>Ga0105055_10006717_pt1 | contig 15664 bp, 9 predicted proteins | sample BON03_FD_78090 | JGI IMG/M metagenome (GOLD analysis project Ga0105055, IMG submission 78090) | Freshwater microbial communities from Lake Bonney liftoff mats and glacier meltwater in Antarctica - BON-03 | ecosystem: Environmental > Aquatic > Freshwater > Ice > Glacier meltwater | place: Lake...
CAGGCAACTGCCACGGTCGGAATCATTCCTTCAAATGATGAATGTGCCAATGCAATCGAGCTAGAATGCGGAGTTCCTGTAGTTGGAACAACTAACTTTTCTACAAATATTGATAATCCAGTTGGTTGTACACAGTTTGCTTCTGACCTTCTTGTTTGGTACAGTTTTGTCGGAACAGGAGATATGGTTGAACTGACCACTTGCGGTGCTACAACAGATGGGTCGTTACAGGCTTATATCGGTGTGTTCGAAGGAAGCTGTGGAAACCTAGTTTGCGAATCAGGTGGTTCCCTCAATTCACTAGGAGATGTAAATTGTGGTACCAACAACAGTCAGTCCGTTCAGTTGTCAACTGTAAGCGGTACAACCTATTATGTAACTGTTACCGAAGGAACTGGTGGGGTGATTGATTTCGACCTCACACTTAACTGCCTTCCTCCCAACGACCTTTGTGCAGGTGCTGCAGTTGTTTCTTGTGGTGATGTAGTTTCAGGTTCTACTGTAGGAGGAACACTTTCGTCAGAAGTAACAAGTGCAGGTATCGGAGTTTGGTACGAGTTTGTAGGCACTGGTGAAGACGTAACTTTCAGCACATGTGGCACAGCAGATTTTGATACTGAAATCACTGTTCTTACTGGTACTTGTGGTAGTTTGACCCAAGAGGCAGTTAACGATGATTTTGCTGGATGTACAGGATTTACATCTAGCCTAGATGTATATGCTACAGCTGGCACTACCTACTATGTTTACGTTAGTCACTGGAGTAATTCTAGTTCCGCAACAGGTACGTTTGATTTAAGCGTAACATGTAACTGTACTGCAGATGCAGGAACACTTACAGCGGTTGAGTCTGAAGTTTGCTTAGTTGCAGGAGGCACAGTTGATATTTCAGCTGCAGAAAATCTGGCGCCAACAGTACCAGGCCCAGAGTACTCAATTACTTATGTTCTTACTTCTAACCCGGGTTTGATTATTGAACAAGTAAATACTACGCCAGACTTTACAGTAGATGCAGGTGGAGAATACACCATTCATACACTGGTTTCTTCTTCAACACTTGATTTAAGTGGTGTTGTGCTAGGAGTTACACCAGCTGGAGATGTTGTTGCTACAGTTGTGGCAAGTGGTATTTGCGCAGCCTTGGATGTGGCAGGAGCGGTAATCACAGTTAATGCTCCAAATGCTGGAACAATTACAGCAGATGCAAGTCCGGTTTGTTTGGTTGCAGGTTCTGCGGATATCTCGGCTACTGCTGATGGAAACCAGTTTGAGCCTATAGGCTACACTACTGGTTATGCATTGACACTTGCAGGAGTTGTTGAGCAAGTTGGAGCTTCTTCAGCGTTCACAGTAACAGCTGCAGGAGATTACACCATACACACATTTGTGTACCCAGTTGGGTTCGACCCAACAGCAGCTATTGGTTCACCTGCTTCTACAGTAAATGGGTTTTTGGTTCAAGGAGGTGGTTCAGTATGTGCTGCACTTGATCTTACAGGAGCAACGATTACTGTTGAAACTTGTACTACTCCAGCCAATGACTTGTGTGCAAACGCAACTCCTATTAGTTGTGGTGATGTAGTTGCTGGAACTAACCTAGGAGCTACTGAGCAAGCAGTACCAACTTACAATGGCGGTACCGTTGGTGGAGGTGTATGGTACGTTTTCACCGGAACAGGTGGTGATGTGACATTAAGCACGTGTGATGACGCGGATTTCGATACCGAAATCAACGTTGTAACATCTCCAGATTGCAGTCAATTCACCAATGTTGCTGGAAATGATGACGGAGTAGGTTGTACTGGAAATAGCTCAGAGGTTACTTTCACTTCGGTTGCTTCTCAAACTTACTACGTTTATGTAAGTGATTGGCTTTCTGGAGGAAGTGAAGTTGGAACTTTCAACTTGACACTTACATGCGACCCAGTAACTGGAATCAACCAAGCATTGGAGAATGGAATCAGCGTTTATCCTAACCCATCAAACGGTCAGTTTGTGGTTGAGGTAAATGGCGTTGATGCTGATGCACAGATTATTGTGATGGATGTTGCTGGCCGTCAGGTTTACACAGAAGGTGTAATCATGAATGGTAGCTTCCGCAAGGAACTTAACTTGAATGTTGCCCAAGGAACCTACCTACTACAGATTGCTACTGTAGAAGGAACAGTTACTCGCAAAATTCAGATTAACTGATAAGCTGATAATCTTTTGAGGAGAGCCGCACCATTGGTGCGGCTCTTTTTTTTATATCTACTTTTATAATCGAAATAATTCAAACGACATGAAGAAAATCATTTTGACATTGGCCGTTGCAGCTTTCACGCTGACTGCGGCAGAAGTGGTGGCTCAGGATAAGACGGCAGCACCTGAATCAACCACAGAGCGTAACGCTGAAAACGTAAAGAAAGAAGCAGATGCGCTTAAGAACCGAATTACGCAATACACCGAAAAGGTGGAAGCCAATAAGGACAGCGACAAAGTTGATTATGCGGCAGAACAAGTGCGCATTGCAGAAATGAAAGCCAAGTGGGAAACACTTTCTGGAGAAACGTGGAAAGAAGAGAAAAAGAAGAAATAATCTTTCTAACCTAGAACTGAAAAGGAGCCACGCTGATTAGTGTGGCTCTTTTTTTATGCTTCAACAGTTGGGCGTTCTACCCAATCGCCATTCGTCTTAATGAGCTCTTCTAAGGCTTCCAAAGCGCCTTCGGATGGAATGTTGCGCTTGACCACTTCCTGACCCTTATAGAGCGTAATCTTGCCCTTTCCAGTGCCTACATAACCGTAGTCAGCATCGGCCATTTCGCCTGGGCCATTTACTATGCAACCCATAATTCCAATCTTGATCCCTTTCAGGTGATCGGTTCGGTTTCGGATTTTGGCCGTGGTTTCCTGCAAATCAAAAAGTGTTCTGCCGCAACTTGGACAAGAAATATATTCCGTCTTGGATGTTCTTGCTCGTGCTGCTTGTAGAATGCCAAAAGCCGTGCTATTCAAAGCCTTATTGGCAACATTCGAGTTGGTAATCCAACAACCATCTCCTAAACCATCAACCAATAATCCGCCAAGGTCGGTGGCAGAATAGAGTTGAAAGCTATTTTCATCCAGCTGATAATCGCGTTTAACGATGACAGGAATTTTCAATTCACTTTCAATCAATACAGTAACGGCTCTCCGAAGTTCTGCCAAGGCATTTTCGTTTGCAGATTGGAGAATCAAAACAACTGTATTGTCCTTTTGAAGATGGGAGATGAAATCTTCCGTTAGGTTTTCAATTCCAACCAGTACAAAGTTTAACTCGCCAGAACGGCTTGAAGCGTTAGAATATGATTCGGCATTGAACAGCGGATAATGCCTTTCCTTCGTGCTATTCCATGTTTCTACATGCTGAATGATTCCAAGTGTTCCAGGAATCTCAAAATCAAGTTGTTGATTGCCAATGAACAGGAGGTCACAGGCTTGGTCGGTCAGGTTCCATTTGTCCGATTGCACAGAGTAATTGTACCCGAAAGCAAACAGATTTGCGGCAGTTATATTTTCCTTTTCTGATAGGTCGGCAATCACACGCGGCACATTTTCTCCACCGATGTTAAGAACCGCATTTGTATTTCGTTTATGGAATTGAAACGGATTTATCGGATACTCAGCATATTCTTTTATCGTCTTTGCTGATGAACGATTCTCATATCGCGCCACTAATGCTTGCGCTACAGGAATTTCAAATTCTGGGTCTTCTGTTAGAGAAACGCGGACGGTATCGCCCAATCCATCTTCCAAAAGTGTTCCAATGCCAACTGCTGATTTTATACGACCATCTTCGCCTTCGCCCGCTTCGGTAACGCCCAAATGGAGTGGATAATCCATCCCGTTTTCCATCATGGTTGCCACAAGGAGGCGATATGCTTGCACCATCACTTGCGTGTTGCTTGCCTTCATGGAAAGCACAATTTCATGGAAATCAAACTCACGGCAAATGCGTAGAAATTCCATGGCTGATTCTACCATGCCAAGTGGCGTATCGCCATAACGGCTCAGAATCCTATCAGAAAGCGAACCATGATTGGTGCCAATACGCATGGCCGTGCCGTGCTTTTTACAGATTTCAATCAACGGAATGAACCGTTGGCGGATGCGTGTCAGTTCATTGCTATACGATTCATCGCTGTATTCAATCGTCTCAAACTTCTTCTTGTCTGCGTAATTTCCAGGATTCACGCGCACCTTCTCAACAATGGTAGCCGCAACTTCGGCTGCATTTGGAGTGAAATGTATATCAGCACAAATAGGAGTTGAGTATCCTTTTTCCAGTAAACCAGCTTTGATATGAGCCAGATTATGGGCTTCTTTCATACTTGGAGCTGTGATACGCACCAACTCACATCCAGCATCAATCATTCGAATACTTTGCGCTACGGTAGCTTCTGTATCCATGGTATCGGTAGTGGTCATAGATTGAACCCTAATTGGGTTGTTGCCACCTATACCAATGTTGCCAACTTTCACTTCGCGGGTGCGAAAGCGGCTATAACTAGTAAGGCTGTTGCAGTATTTCGGAAAGGCCATGTCCAAATTTTGGTGCAAAGTTAACCGATTGGTTTGGCTCTTTACTTTAAGGACGAGTGTTGATTAATGGAAAATGACCAATCGCTCCGAACGCACCCTTTGGTTATCCGAAATCAGGCTCAACATATAAATGCCAACGGGCAGTTGCGAAACATCCAATTGCGAATTGTGTGCTGAACTAAGAACCATCTTCCCAAAGGCATCATGCACTTCAATGGAATTGATTTCCTGAAGCTGATTGAGCACAAAGTCAATGGTCGAATTGGCGGGGTTGGGGTAGAACAATGGCTTTTGATTCTTGCCAGTGTGTTCGCTGATTCCGTTTGGTTCAACTAAAGTGATAATTGTTTCAAACGGATTGAGCACAACTTGTATTGGGTCGGTTCCGTTTCCGATTCGTGGCCAAACCACTACTACATTATCACCAATACTCAAATCATTGTCTGTTGTAAAACGATGTGTTGCATTGATTTGATTTGGAAAATTGGGGCTTAGAAACGCTATGGCACTTTCCACACTATCCACAGGGTAGAAGACGTTTCCATATTCCAACTCCAAAAAGATATTTCCCTGATAGAGAAGAGGTGTGTTCTGGAGAGAAACCATCATGTAGAACGAAACCGTAGCTCCGTTTTCTACCGTGTCTGGAAACGCAATGATGCTGTCAATCTGAAGCTCGTAAATCGTTTGCGCTTGAGTCGGTTTGGCCCAAAATGCGAACGCAGCACAGGCCAGTATCAGTTTTATAGATTGCTTCATTTCCAACATCATTCTCCAAATGTAATTCGATGATCGTACAAATGCTTTTGTAATTTCGGTATTTCTTACGCGCTCAAAATGGACACGCTCAATCAAATGGTTCTTGGTCTCAATAAGGAGGAAATCCGATTTTACAAGATCTATTCTTCCCGCATTGCTAGCAATCAGCCCAGAAAGGACATTGAACTTTTTGATTTGATACGGAAAGAACGCGAACAGTTTGATGAGGATGCTGCCTGCAATCGACTTTATCCTGACGGGAACAAGAATCCGTATTACCGACTCAAGAACAGATTGAAGTCGGATTTGTGTAAAAGTTTGATGGTTCAGCATTTTGAGGACGAGGATGTGGCGCAAGCAATCAATCTGTACAACTTGGCGCGGCATTACATCTCTCGGAATCTATATCCGCTGGCGGAGCATTTCCTTGGCAAGGCCGAGAAACGAGCGTTGACGTTGGAGAATCTGGAACTGCTCGATTTGATCTACACCGAGTTCATCCGTCTGTCGCATGAAATGCTCAGTATTAACCCCGAAACTTACATACTCAAGCGGCAGGAAAATGAGTCGAGGTTGAAGTCTATTCGTCAGATTGATGATATTCTAGCCACGGTGAAGTACAAGCTGAAGATTACGCAGAACTTTTCGCCAGTCGATAATCCAGTTGTGGATATGCTTCAGGAAACGGTGCAGCGACTGACCGATAGCAAGGAACTGAAAGGTAGTTCTGCCCTGCGGTTCAAGATCTATCAGGCGGTAAGCCAGATTCTATTGCAGCAACACGATTATTCCAATTTGGAGGATTACCTGCGGGTGACGTATGCCGAGTTTGAACAGGAAAAGCTCTTCACCAAATCAAATCATCAGACCAAGTTGCAGATGTTGACCTATATGGTGAACGCACTTTTCAAGAATAATAACTTGGAGGAATCGCTGCAATGGGCAGAGAAGCTGAAAGTAGGGATGGAGGAGTTTGATCGCTTGCATTACGACCGCTTTCTGTTCTTCTATTACAATTCGCTGGTTATCAATTATTCTAAGGTAGATATGGAAAAGGCCATTTCTACCCTACAGGAATTGGAGCATAATGAGAAGTTGAAGAAGACGCCTTTCTACATCATTTTCGTGTATCTCAACCTATCCATATTCCACTTTGATATGGGTAACTATCGTGAGGCGATTAAGCGGCTGAATCAACTTTATCTACATGAACGGTTTGAGAATACAGCCGTACCGCTCAAGTTTAGAATTGCCATTCTGGAGGTATTGATTCGTTTGGAATTGGTCGACACGGATTTCCTTGAATACAGAATGAAGCAGATTAGAAAAGACTTTAGAGAACAGCTTGAAAATCAAGAAAACATACGCGAAGCCATGCTGCTCAACCTCATCTCCGACATGTTCTTGAAAGGTGTTTCGCTGCGCAGCGAGGAAATGAAGAACCGAATCAACCTATTCACGAAAACAACTTCTCCGCGAAGCGAGGATGCCGAGTTGGTGAATTACAATGGGTGGTTGGAGCAGAAGCTGGCCCATAGCCCAGCCCCCTGAATCCGCCTGAGGTGGACTTTGAGGGATTCTTGGAGAACATGATATTTTGCCATGATAATTGATTTGGTGGAAAAACACACCTACAACTGAGTATAGGGGTTGTACTTCCACGTCTATTATTTGCCTAATCGTCTTAAAGCTTCTAAGTCCACTATTAGTCGCTTTATTCGGCCTTAATTTTAGGATGGAAGTTCATTGCTCAGATGTAACCTTAATGTTGTCGTTATAAACACGGTCAATCAGTAACCTGCGTGGGTCGATGGCCGCCTTGGTCGGAATGGTATCCAGTAGCACAGTGAAGGTCATTTCGGGCTGGTCAATCTTGACACGTTTCTGATAAATCAGCTTTTTCTCATCGCCATCCAGCACACCAATATCAACCCAATCATTCATGGGGACTTTGGTCTCGTTGCCCATCGTATCAGCCCGCATTTTGGCAGATTCAATCTTCATGGTCAACTCATACTTGCCATTATCAAGCTTCTTGTAATTGGCCTCTTTCATGCGATTGTCATAGAGCGTAATCTCTTTAAACCAATCGGTGATCAGATGCTTGAGCGAATCGGGAACCTGTGGCTCCAAATGCTTGAGAAAATCGAGAGAAGTGGAGTAGGGCGGGCCCACGTGCTTGAACTCATCCAAGTAATTCTTCATGGCCAAATTCACTTTGTCTTCTCCAATGTAATCTTGCAAAGCAAAAAGAATGAGACTGCCTTTTCCGTAATGAATATGGGGCTGGTTCTCGACCTTATATAATGGAACTTCCTTATCAACCTCCTCACTTCGACCACTCAAATAACGATCGTGATTGTACTTCAGGAACTCCCGCATTTTCATCGGGTCATTGTTCATCTGCTTCATGGTCATGAGCGATGAATACTCTGCAAAACTCTCGCTCATCATGGTGCCGCCTTGCATGTTGGCACCAACCACTTGATGCGCCCACCACTGGTGCGCCATTTCGTGCGCAATGACGGCATCAATAATATTGTTGCCTTCTTCATCTTCCAAGTTGGTAACGAAACCGATGGCTTCGGAGTACGGCATGGTGCCGGGGAATGCCTGCGCAAACGAAGCATAACGCGGAAACTCGATGATGCGGCACTGCTTGTGATAATACGGGCCAAAATGCTCGGTGTAGTAAGCAAGCGAACGCTCCATGGCGGCCAGCATCATCTCCACATTTTTGGGATGCTTGGCATCGTAATATACCTCCAGATCTACGCCATTCCATTTTCTGCGCGCCATTTCAAAGCGGGCAGAAATGAAGGAGTAGAAGTTCTGCGATGGATGATCCAACTTGTAATGGAAATAGTTGCGTCCGTCCTGCTGCCATTGCTTGATAAGCGTGCCAGGCGAAACAGCAATCTGATTGCCAGCGGTTGAGATGGTGGTCTCCACCATCACAAAATCGGCACGACCATTACTTAGATAGTTACTCTCGCAGGCGCGGCCACAAGGCTCTCTCAGTTCGGGCATGCGGTCTTTCTGAGGAAGGCCATACTTCTTCCGAGCGTTCTTATCGCTTAGCTCATTATCGGCAGAATAACCGAGCGATGGCAGAATCTGGAAGTTATTGAGGAAGGTTCCGTTCTCAATCACACTCGTGCTGCTCACCTCATTCTCAAATCCTTTAGGAACATACGAAGTTTCGATGTGCGCCAGCATGGAATCTCCCGGCATCATTGCTGGACTGAGTTTGTAAATCAGCCAACCCATTTCCTTGTCTTCGTAAATGAGAGTGGCGTTCGGAATATCAAACTTCGGATTCCAGTCCTTATCGATGTTGAAGTGAAGCGAATCAATCGCCACGTCCGTCTCATTCTTCAATATTAAATCTGCTTTCACATAAGCAGAACGCTCATCAGGGAAAATGGCGATGTCGTACTTCACATCCTTCACCTTGGGCAGCGCAGCATCTTCATACCGCTTATACTTCTTCTCAAACTCAGCCGTTAGTTCTTCTATCTGATCAGAGGTTTTGTACTCATTCAGCACTTGCGTGTTGTAATACACGAATCCGGCAACGGAAGCAAAGGCCACAACCAACGCCAGCGTGAACGCCTTTACGCCACCGCTCAACTTCTTGTTGGAGTGCATAAGTCGCTCCTTGAAACTGCTTGCAGTGCCGCGCGACCACATGACAGCCGCCAGCATGATGCAGATGAGCGAGAACAGGAACCAATAGAAATTGAACCACAAGCGGCCAACGATGCCCGCTCCGAAAGCATTCATATCAGAATACATGACCGTAGGGCCGGAGGCGATGGAGAGCATGTTGGTCTCAAGGTCGAGTGCCAGCATCACGAGAGTCCATAGGAACAGGATGAGAATGGACACGAAATAGCCCACGTATTTGTTGTTCAGCAGCACCTGAATCATCACCATTACGCCACTCCAAACCACGTAGAGTGGAAGCGTAGAGAGGAGAAAATCGACCAAGTAAACATCCAGCTCAATGCGCGTATAGCCATTTATCAATTGATAGATAACGGCACAGAAGACGAAGAAAATGTTGAGTAAGGTGGTGAGCGCAATGAGCGAAAGCACCTTGGCGGCAAGCGAAATGGCCGAAGCATGGGGCGTGGCATCTACCACTTCGTTGATTTTGGAATCTCTATCGCGCCAAACCAGTTCGCCACTGAAAAAGACAAGGATGATGATGACGAAAATGTTGGAGGCATTGGTAATCACATCAATCATTTTGTACGTGAGCGGATACGACTGCAAACCGTAGTACTCGAAGCCGCCAGCCAAATTGGCAAGCAGGATGATTACGCTGAAAAGGAAGAGCGTGATAAAGGTGACGCTCTTGGTAATACTGAGGAAATTGGTGTAGAAAAAGCTGGTGAACTGTGCCCACGAACTACCAAAGCCGTAGCTAGCGGTGACCACAGGCTTGGTGCGGAGTTGTTTGACTTCCTTCTTTTCATCCTTTTCTGCTTTCACTTTCTTGTTCTTTTCCTGAAAGGAGAAACTGAAATAGGAAAGACCGAGAATGAGCGCACCGAAACCAATCCAAATGGCACGATTGAGCAGGACGATGCCCGAAAACACAGGGCTCAGCGTATTCTTTTCAATAGGCGTAAAGTATTTAGCGTGGAGGCCGTAAGCACGAATTCCGAAGGTATCGGTGAGGGCACCTAGGGTTTCATTATCAATATCAGACATCAGCGTGCCAGCCACGATGTAGCCGATGATGATAACCAATGCACCCACAAAAGAAATGACGGTGCTCTTCCATTTGTTGGCCAGCGCAAAAACGATGGCGCCCGCGAAGAACATATTTGGAAGAATAAAGAGTAGGTAATTGTTGACGAAGGTTTCGAGGTAGAAAGGCCCAAAGCGGTCGGCATCAACCCAATGGAAAGCAGGCCCGAGCACACTGCCAAGGAAAACGCCCAGAAACACGCCCAACATAGGAATGGTGGCAAGTAGCAATGCTGCAAAAAACCGTCCGAAGAAATAACCGGCCTTGCTCAATGGCGTGCTGAACAGAATCTCGTTGAACTGATTGTTGTGATCCTTCAGGGCCGCGTTATTAAAGTAGGCGGTGGCCATCAGCAATCCGAAGATGGTCATGATAACGGTGAACTGCGTGATAACGTGCGGTGCGTTTTTAAAAACGTTGCCCACCGCGCCACCAATAACGATATTGTCGCTGGCGGTAGCGCCAAAAACCATCAGCGCCATCAGGCTCAGGAAGATGTAAAGCATGGGCTGCCGTAGGGCATGCCTCAATTCGGCTAGAAAGAAATCTTTAAACATGGCGGTAGTTATTGTAATCTAAATATGGGTGATTGAATGGTAGTTGGAAGCGTTGTGTTTAATCGAAATCATCTTCTTTATAACTCACCCCCGTTCATCCGCCTGAGGCGGAGAACTACCCCCTCTCTTTTTTGAAGAGAGGGGGTGGCCCGACTTGTCGGGACGGGGGTGAGTTGAACTGAAAAGCAGTCAAAACGCATCTTTCGAACATCGCTGTTTTCAAAATCTATTCTAAACGAGCACGTTTGCCACGTTAATCTTAGAGAAGAATACGTCTTCCAAGTTCGGTTTTACGGCTTCAAAGCCATTCTGAGGGTCGGTTTCGCTAAATACGTGGATAAAAGGCTTGCCGCCCACCATCTTGTTAGAGATGATGGCATAGTTGGCGGCATACTGCTCCAACGCGTCCCGTTCCACCACCTTTTGGTAAACCTTACCATCCAGCTCGTCAATGGCAGTTTGAGGCGCGCCATGAAAAACCAACTTACCGCCATTCATGATGGCCATTTTGGTGCAGAGTTCGCGCACATCATCCACAATATGGGTGGAGAGAATCACAATTACATCCTTGCCCACATCGGCCAGCAGGTTGTAAAAACGGTTACGCTCCCCGGGATCGAGGCCCGCGGTAGGCTCATCCACAATAATCAACTTCGGACTTCCAATCAGCGCCTGCGCTATACCAACGCGCTGCTTCATTCCGCCCGAAAAACCTTTTACGCTCTTATTTCGGTCGTTGTAGAGGTTCACTTTCTCTAGCAGATAGCCAACCAACTCTTTCCGTTCGCTCGACTTGGTAATTCCTTTCAGAATAGCCAAGTGATCGAGCAGTTGCGCAGCAGTAATTTTCGGGTACACGCCAAATTCCTGAGGAAGATAGCCCAGCACTTTGCGCAGCTCATGCGGCTGCTTGAAAATGTCAATATCGTTCAGCATGGCAGTGCCGCCATCGGCCTCCTGCAAGGTTGCCAAGGTGCGCATCAGCGAAGACTTGCCAGCCCCGTTCGGCCCCAAAAGACCGAACATGCCGTTCTCAATTTCGATGGAGACATTGTCTAATGCCTTCACCCCATTGGGGTAGGTCTTAGATAGGTTTTGAATAATCAGTTTGTTCATGGATGGTTGGTCTTGTTTGATTTTGCTTTCCAAAGGAACAAATCTATTTCAGCTTACCAACGGGATTCCGATGTTCGTGCCAAAGAGTGTTAACGTGCTCTGTAAAGACCTAACAGGTTTTTTTGAAACCTGTTAGGTCTCTCCGAGCAGAAGGCCAGAAGCGAAGTGGGGAGGTTTGCAGGAAAAACCTCGGAGGTCTCTGCTGTTAGCAGCAGCATAGTGGCAGATAACAAGCTTTTTTGTTCCTTCACGGTTATGAATATCACCCGAATTCTTCTTGTGGTGCTCGTTTTGGGGTCTGCTACCACTACCAACGCGCAAAGCATCTTACCTAAGGCGACCAATGATTCGCTTTGGGCGGTTTGGAACGATACCCGACAGGCGGACACTAGCCGCCTGAAGGCCATGCACGACATTGCTCGAGAAGGTTATCTGTTCTCCAAACCAGACAGCGGATTCTTTTATGCCCAGATAGAGCTGGACCTAGCCACCAAGAAAGGGCTGCACAAAGAGATGGCCGCAGCGCTCAACACCCAAGGAATCTCCTTTATTTTCCGTAGGGATCTCGATAAGGCGCTCAATCTTTTTTCGCAGAGTCTTGGTGCCAGCGTCAAGATCAAGGACACCATTAGCATGGCCAAAGCATATACCAACATGGCGCTGGTGCATGATCAAAAGGGAGACATTCCGCTGGCACTGGAATACAATCGGAAGGCCGTTGACTTGCAGGAAAGAATTGGTGATGAAAGCGGAATGGCCCTTACCTACAACAATATTGGCAACATACTTATGGCTCTTGGCGATATTAAACAGGCGCTGCAATACCACCAAAGCAGCCTAAAGGTGGTAGAAAAGCTTGGTGACCGAAAAGGCATGGCCACTTCATTAGGAAACATCGGCATCATCCACAGCGGCCAAGGAGAATGGAAGCAGGCATTGGAATATTTTGAGCAAGGCCTTGAGATTGCAGAGGAGCTGGGCTACAAGAACTTCATTGCATCGGCCTCACACAATATTGGCGATTTGCATCGTGGCCGTAGAGAGCTGGAGTTGGCACTGCCTTATTACCAGCGAGAGCTGCAGGCTTTGCAGGAAATGGGCAACGTAAGGAACTACGCCATGGCTTACAACGGCATTGGTGGTGTTTATTATGCCATGATGCAATATGATCTGGCTGCGGAATACTGCCAAAAAAGTCTGGATGCCGCTGAATTGACAGAAAACACCGGGGAGTTGGCCACTGCATGCAACAGTCTTGCAATGATTGCCCTTAGACAAGGCTCGGCAGAACGCGCGCTGCCCTATGCCAAGCGAAGTATGGAATTGGCCCAAGAGCTGGGCTTTCCAGAAAAAATTAAGAATGCCGCCAAAACCCTGAGCGAAATCTATCGCGCTAAAGGCCAGTACAAGGAAACGCTAGAAATGTACACGCTCTACATTGACATGCGCGATAGCACCATCAGTCAGGCAAACAAGCGCGAGGTCATTAATCAGAAGTTCCAATATGAATTTGATAAAAAAGAGGCATTAGCCGCAGCCGAACAGGAGAAGAAGGATGCCATTGCCGAAGAACATCTGCACCGAAGAGAAGTTTACCTGACCGCTGCAACGGGCATCACATTCCTGCTTGGCATTATGTCGTTGATGGCTTTCTTAGCCTACCGCGCCAAATCTAAGATAAACGTGGTGCTTGAGAAGAAGAACAAGCTTATTGAGGCTCAGAAGAAGGAGATAACCGACAGCATTCAATACGCGGAGAATATTCAGCGTGCGTTGCTGCCACAAACCGATGTGCTCAAAGCAATCTTCCCCGATTCGTTCATCCTATTTAGTCCGAAGGATGTGGTCTCTGGCGATTTCTATTGGATGACCCAGAAGGATGGCATCACTTACATTGCCGTGGGCGATTGCACCGGGCATGGCGTGCCGGGGGCAATGCTTAGCGTAATTGGACTGAACAGCCTCAATCGTTGCGTCAGCGACCTCAACCTCAGACGACCCAAGGATGTGCTTATGCAGATGACTCTCGATATGTTGGTCACGTTTGAAGGCTCCAGTTCTCAAGTTCGTGATGGGATGGACATTGCGCTCTGCGCCATCGACCTAAAGGCAGGGAAACTCAGCTATGCGGGAGCAAACAACCCACTTTGGATAGCCAGAAATGGTGAAATGCTGATCCTGAAAGCCACTCGCAGGGCAGTGGGCTATCACGATGGCCCGCTCACCTTCGAACAAGAGGAGATGGAGATTGAACAAGGCGATGTGATTTATTTGAGCTCCGATGGATTTCAAGATCAGATGGGCGGCCTAAAAGGGAAAAAGTACATGACCAAAAACTTCCGCGAACACCTCATTGCCATCAGTCAGCAGTCTGCCAGCGAGCAGTACGATAATCTGCTAAAAGAATTCACCAATTGGCGTGGTTCTGAGGATCAGACGGATGATGTGTGCGTGGTTGGGGTGAGGTTGGGTTAGAAATAAGAAGGGCAATGCCCAGTGCCGCACGCAAAAATATTTTCAGTGAGCGGTATCATTAAACAAGGTGTGGTTTATCTTTATGATACTCATATCATCTAGCACATGAAAACAGTATATCACAACTTTGGCGGCAAACAGATTACCCAGCATGATGCCGAGATAATTGCCCTGCTCTGCATGGGGCTCGATCGCCACAACATGGCTCTGCTTCTGAATAATAAGATCGGAACGCTCAAAAACGAGATTACCAAACTTTATCTCAAGACAGGAACCACCAAATGCACCGAACTGGTGACCCTTGCCATCCAGCTGGGTTTTGACCGCAAAGGCAACTGGAATGGCGTTTCGTTTCTGCCGCCACCGCCCAAAAACCCCACTCCTCCAGCCGAAGGCGCCCCACTTACCACCAATAACCCCACAGGCCCCGCACCAGACTGCCCTCCGGCCGCGTAGGTAATATGCCTTTTGTCACGTGATAAACATCGTATTGACAAGCGTTAAAGTGTTGTTCACCTTTGGAATCAGCTCTTTGACATACTGATTCAGCCCAACTACAATCAAACCATGCTTAAACGCAACGAGGTGATTGCGCTCTTCGGTGATGTTCAGAATTTTAGGGAATGCTTGGCAAACAAGAATAGGATTATCGAATCGTTGCAGGGCGGGGCCTTGGAAGATGAGGATTGATACTTCTTAGAGACCTAACAGGTTTCAAAAACCTGTTAGGTCTAGGCTAAAACTTCTCGTAGCGCACCATTACGCGTATTTTCAGTAGGTCTGGCTTTTCGGCCGCATCGCTGTTCTCCAACGCCACTCCAACCATAAAGCCATCTTCGGTGGCTTTCATGCCTACACCGGGCTCGTTGGATATCGTGATGTAATCTCCTTTGGCAATGATGCCGTTTTGGAGGTTGTAACGGACGTGGGCACTGTTTTCAGTTACAATTGCTTGCTTAAATGCAGTGGCCCTATCCATTAGAAATGAAGTCACATCCCCACTTCCTGCGTAAGCGGATTGCCCGCTCCATTTGGCCCCAAAAGACCAAACATTCCGTTTTCAATTTCTATAGAAACGTTGTCTAACGCCTTCACCCCATTGGGGTAGGTCTTAGACAGGTTTGTATGGTCAGTTTATTCATTGGGTGGATTTATAAGAGGTAAGGCTTATGCAAAACAAATCTATTATTGCTAAGTGAGATAATCTAAGGCGAATAGATAAGTTGTGTTAAATGGCAGGAGAGACTAGATGAATTACAGGCTAAAAAGAAAACCTCCTTAGATAATTACCAAGGAGGCTTTCTTTCAAAAGAGTATCGCTTTTCAATTACTATTCGTGAACCTCAAGCGAACCACCCGGTTCAATGGTAAGATAGTCTGGTATATTCGTGGACCAAGGGTTAGACGACCGAATTTCAATGTTGAACACGTC
>Ga0105055_10006718_pt1 | contig 15664 bp, 13 predicted proteins | sample BON03_FD_78090 | JGI IMG/M metagenome (GOLD analysis project Ga0105055, IMG submission 78090) | Freshwater microbial communities from Lake Bonney liftoff mats and glacier meltwater in Antarctica - BON-03 | ecosystem: Environmental > Aquatic > Freshwater > Ice > Glacier meltwater | place: Lake...
CCTTCCCTCCTTTCTTTTTCATAAGCGCACGCAGAATATTCACATCCCTCCATTCCTTCTCTCATTCTCGTTCGTGTCCCCGCTCCTCTATCCGTCTTAAAAAAGCACACCAAATATGTACACATCCTTCATTCCCTCCTCTCATTCTCCTCCTTCATTCTTTTGTGTTTGAAATTCTATTGTATTACCATACATCCATCCATCTTCCTGCAATTCCACTTACTCTCTTGCAATCAAAATTGTGCGTTTTTGGGGGGCCCATACAAACAAGCACATGCACGCACACAATTCTCTGTCTCTCTCGTTTCTTTGATATAAATCCTTTTCCACACAGTCGTCGTCTCTCTTTTGATGTTTTTTCCATACATAACTCCCTCCCTCGCTCCCTCGCTTCCCTCCCTCTTTCAAAATCGTAGCAACCCTCCTCCGGAATGAAATATCGCCCGTCCTACCCCTCGTCCTCCTCCCCCCTCCTCCACACTTCGACTCAATCCTAACCCCTCCCCCCTCCCCATCACCACCTCCTCCTCCTCTCCCTCCTCCTCCTCCCTCCCTCCCTCCTCGTCCTCCTCCCACCCCTCCACCCCCGCCCCGACTTCCCTCCTTAGCGTGCTCACCGTCCCGCCCACTCCACCCTCCTCGACTAAGGTAAAATTTGTTTGAAAAGTGGAGAAGTTGAGCAAGGGGATTGAGTCATCCATTTTGCTCATCGCTGCTACCAGCCCCGTCTCTTCAAACCCAAAGGGACGGCCACAAAGCTTGAGAGCACGCCATCTCAGAGGGCATGGGAGGAGGGCAAGCGGGGGAAAGAGAGCGAGGGAGGCCTCTTCGAGTAATAAGGTAAGTTCTCCATCCATTTCAATAAAGGCTAAGGGACCAAAGTCGGAGAAGGGAGGGAGAGAGGAAGAGGGTGGGAGGGAGGGGGAGGAGTGCTTTTGCTTTTGGAGGTGGGAGTGTAGGAAGCCTATTCGACCGCGGCCGCTTCCGCTTTTGGTGGCGGGAGAGAGATTGAGGGAGGAGGAGAAGGGGGAGGAGGAGGAGGAGGAGAAGGAAGAGGAGGAGGAGGCAGAGGAGGCAGAGGAAGAAGGCGTGGGGGAGGTGGATTGGATGATAGGGATGACGTGCGAAGTTGCCGCACCAGCAGTACCAGCAGCGGGCGAGAAAGCGTGTTCGTCAGTACTGCCCTTCCTTCGTCTCCCTCTCCTCGTTCCTAGGTTGCCTTCTCTCCCTCCCTCCTTTTTCTTTCCAGCAGTAGTCGGACTGAATCGTTGTACGGGCATCCGATCGAAGAGGAAGAGACGTGCCAGTAGATGAGAACATTCTTGAAGGTAGTCCTTGTTGAGCCTTGTTAAAACTAATGGTTGGGGCATCACGCGTAGCACAAGGGGAGGAGAACGGGGACCGAGGGAGGTGGAGAAGGGAGAGGAGGAGAGGGGGGGGTTGTTGCCACTGCTGCTCATGTTGGTAGGGGTGGTGGAAGCTGCACCGGCGGCGGCAGCTGCTGCTGCTGCTGCTGTTGCTGCTGCGTGTGGGGAGGGACGGAGGGCTTGCGCGGCAAACGCGGTCAAGGCAGGGGAGGAAGGAGAAGGAGGGGGAGGAGGAGGAGGAAGAGGGAGGGAAGGAAGGAGGGGGAGGGCCACGGAAGGCGTGCTGTGCACAGCAGCGACAGGTGAATTCGAAGGAGATGAAGGGAGGGGTACTGTGGTAGCTGAGGAAGAGGGAGGGGAGGAGACTGAGGCGGAGGAACGGAGGGAGGACGAGGAGGAGGAGGGGGAGAGGAGGGCTTGCCACGGCTTGCGTATCCCGAGCTTTTGTGCCCAAGTAATGAGGGTCGGAGCCGCTGCTGGCGTCGTCGTCCTCCCTCCCTCCCTCCCTCCCTCCCCCTCCCCCTCGCTGCTCACCCCACTCTCATAGATCTTTCGATCCCATTCATCCCCCTCCATCTCTTCCTCCCCCGCTTCCTCCCTCCCTCCCTCCTTCTCCTTCTTCTTCTGGGGGGATTCGGGCAAAGGCGGAGAACCACCCTCTGAGTCCGTCCCTGCTCCTGCTGCTCCTGATGCTGCTGATGCTGCCGACGCTGCACGCACTGCACGTGCTGCCAGAACAACATGTAAGGTGGCATCGACCTTTTCCCGGACGCATTTTAGGGCCTTTTTTAATTCGCGGGATTGGACGAGGAAGATCTCGGCGCCATAGGTTGAGTGGTGGAGGATTGATATGTTCTCATCGGCCATTAGCTTGGCTAGGTGATTTACGACACCGGGGACGTCGGCGACTGTGTGGCCTAGGCAGAATTCAAAGGCGCGCCATGGGTGGGGGGCCAAGGTGAGGAGGTGGGAGAGGCCCGTGCGATGGATGAGGGAGTATTGGTGTTGAGACATGACGAGGGTGGCGCCGTCTCCGTCGAGGATTAGGGCACGCATGGCGGCGGGCTGTTTGAGGGAGGTAGGAGGGAGGGTGGGAGAATGGAAGGGTGAGGAGATTTATTTATAGAAAAAGAAGGGGGGAATTAAGTTACCATGAAGGATTGCGAAAAACGACGGGAATTGACAGCCTTGTGTCGAAGCAGCGGGCGAGGTAGGAAAAATGGCGGGAAGAGGTAGCAGAGCCCGGGTTGTAGGGCAGCCTGCGTTCAGTCACAAGGCCATGCACACACCCCTTCCCCCATCTTTCTACCTCTTGCATGTTCTATACTGTACCTGCTGCTGCTGGCGTCGTCGGTGCTGGTGGTGCTCGTGCTGGTAGTGGTCGTTGGGCTCTGCCCCGCCTTCCTGCCTCCTTCGTGTAGCTGCACTTTCCTCCTCCTCCTCTTGTTCTTCCTGGTCTTCCTCCTCCTCCTCCTCAGCGTACAACGCGACCTTCAGGATGATCCACGACGCTTGCAAGACATGCTCTCCTGTTATATATGTATGTGTACGTGCATGCCTTGTGAGTGAGTGGCCGATCCAACAGAGCTGACACCCTCAAACTCAAAGGCCGACGCCGCCCCGCCCATTACATTTTCACTTACTCTTGACGTGTGCGACCACGAGCTCGCCAGGCAGCAGCCTGCAGTCCAGCTGGGCCGTGCTCAAGATTATCCCATCCTCCTCCTCCTCCTTCTCTTGGTGCTGGTGGTGGTAGTAGGGCTCGTTCATGAGGAAATGCCCGCCTTTGTTCGGGTTGGATCGAAGCAAGAGGCGCAGGGCGGAGAGAGGCGAAGCAGAAGCAGCCACGTACCCACACGCGTGCTTGGCTGGGTCGCCTGTCTAGTCGGGACAGGAGTAGAAAAAGGAGAGTGTTAGTAAGTGCATGAATAACAAGGGGTACTGCAGTGAAAGGAGTTTGCTCGTTCTGATTGTTGTGTTGTGCTTGGAAAGTTGCCTTGCTCGTTGCTTGTGGCCGGTCGCTGATCGGGTTGAATGTTAGGTACGCGGCAGGCAGTGTCTGTCTTTCATCCATCATCGCTAGGTAGTCAAGATATCAACCCCACCACCCACGCACAGCACAGCTTTAGTTCCTCTTTCGTACTGTGGTATGGTGCGATTTTAAACTTAGACTGCTTTCGCCACTCTACGCAACCCAAACCCTCCCCACCCACTCAATTGACCTCCCCTCCCCTCCCACACGCACCACCGCACACGGCACCCACCTCAACAGCAACTCAATCTCACCCTCCTCCAAAACCACCACATAACACAGGAAAGGCACCATGCGAAGGCAAGGCACGCGCATGGCGCTGCTGCGGGCGTTCTTGGTGCTCTTCTTGGCCGCGGCGCCCACCGTGACCTGGGGCTTCAGTTTCCTGCCGCTGCCCTCCTCCTTCACGACCCAACATCCCCTCCCTCGTCACCACACGACGGCACTGGCCTCGCAGCGCCAGCCTCCTAGTGGCGATGCCGGTGGTGACTTTATCAGTCACAGCTACGATGGTGAAGGCGAGGCGCAAGACCCCTACTTGATGTCCCTCAAGCGTGGCCAAGCCGGTGCTCCTGCCGCCGCTTCCCGTGGCCCCGGCATGCGCACCGCCGAGGAAGTCAAGGCCATCAACGACGCCGCCAAGGCCCGTATGGAAGCATACGCCCGCGGGGAGAAACCACCCGGGTTCGGGGGCTCCGCCCAAGCACCTGCTGGCCTCGCTCCCTCCACCCCTACCAGCCCTGAAGGATTCAATCCCAACAAATTTATGGACTTCTACCGCGAGCACGAAGCGAAACTCGCCGCCGAGAACGCCGCCAAGGCCGCCGCGGTCGCTGCCCAAGGTCCCCCCCCTCCTCCTCGTCCTGCCCTCGCGCCGATCGTGCAAGCAGTTCCAGAACCCTACATCCCTCCCGCTCGGTATCAGCAACAACCCACCCCCGAACAAGCTCAAGCCCAGGCCCAGGCCAACGCCCAAAAACAAGGGAGCCCGTTAAAGTACGAGCAAGGCGGCGCTTCTCGCTTCAAGGGGGTCTTCGACGCAGCTGCCACTGCTCCCGGCACGAACCCGGCCAAGGAACGCCTCAAGCAATTTTTGCTATCCAAGTACGCCCCGGACGACATGAGCGAACAAGCAGTAAACTACCGTCGCTTGATCCACTACGCTGACACTGGAGGGTACTCTGGCCCGCAAACCGAAGGCTCCGACGAAGGCTACATTGCCAAGCTCAAGGCCGACGCCCGCGAAAAAATCAGGAACAACCCCTGGCAGACCATCCGTAAGGAGGACCTCGCGCCAGGCGAGAGTGGGGTACCTCTCCCTCCCTCCACCCCTACCCCTCAACAGCTCCAGGCCCAGCAGCAACAGCAGGCGGCGTTTGCAGCGCAGCAAGCCAAAGTGACGAATGCCTGGGATGCCGACGCCGCGGACTACAGCAACTGGAGCGGGCAAGGACAAGGACAATCTCCCCCCCCTCCTCCAGGGTGGGGCTCCAACCCCATGACCACCAGCAGCGCCGCCGGTCCCTACGTCCCTCCTCCTTACGTCCCTCCTCCCCCTCCTCCTCCCCCTCCTCCTCAATCCTACTACCAACAATCTCCTGCTGCTGTCCAACAAGACCCTTACTACTCCACCCCTCCTCCTCCCGTCTACGCTCCTCCTCCCCCTCCTCCTCCTCCTCAAACCTACCTCCCCTCTCCTCCTCCCTCCATCCCTTCCCCCGCCGCCTTGCCCAAGATGGGAATCGAGAGTTCCTTGACTCAATTAGGTGCTTATCTGACAGCACATAAAGCAGTGGGGGAGAGGTTGAAGGGCGCTGATTTGGATAAACTTGAGCAGCTCCTCACCTCTGTCATTAGCATGATGCAAGCAGAAAGAGGGAGGGTACCTGTAGTAGCAGCAGCAGCAGCAGCAGCAGCAGCAGTTGCACAAGCAGCAGCAGCACCGAAGGCAAGGCCAGCGAATGGGTATTTGGTGGAGGAAAGTGAGAGGCAGTTGTTGCTCTCAACGGCGGCGGCGCTGGAGGTGCTTGCTTCTTTAGGGGCGGATGAGGAGGGGGCAAGAGCAGCAGGAGCACAGGTGCCACGCTTGCTTAACCTATTACAAGATGCCATCGAGGTGGTAGCCGGACCGGAGCAGCAAGAGGAAGAACAACCGCATCAGAAGCAGCAGCAGAAAGAACTGCAAGAAGCTGTACGTGCCGCAGCCCCTCCTTCTCCTTCCTCTCCTCCTTCTCCGCTCACCACCACCCCTTCCTCACCCCCGCCTTCCTCCTTAGACACCAAGGAGCTAAGTTGTGAGGAACGCGCCAAGATGCAGGGAACAATGGCCCTAGTCCTCAAGCATTCAGGCGCCTTTGGTAAGATGTCTGGTCCCTTGCGAGGGGAAGAATTAGGGTTATTGAAAAATGTGTTGGGAGATACAATGACCTTGTTGCGAGGGGAGACTGAACAGGCATACGAACAAAGTGTGGAGGAATATTTGGAGGAAAACCCAGGAGCAATGGAAGAGTCAAGGCAGGCGCAGATCGCGGCGGAGGGGGTGGTGAGTCAGTTTTCGGTGCCTAGTGTGCCGCCGCCGCAGGAGGGGAGGATGAAGACTTATAAGGAGTTGTTGGAGGAGGCGAGGAGGAAGAAGGAGGGGGCGCAGAGGGCTTAATTTTTATTTAACACAACCAAACAACCAAAGTAAACTAAACACGAACGTGAAGAAGAAAAGTCAAGCTGGTTTGTTGGTAGGTTGTTTTTTCTCTTGTGTCGTAGGAGGAGGGGAGGATGAAGAGTCATAAGAAGTTGTTGGAGGAGGCGAGGAGAAAGAAGGAGGGGGCGCAGAGGGCTTGAAGAGCAGGAGAATGGATCTATCACAATGAGAAAAGTGAAGTTCAAGGAACGAATGTGACATGCGAGAGTGTTTTAGCCAGCGAAATGTCTTGGTGTTCTTCTACTAGTGTGCTTTTCTCCAATTTCTGGTGCTTTACCTTTAGCTGCAGTACTTGTCTAGTCACGTATTACTAACCTACTCACCAACCTACCTACCCACTATCTACACTCACTCCCACCTCACGTCAAGTTCGGATAAAATGGAATCCCCCCCTCTCCTCCTCCTCCTCCTCCTCCTCCTCCTCCTCCTCCTCCTCCCACAGCCGCCACTGCTGCAACTGCTGCAGGTCCACACTCTTCCACCGGCAGCAACACCGTCCTCCTTGCCTGTTCACTCAACAAATCATGATGATGGTGCTTATGCTGGTGAGCCGCAGCACGAGAAGGAGATACCTGCGGCGACAAATGCTGCAGCTGCTGCTGCTGCTGCTGCTGCTGCTGCTGCGCACGGGAAGGAGATACCTGCGGTGGGTGCTGGTGCTTATGCACACGCGAAGGGGAAACTTGTGGAGATGCAGGAATACTCACTCCTTCTTTCTTACCCTTCCCTGACCTTGCAGGACTCTTCCCTCCCCCTCCCCCTCCTCCTCCTCCTCTTCGGGCACGACACGCCCTCCCCGTCACCAAAACCGCCAAATGCCTCCCCTCCTTCGCACACACTCCAATCCTCTCCTCGAACAATTGCAGTACCTTCTCCTTCCCAACCTGCAGTAACGCCTTAACTTCCAACGGACCCACATCAAATTGAAATCGACGGTCGACCACCTCCCCCCAATACCTCCCACTCTCATCATTCAAACTCGCGTCTCTCTGTAACTTGTTCTGGGCCAAACTCACCACTTGACGGGCATACACGGAGGGAGGGAGGGAGGAGAGGGTGGCATGAAAATAGAGGAGGAACGCTTCTAAACGTGCGTGGAGGTGCCGGGGCTCATAGCGTTCTGATTGAATACGGACAGCGAGACCGAGGATGCCATTGGTCATTCGCAAGCCGCAGGAGACTGAATAGCCCAGTTGTTCTTTTGTTCGTAAGGTGTCGTATAGAGGTTCGTCGAGGAGCTGAGAGAGGGAGGGGAGGGAGGGAGGGGAGGGAGGTTTAGAATTGTATGTGGAGAGTGAGACGAGGAGGGAGGGAGGGAGGGAGGGAGGGAGGGAGGGATAGGTGTCTTACCTGCTCCAGCATCTGCACCACCACCCTGTCTTCAATATTATCTTTCCCTAGCTGCCAATACGCTTCTAGCGCTGAATTCCTCTCACCACTATCCACACTCTCAGCGGCAAGGAGGAGGTTTGTTCCTTCCGGTAAAGCAACGACGCGGTTAGAGGGGTAGGAGGAGGGAGGGAGGGGCTTGATCTTTGCTTCTTCGAGAAGAGAGCAGAGGAGGGCACGCAATGCTTCTGCGTCAGTAGCATCGCAGTTGCCCTGTGTGTAAGGAGGGAGGGAGGGAGGGAGGGAAGGAGGGATGAGTTGTGTGTCAGTAAAGTTTTGGGGTGGTTATTCCAAAGGGTTCTCACTCCTTCCTTCCCTCCCTCCCTCCCTCCCTCCCTCCCTCCCTCCTTACCTGATAGAGCCCATCCACCTGCACCTCCCCCAACAAAACAGGCACAAACCTTCCCATTTCTTCAATCGTCAGTGTGGCTGCCTCCTTCTCCAATTCTTCCGCCTTCCACATCTTCTCTTTAAGGACATGTAACCTCAATGTCCTCGCGTGTCGGCTAGGTCTCATATTCTCATTACGATAACTCCGCACCAACGACTCTTTCTGCGTTTCAAACCTTAACGGACGCGACGCGAAGAACCCCTCCCTCCCTCCCTCCCTCCCTGGAAAAGAAGAGGTAGAGGAGGTGATATCACCATCCTTCTCTCCCTCCTTCCCTTCCTCTCGAAGGAGGAGCCGACGGAGGACGAGGTCGACGAGGCGCAAGAGCTTGTGGGAAAGGCCGTGAAAATGAAGCTCGAGCCCTAGTTCAGTGGCTGCGAAAGGGAGAGAGGCAGAGATGAGGGAGGGAGGGAGGGAGAGATGAGCTACAACAACAATACTATTTCATGCATTGCTATCCCTGAATGAGAGGGAGGGAGGGAGGGAGGGAGGGAGGGAGGGAGGGAGGACAAAAGTATGTACCTTTCAAAGCGTAATGCAGCTCGGCAACACTGGCCAAGTAGGTCGTCTCATTCAAACTGTCTTTAATCAACCGAATAAACAACTCCGTCATGGCTTCGTGTCGTGGTGAGGCGTAGGCATGAGGAGTGGCGAGCTTCAGGTAGATTGCTGCCCGTGGGGTCCGAAAAACACGGTCTTGCAAATGCCACAAATGGAGGGCATCGAAGGAGGGAGGGAAGGAGGGAGGGAGGAGGGTGGGGTAGTGGTACTGGTAAGAGGGAGGGAGGGAGGACTGGATTTGGGAGAGGATAGGAGTGACTTCGGGGCAGTCTGTTTGGAGCCTTTGAAGGGAGCTTTCTAGCTCATTGTTGTCGTTGTTGTTGCTGCTGTTGCTGCTGAGGAGGGAGAGGGAGGAGGCAGAGGGGAGGAGGGAGGGAGGGACGACGGAGGAGGAGGAGGAGGAGGAGGAAGAGGAGGAGAGGGGGTCTCGCCTGGGAGGTAAGTCCTTGACGGCCAAGTCGGTGGCAATAAAGGGGTTGGGAAGAGGCAAGGCCAACCGAGGTTCCTGCTGCTGCTGCTCCTTGCCCTCCACCTCCATCTTCTCTCCTGGCTCAACAGCAGCAGCAGCAACAGCAACAGCAACAGCAAAATTATCCGCCCACCCTTGCAGGGTCGCCTCCGGTAGCTTTTCCCTCGTAAAATGCACGCCAAACCTCGGCTCCTTCTCTACCGACACCCCCTCAATCACATGCTCCCTCCCTCCCTCCCTCCTTGCCTGCCCCTCCTTCTGCTCCAGCGCATCCAACACCCCCGCCCTCCCAAAAACCGAACTCATCAAATCAATTCTACACTTGTTCGGATCACTTATAATCGTCATCATCCCCTCCATCCACTCCGGCCGCCACTCCCACATCAAAAACGGCGCCTGTAACACCTCCTCCTTCCGAAACCCATACATAGGCAACAGCCCCACACACAACTGCTCCGCCAAATCCCCGCTCTCGATCTCTTCCTGGTATTTATACTGCATAGCACTAATAGCCGCCAGCTCCTCCCAAATCCATTTCTGCCACCCTTCCCTCCGAATCAGCCCGAGATACGTATAAATCAAGGAAATGATTTCGGACCATTTCTTCACCCCTCCTTCAGTCAGAGTCACCGTAAGGGTGAACAAAGCGAGGCCCGTGGAGGAATCGTACCCTTCGCCGCTGATACCAGCAACGATGGCGGTTGCCCAGCCCTTGGTTTTAAGAGAAGCCAGGATGGAGCCGGGGCCTTCGTGGCCGAGGAGGTGACTGGAAGGGAGGGAGGGAGGGAGGGATGGAGGGGTGAGTGAATTGAAGAGTGTCGAAGGCATTTCTCGCTCCCTCCCTCCCTCCTTCCCGCCCTCCCTCCCTCCTTCCCGCCCTCCCTCCCTCCGTCTTACCCAAGGTATTCCCAAGGCTTGGCTCGATACTGCTGCAGCAACGAAGGCAGCTGCCACGTCACGTGCAGCTGGTGCAAATCTCTGACAGGCACAACTCTAAATAACCAGCCCAAAGCATTAGTCTCATCCATTGGTGGTGGCAGCCCCTCAAGGACCGAAGGAGAGAGAGAGAGAGGAAGGGAGGGAGGGGCACGGACGCCAGCGAAGGTTTGACAGACGGTTTGTTCGAGCGTGTCTAAGTCTTCCATTCCTAATAGAACGAGCTTCATTTTAAGCGCGGTGTAATGCTGTTGATGAAAACGACGCAGCTCTTCAGTTATGTCAAGTCCAGCCGCTAAAGGAGCATCACGGAGCGAAGATAAATTGCCCCAAGAAAAGCGGGAGTAAGGGTGGGAGGGGTGGGAGGTATGACATATCAATTGCGTACAACGTGTGTTGTCACTACCACGGGACAAGTTGAACTCACTTTCGATCGCCTCCAACTCCCTCGCGGACGCCTCAGCTCTCATTAGCGGACTAATAAAAAACTGGGCGAAGATATCAAGGGTCTCGCTAAAACTCGCCGGAGGCACCTCGAAATGATACACGGTATATTCACACTCCGTCATGGCATTACTATATCCCCCCCTGCTTGAAATGAAGGAGTCATAATTATTCTCATCCGGGTACTTCTCACTCCCCATAAACAACATATGCTCCAAATAATGCGCCAGTCCCTGCACTCCCTCCGGGTCATTAAACGACCCCACGCCCACCGCCATCGCCGCCGCAGACAAGCGGACCCCTCCTCCATCCTCCCCTCCTCCTCCTCCAGTAGCAGAACCAGCAGCAGCACCAGCAGCAGCACCAGCAGCGCCGCTCTCGTCTCCGTCAGTTGTAGGGGCGAGATGCGGAGGATGGTCGTGCTCAGGGCCGCCTAGACAGATTTCCTCTTCGCCGTGCCCGCCGACGTGAGGGGGGGCGTACAGGTGGTGCGGATGCCTTTTTTTCCGCCGGGGCGATTCGATTTCGTGGGAGTCAGAAGGAAAATTGCTGCTCGTACTAAGGCTTAAGCTCGTGTCCAAGGCATCTAAAGCGGGCGCCTTGCCTTTGCCGTTGCCGTTAATAGTGGTGCTGGCAGCACTGGCGTCGAGCTCACAGGAAGAGGCAGAGGCTTCATCATCGTCCTCGTCGTCGTCGTCGCCCTCCGAGTCCTCCTCGCCCTCACTGCCACTGCTGCCGCTGCTCCCACTTTCGTCGTCGTCTTCATCGCTGCCCCCCTCCTCCTCCTCTTTCTCCCTCCTTTTCCTCCCTCGTTTCCCTCCTGCCGCCGCTGCTGCTGCTGCTGCTGCTGCTGCCTCGGCGGAGACTTGGGTGATACGCGGGTCATGCACCAACAAAGCCTCCAAGCCATTACTGAGCGTAATTAGACGATAATGCTTCGGGTCCGTGACAGGCCGCGTCCCGTCTAAATCCAGCCTCGACAACACCGTGAGAGGCGACAGTGCCGGTGGGGTATCGATGTCCATGGCTGCTGCCGCGGTCGAGGTCGTCGTGGGGTTGGGGGAAGAAGGGGAGGGGGAGGAGGCTGGTGGTGGGGCTTGTGCTGGGGCGGCTTCCACGGTGCGGCTGTGCTTGTGCATAAATAAGCACACGAGCTAGCTGGCAGAGTGCCTGTTGTTGTAAGGGTTGTGTGGGTGGTGCACGGTAAGCGTGCGAATCGTGAAGTAAATTTGCGGCCGTGCTTGCCTTTGGCGACGAGAGGAAGTGTGGTGGCTGGCTGGGAGGAGGTCAAATGCCGCAATGCTTATGACAGCCACAGCCCCAATCCACGCGTTGTGGGTACAAGCACGACGAGCAGGACGTGTCCGAGGTGCTGGTGGTGCCGCTGCCTTCAATTCTTCTGTCTGGTATAGACTAATCCTTCTCATTTCCCCTATCACCATCCACAGAGAGATATTGGGCATGGCACACGAAGACACTGCACCATCCACCACCATGACCGAGCCCACGCCCACGCCGTCCATGCCATCCACGACCCTGGGCAGCGACAGCAAGGTGCGGCATCTTGTCTTGGACACGGGGGCGCTGATCAAAGGCCAGGGGTACAGCCTAGCGCGTATGGCGGAGCATTTCTGGACTATCCCCGAAGTGATTGCTGAGGTGCGTGACCCCCGCGCGCGCTTCCACCTCGACACTTTGCCGTTCGAATTACGGACACGCGAGCCGACGCTGAAGGCATGTAAGGCTGTGGCGGAATTTGCGAGGCAGACAGGGGATTACTCGGCTTTGTCCAAGGTGGATCTGAGGGTGTTGTCTTTGACGTATACGTTGGAGGCAGAGGAGCATGGGGGGGACGTTGCGCATTTAAGGACGACGACTACGACGCGAATGGCGGCGATGGCGAATGCCAAAGCGCCTATTGCGGTGGAGGCTGAAGGGGAGAAGAAGGTGGAGAAGGAGGAGGAGGAGAAGGAGGAGGGGGAGGGGGAGGGGGAGGGGGAGGCGGGGGATGAACGTGTGTATGTGGAGGTGGACGGTGGAGATAGTAGCGATGAGGAAGACGAAGAGGACGAGGACGAGGACGAGGACGAGGACGAGGACGAGGACGAGGACGAGGATGGTGAGGAGGAAGATGAAAGCGGAAGTGGAAGCGAGGAGGAGGAAGAAGGCAACGAAGCCGCTGCTGCTACTCCTGCTGCAGCTGCCCCCACCCCCACACCCACTCCTCCTCCTCCTCCTCCTGCTCCTCCCGCCAGCAGCAGCAGCAGCAGCAGCAGCAGCATCAGCAGCAGCAGCACCGTCAAGGCCGGGTTCAGCTGGGCAAATGCCGTGAAAGCGACGGCTTCCAAACCTCCCCCGCCTGCTAATGCCGTGGCTGCTCGTCGTCAACGGCAAGCAGAGGCGGAAGGCACCCCAGCCATCCCTCTTGAGCTGGAAAATCTTTCTTTAAATGAGAAGTACGACCATTTTGCTGCTCCTGAAGGATCAGCCAACACTACGAAGAAGAGTGGTGAAGTGACGTCTCGTTTCTTGGGTGGCGCGGGCAGGGATGCTGCTACGCATGGCGGAGGGCAGGAGGAGGAGGATGATGGGGAGGGGTGGATCAGTGTTGAGAATATCAAGGCGGTCCGTGCCAAGGGGACGGAGACTTTGTTTGGCGCGAGGAAGGGGGATGGGTATACGGGGGCGAGCTTAGGGGAGGGAGGGAGGGAGGGAGGGGTGCCCCCGCCGGCTCCGGTGGTGGCGTGTGTGACGACGGATTTTGGGATGCAGAATGTGTTGTTGCAGATGGGGTTGAGGTTGTTGTCGATTGATGGTGTGGCTGTCACCAGGGTAAAGCAGTGGGCGAGGCGATGTGAGAGTTGCGCGAAGATTGTGCATGATCAGGAGAGGATATTTTGTCCGAGGTGTGGGAATGCTTATTTGTCGCGGGTTTCCATTTCCGTGGATAGTGTCACGGGTCAGTTGCGTGTGCATTTAAGCAAGCTCTGGCGGCCGAGGAAGGGGTGCAAGTACTCGATTCCCAAGGCCCCGAAGGGGAAGACGGGTCGGTGGGAGGGTGATTTGTTGTTGCGCGAGGATCAGTTGCAAATGGGGATTTGGCAGCAGAAGGTCAAGAGGAGGACCAAGGCGCTGAATAGTATGTTTGGGGCGGATATCACCGAGACGCTGGGCGTGGCGGTCACCAAGACGGCGGCGGCGGATGGGATTCAGTTTGGGTATGGGCGGAAGAACCCGAACTCGCAGCGGGGGAGGGAGAGGCGGGGGAAGAAGAAGAGGAATAAGAATTAGAATTGAGGGAGCCGGGGGAGAGCAGGGGGGGAAAGAGAAAAAGAGCAGAGGAAGAAAAGAAAGCACAACGTACGATTTTGAGAAGCAATACATTAGCGTGCGTATGTTGTTGTTGTGGTTCTGTTATTCCTTGTATAAAAGTCACCATGCAGAAAAGGGTGGGAGGTTTGTTTTGCTTCCTCGGATTGGGGAACCATGTGATTTCCTCCTCTCCCTGCCCTTCGCTCATCAGCCACACACAGGCAGGCTCGCGTCTTTCTTCTTTCTCCTCCTTGGCACGCCTCACCCACACGCTCACGCATCCACACAGCCCCATCACACGGTGTTACACCTCGGTTCATACCCTACGAAAACGGTGCCTGCGTCTGCGCGTTGGGTGGAGGGCTTGGTCTCGCCGCTGCCTCTGCTTCTCGCGGGCCTCAACCACCCCACCCTCATCGTCTTACCCTTGGCCTTTCTCCCTGCAAAGCACACGGAACACGAAACAACACCCGTACTCAAGCACGTCGATAAACACTTGATGCTGTGTGCAGCGTCGTGGGCGTGGCTGCCTTGGCCGCGTCGTTTGATTTTACCGGCTTGACCAATCATCATCATCACACTCACCCACACCCTTCTTCCTTCCATTCTCCCTCCCCCTCCCCTTCACAAACCAAACCCACAGCCCAAATCATGGCGCACGGCGACGACGGTGGCAACGGCCCCGTGGAGGAGCTCCCCTTCGAGACACCCTCTGTCTTTCTCAATGACCACGGCTGGGGCCCGACCCCCGAGAATGAGCCTGCGCAGTTCCGCTTCTTGCCTTACTGCCCTTTCAACAAGTCAGACCGCCTGGGGAAAGCCGCGGAGTTGACGCAAAGTGCTTATTATTTACGTATGCGTGAGCAGCGTCGTACGAGGTTTGAGGACGCGTATAAGGTGTCGAATGAGAGTTTGAAATATGAGTATGACCAAGCCGAGGATAAGTCCTTCCGGATGGTCGACTCGGAGAAGGGCAAGAAGAAGATCAAGAGCCGATTCGGGCCTAACTTCAAGCAAGGCGGGTTTGGGGCACGAGGGCGTGGAGGAGCGAGGGGGGGAGCGAGGGATGTCAAGGCGTTGGCGGTGCAGAATGCGCCGGGGGATCGTCGGCGGCTGCAGGGTGGGCCGGCCATTGGAGGGAGGGGGGGGAGGTTTGGGTGGAGGGGGAGGGGAGGGGCGTTCAGGGGACGGATGGAGAATAGGAAGGCGAGTGTGAATGTGGAGAGTGACTGGCAGACGTTGGAGGAGGTGGACTTGCCGCAGTTGAGTAAGTTGCATGTGGCGAATGTGCCGGAGGTGGAGGATTTGGAGTGGTTTGGGGCGTTGGATCAGTATAATGAGGCGTATGATAAGGTAAGGGAGATTAAGGGAGGGAGGGAGGGAGGGAGGGAGGAGTGTGTGGTGGGGTATGAATAGAGCAGTTTGTATAGGGATGTGGAGTTTCCTTTCTACATGAAGTCATCTTGCTCACCACCCCTCCCGCCCTCCCTCCCTCCTTCAAATATAAATCAGGTGGCGGCAAGGCACGAGCGCCCTCTCAAGCCCTTTGATAAGATTCTGCCTTACTACGTCAACACGATGGACGACCCTAACTTGGAGCGATACGCCGCGGAGGAGTTTGCGGGGCAGGTGTTTGCGACGGACGCGGTGTTGGCGCATTTGATGACGTGCGGACGATCGGTGAGTGCTTTATGTAATAATAAGGGAGGGAGGGAGGGAAATCGGAGGGTTTAGAATGGGCTCGATTATGCTTATGCCTTGGGGAAAATAAAGAGGTGGTATGGTGGAAAGGAGGGAGGGAGGGAGGGAGGGAGGGATGAATGAATGACTCGATGATTAGCACCTCTCATTCGAGAGCAGATAGGTGAGTCTCAGCCTGGTTCCGCGCCCCTCTTTTTAATCAGGGGCACAAGCCAGGCGGACACTGAACGTAACAACACTACTAGTATACGCTAATATGAGAGCCACCCCCTCCCTCCTCCTCCCTCCCTCCCTCCCTCCCCCTCCCCAAAAAACCCCACCCCACCACCTTACACACACTAACCCCTCCCTCCCTCCCTCCCTC
>Ga0105055_10006729_pt1 | contig 15654 bp, 11 predicted proteins | sample BON03_FD_78090 | JGI IMG/M metagenome (GOLD analysis project Ga0105055, IMG submission 78090) | Freshwater microbial communities from Lake Bonney liftoff mats and glacier meltwater in Antarctica - BON-03 | ecosystem: Environmental > Aquatic > Freshwater > Ice > Glacier meltwater | place: Lake...
AACTAGAGGCGTTTCTGAAGTGCATGTCCCAGGTCCGCAGGTGAGCGAACCGTGGTGACGCCAGCAGCTTCAAGCGCTGCGAACTTGGCTTCAGCCGTGCCTTTGCCACCCGCAATAATCGCACCGGCGTGGCCCATGCGCTTGCCAGCTGGTGCAGTCACACCGGCAATATAAGACACAACAGGCTTGGTCACATACTCAGCAATAAACTCAGCAGCTTCTTCTTCCGCAGAACCACCAATTTCGCCAACCATGATGATGCCTTCAGTTCCTTCATCATCCTGGAACAAACGCAGGCAATCAATGAAGCTCATTCCGCCGATAGGATCACCACCGATACCGATAACGGTTGATTGGCCAAGACCTGCTTGCGTGGTCTGATAAACGGCTTCATAAGTCAGTGTGCCGGAGCGTGAAACGATACCAACCTTACCCGGGCTGTGAATGCTGGCCGGCATAATGCCGATTTTGCATTCGCCTGGAGTAATGATTCCCGGGCAGTTAGGCCCGATCAAGCGAATATTGGGCATCTGTGACAACACGGCCTTTACCCGCATCATGTCCAGAACCGGAATACCTTCGGTAATCGTAACAATCACTTCAATACCCGCATCCGCCGCTTCCAAAATTGCATCAGCAGCAAACGGAGGCGGTACAAAAATCACACTGGCGTTGGCACCGGTTTCAGCAACGGCTTCAGCAACGGTATTGAACACAGGACGATCAAGATGCTTACTGCCACCTTTACCCGGCGTAACACCGCCAACCAGCTGAGTTCCATACTCAATCGCCTGTTCGGAGTGAAATGTACCCTGAGAACCCGTAAAACCCTGACAAATAACCCTGGTATCTTTATTGATTAAAACGCTCATTTGGCCACCTCGTTTTTGGCAACTGCGGCGACCGCCTTTTTAGCTGCATCATTCAAATCTGAGGCCGGTGTAATCGCCAAGCCGCTATCGGCCAGCAGTTTCCTGCCCTCTTCTACTTTGGTTCCTTCCAGTCTAACGATCACCGGCACGTTTACGCCGACTTCGTTAACTGCCGCGATAATGCCTTCGGCAATCAAATCGCAACGTACAATGCCGCCGAAGATATTCACCAGAATGGCTTCAACATTGTCGCCCGACAGAATAATTTTGAAGGCTTCTTTGACGCGCTCGGCATTGGTGCCGCCGCCTACGTCCAGAAAGTTGGCTGGCTCGCCGCCGTTCAGCTTCACCACATCCATGGTAGCCATGGCCAAACCAGCGCCATTTACCATGCAGGCAATGTTGCCGTCGAGTGTGATGTAGTTGAGACCAAAACGACTGGCTTTGGCTTCGATTGGATCTTCCTGCGCCTCATCGCGCATGGCTGCCAGATCTTTATGGCGGAACAGGGCGTTGTCGTCCATGTTGATCTTGGCGTCCAGCGCGACCAGGTTGTCGTTGCCATCGATGATCAATGGGTTAACTTCGACCAGGCCGAGATCTTTGTCCATGAATAAACGGTACAAAGAGGCCATGATTTTGGTCAGTTGGCCAACGTGTTTGGGAGACAAACCCATGCCAAAACCCAGCTGGCGAGCCTGGTATGCCTGAAAGCCTGCAGTGTTATCTACGTGAACCGTGACGATCTTCTCAGGTGTCTTGTCAGCAACCTGTTCGATATCCACACCGCCTTCGTAAGAGCCCATGAAAGTGACGCAACGATTGCCACGATCTACCAGCGCTGATAAATACAGCTCGGTTTCGATATCTGTTGCTTCAGCAATCAAAACTGAATCGACCGGCAGTGACAAACCACCTGTCTGATAGGTGGTGATTTCCATGTTCAGCATGCGCGTAGCTTCTGCACGCACATCATCAAAGGTGCGAACCAGCTTTACGCCACCTGCTTTGCCGCGACCACCAGCGTGAACCTGGGCTTTTACCACCCACATTTCACCGCCCATCTGTTTGGCGGCAGCAACCGCTTCATCCGGCGTACGCGCAACGGTGCCCGCCGGCACAGGTATTCCGTAACTGGCGAACAAGTCCTTCGCCTGATATTCATGAAAATTCATGCTTACTCCAAGTGGATTCAAAAGAGGTATTTTCCACTTAATTGACGCTCAACGCAAAGATAAACCAGAATGATATACTCCACGAAATACGCAGCAGTCCGATTGGACAGAACTGCGATACAAATCACTGCGGCTCATACATGACAACAAAAATAGACTTCAGCAACTATCCCTTACCCGTGGCGCTTACGCGTCGCGTTGTCATTTATCTTAATGTCTTCAGGCTATTTATCAGCCTGGCGTTGCTTGCTACTTTTTTTGCAGGTGGCCTCACACCCACAGGCACTGTGGACAAGGTTGCGGTCGCCGGCACGGTATTAATTTCCTATTTCATCATGGCGGTTTTCATAGCCTATGAATCCAGGCGAAATCGGTCAAAACCACATTCAATTGCCCAGATTTCACTGTTTACCGACGTGATGTTTTTGTCGGTATTACTGTTTATCTTCGGCGGTATCGACGGTAGCATAGCCATCCTGATGATGTTTGCCTCAGCAGCAGCCGCCATAGTGTTGCCGATAAGAATCGCGTTGTTCCTGACATCGCTCGTGGTGCTGTCTTTTATTGGTCAGACTATGTGGAGCATGCTGGTTAATGACACCCCTCAAACAGAACTGATCAAGGCTGGAATGTTTGGTGTTACCACATTCATTATTACTGGACTGGTCAACATTCTTTCCTTCTGGCTAAAAGATTATCGAATGATTGCCGAGAAGCAGGCGGTTCAACTGACACGTCTGGAGCAGATAAACGAGCTGGTGATTCGGCGGATGCGCAGCGGTGTTTTGGCGGTGGATTCTGAAGATCACATTCAGATGATGAACGAGTCTGCCTGGTTTTTGCTGAGCAGCCCGGCAGCGCAACGTAAATCGCTTGCAGAAGTTTCTCCGGAATTGGAGGCATCGCTGGAATCCTGGCGTGAGAACCCGTCGCAGGAAATCTCTCCCATTACCTTAGGTTCAAGTCAGGCACGTGTGCTACCCAAGTTTGTTGCACTTCCCGGCACCACCAGTATTCGTGTGCTTATATTTCTTGAAGATAACGACGTGGTAAATCAGCGTGCGTTACAGCTATCAGCCAACACATTGGCGAATCTGTCCGGCGGCATTGCACACGAAATCCGCAATCCTTTATCGATCATCAGCCATGCGGCAGATTTGCTGGAAGAATCGGGTGATGTGCTTTTAAGTGACAGGCGTCTGGTCGATATTATCCGCAAGCAAACGCGACGGATGAACGGCATTGTAGAAAACATCCTGCAATTGTCGCGGCGGGAGAAGACCCACCCGGAAATATTTGAGCTGAGCGAATGGCTGCGTGATTTATCGAAAGAAGTTCAAGACGACTTGAAGGATATGAACCTGAGCCTGGAGTTAGGCCAGGCAGGCTCGGACACTTTGGTGTTGTTCGATCGCGGCCAGCTTCATCAAGTGGTATGGCAATTGCTCGAGAACGCCATGCGCCACGCCGGTCGAAAAGATGCCCTGCCGGAAGTGATCTTAAGAATGGAACATCTACCTTCAACGGGCTATTGTGTTGTGTCTGTAATAGATAATGGCAAAGGTATAAACAAGGAAACTATCAAGCAGATCTTCGAACCTTTTTTCACCACCCATAAACAAGGTTCTGGTCTGGGTTTGTACATCGCAAGACAACTTTGTGAAGTCAATCAGGCCGAACTTACGGTAGACTCTACAGTGGGCAGCAGCACAAGCTTTCACATTCGCATTGCGTTGGCGCGAAGTGAGACAGATTGGGCCGGCAAAACGATGCAGGAAAGCCCTGAAAACAACTATAAATAACAAGACACAGATCCAATCGGAGGATAAATGCCGGACTCGCAACACCACGTTCTCGTTCTTGACGATGAACCCGATATCAGGGAACTGCTGGACCTGACCCTCAGGCGTATGGGCTTGAAAGTGACCACAGCGGAAGACCTCGGCGAAGCAAGGCGTGCGCTGACTGAAAACGACTTCAGTTTCTGTCTGACCGACATGCGTTTGCCAGACGGCAACGGCCTGGACCTGGTGCGCGAAATAGCCGAACAATACCCGCAACTCCCCGTTGCTGTCATTACTGCCCACGGCAAAATTGAAGATGCTGTCATGGCCTTGAAACACGGCGCGTTCGACTTTGTATCCAAGCCGGTGAATTTGAACATTCTTCGCAAACTGGTAACCACGGCCATAAAGCTTCGTGATGAGAAGCCAAGCAAGCGCGTTGCGGTCGAAAGCAACATCAAAAGCGATCAGGGCGAAAGCAATCAGGGCCACGACAATCACGTAAAAGATGAACCGGGAATGGAGAAGCTGAACGGTACCTCCAGTTCCATCACGCGCGTAAAAACCATGATCAGAAAACTGGCGCGCAGCCAGGCACCAGTGCTGATAAGCGGTGAATCCGGTTCCGGTAAAGAACTGGCAGCGCGGTTAATACATGATCTTGGCCCACGAGCGGGGCAAGCTTTTGTACCTGTTAACTGTGGTGCAATCCCAACCGAACTAATGGAAAGCGAATTCTTCGGCCATGAGAAAGGCAGCTTTACCGGTGCCAACACAGACAAAGAAGGTTTGTTTCAGGCGGCAGACGGCGGCACGTTGATGCTGGATGAAGTGGCCGACCTGCCCTTGCATATGCAGGTGAAGTTGCTGCGTGCGATTCAGGAAAAAGCGGTTTTGCCTATTGGCGGCCGCAAAGAAGTGCCTGTAGATGTGCGTATTATCAGTGCATCGCACCAAACGCTACGCCCACTGGTAGACCAGGGTAAATTCAGAAGCGATCTGTTTTTCCGCCTGAACGTTATTGAGTTACCCATGCCAGGCTTAAGTGAACGCCGTGAAGACATCGAAGAACTGGCCAACCGCTTTTTGGGCGAAATCAACGAGCAATGGGATGAAGCAAATCCTCCGGTAATTTCCGAACAGGCCATGCATGCCCTTATCAATCATCAGTACACCGGTAACGTAAGAGAGCTGATCAACATTCTGCAGCGCGCCATTACCATGTGCGAAGGCAATGTAATCAACGCTGAAGACCTGATGCTGGAAGATGTAGCCACACATGAAATGGATGAACCCGTTAATGGCCGTGACGATGACCAAACGCTTGATACGTACATCGAAGATATTGAAAAGAAGATGCTGGAAGATGCACTGGTCAAAGCACGCTACAACAAAACCCGCGCAGCTGAATTGCTGGGAATTAGTTTCCGGTCATTCAGGTACAAGTTGAAAAAGTTTGATATCGACTGAAAATGATCAATCAGACAATAATGAATCAGATCGGGTGTGACAAATATACCGAGCACCGTCAGGAGTTAATTGCTGCTTTTAAGGAAGTGCGCCAACAGACATTAAACCTGACATCGACGCTCAGCGCCGAAGACATGCAGATTCAGTCGATGCCGGACGCCAGCCCCACAAAATGGCATATGGCGCATACCAGCTGGTTTTTTGAGGCATTTATTCTGGCTAAGTTCCAGTCCGGGTTTAGCTGGCACGACCCGATGTACCACAAGCTGTATAACTCTTATTACAACGCGCTGGGCGAACCTTTTTCGCGAGCCAAACGCGGGATGATTACTCGGCCGAGTGTGGATGAGATTCGTGATTATCGGGAAAACATTAATGCAAGAATGACGACGCTGCTTACTGAATGTAGGGACGCTCAGTTTAAAGAGATAGCGCCGTTACTGGTGATCGGGCTGAATCACGAACAACAACATCAGGAATTGATCCTCACTGATATAAAACATGCCTTGTTCCAGAACCCGACCTACCCTGCCGTTTTTCCGCATGATGGCGCGCGCGAGACTCAACCCGATCAACGCTGGCTGGCCGTAGAGGGCGGCGAAGTGAGCATTGGCTATGCCGGTGATGGTTTTTGTTTTGACAATGAACTGCCACGTCACCGGGTGCTGCTGGATGATTTTGAAATATCCAATCGACTGATTACCAATGCCGAATGGCTGGAGTTCATGCAAGACGGCGGCTACGAGAAACCGCTTTTGTGGCTATCAGACGGTTGGGCATGGAAGAATGAAAACCAGGCTAAAGCACCTTTCTACTGGGTGCATGAAGATGACGAATGGCAAGCATTCAGCCTGGCGGGCCTTCGATCAATCAAGCCAAACGAGCCAGTGACTCATATCAATTACTATGAAGCTGATGCCTATGCGAGATGGACGGGTTGCCGGTTACCAACTGAACAAGAGTGGGAACATGCTGCCACGCTATTGTCTGCCAAAGATGCTGATGAAGTCTTGTGCCTATCACAAGGACTTTCACAAGGACTTCGTTGGGAATGGACATCAAGTGCCTACTTACCTTATCCCGGGTTCTGCCCTGCAATTGGCAATGTGGGTGAATATAACGGCAAGTTCATGATCAACCAGATGATATTAAGGGGCGCCTCAGGAGCGACCCAATGCGGACATTCTCGTTTCAGTTACAGAAATTTCTTTGGGCCAAGTGCCAGGTGGCAGTTTTCAGGTGTTCGATTAGTCAGGCTTGATTGAATGGCCATCAAGCCATTAGAAACCAGGTTTCAATTGCTTGCCAATGCTGTAGTTATTTCAATTGGCTTATACCTTATTGTTACATCCACTTTCTACCCGCTAAGTTTTCTAACAGTTTTCGACGCCAAAAGAATCCTTCAACTAGCCCTGTTTTCGATAATCGTGCTGTTCGCCATCTGCTGGAAGCCGCTTCGCTTACAAACTATTAAGCAATTCGATCTCTTGCCCGCTTTTAGCCGAAGTTTACTGCTTCTGTTTTTTACAATTGGCATCATTTCTTCATTGCGCTTAGCCCATCCCACCTACCCACTTTTAGATGTCGCCATGTTGTTTTTGTTGGCATGCATGACCGCAATAGCCGCAGCAAGCAGGGATCTGGCACCAGAATCTTTTGACAAGTGGGCTGTAGTCTTGATTGTCATCTTAGGCTTTGCTGTTTTTATTCAAGAGTTGATGGGATTCATTGCCGGCTGGGCGATCAATTTTGAGTTTAGCTACAACAGCGCGTTAATTCATTTTGCTCACCCTCGCTTTTACAACCAATTGCAAACCTGGACCATACCCATTATTGCCGCGCTACCATTGATGTTCCCTAAAAAGCCCTGGCTAAAACCAGTCAGTATCGTTCTTTTAGGCGTTCAATGGTTTTTAGTGATCACCCTCGCGGCCAGAGGAACCGCTGTAAGTTTGATTCTGGCAAGTATTTTTGTGGCATTTTGGCTACCGAATTCCCGAAAGCTCTGGTTGAAAGCTCATCTACTCGGCTTACTTGCAGGTATCGTGATTTATTCAAGTTTTCTTTTTCTAAATAGTATTTTTATTACAGATTCCCAATCTGGTGCTTTCTATTCCAATTCAGCCGGCCGATCAATGCTGCATACATCTGGTCGCAGCAGATTTTGGGAGCTTTCAGTCAAGGACGCTTTCAATAACCCATGGCTGGGTAGCGGCCCAAGCCAATATGCATGCGAGCCCCACAACTTTTGGGTGCCGGCGCACCCGCACAACTTTGTCATGCAGATTCTTGGAGAATGGGGCATCCTCGCTGCAATAATTTTGTTGGCTTTGGGCTTCATTATTGGATTTAAATATTTAAAAGCTCTGAAGTCAGCAACCCCAGACAGAATATCTGAGCCATTATTGAAGCCTCTATTAGCGATTAGTCTTTTCGCAGGTTTAATACATTCCTGCTTAAGTGGGCTTTTGGTCATGCCGGCCAGCCAAACGACGCTGATACTGATCGCTGGGTGGGCAATAAGTGTGTCCGCACGCGATCAGGCCAAAATCGAGTTCCGTTTTCCGCTCACCGCTTCAACTACGCTAATCATGTCGGGTTTAGTAGCAATTGCTGTACTCACTGTTTCGTGGAACGAGCTAAAGCATTTAGCGACAAGAACACCAGATGCCAGTTCATTTGGCGCGATGCCCAGGTTTTGGCAAAACGGTCGGGTATGTGATTTCAAATACGATGCTCACAACTGACAAAAAGTGACGCATTTTGTCAGTTTGTGACTTTTTGCAATTACAGCCTTGCGGCTTCAGATCTAATTTATTGATATCTCATTGTTTTTAAAGCTCTGTATTACTTGGCACGCAACTTGCTTTTACTACTTGCCGTATCCCATTCTTTATGAAGGGATCGTAAAGAATGTCTGCATTTGGCAGACGAAACGCAAAACCACTGGAGGGTTATATTGTGATTAACATGCAACGTAAGACTAATCAAAAGGGTTTCACCCTGATCGAACTGATGATCGTAATTGCCATCGTAGCCATTCTGGTTGCATTGGCTGTTCCTGCTTATAGAGACTATACAATTCGTGCGAAAGTTGCCGAATGCATTAATGGTGCAGCTGTTCCGAAGCTCCAAATCTCAGAGTATCGCCAAACCGTGGGCACTTTCCCAGCTGATATTGATGAAGCAGGCATAGCTGGTGTAGGTTTGAGCCAGTACTGCGAAGTGTACACAGAGTATACCGACGCAGGTACTTTCAGAATTGAAGTAAATGAAGGAGCCGTTGACACTGACCTCGCTGGGACTACTATCGCGCCGTTGATGACCCCGACTGTAGCGTCAGGCGGTGCAGTTAACTGGGTCTGCACTCGCGGCACCACCGGCACTGATGAACTTAAGTATTTGCCTTCCACATGTCGTAACACAAATTCCTAAGTTAGACTGCAAGAAAAATGAAGCAACCAGAAAACCCCGCATCAGCGGGGTTTTTTATAACATTTCAATATGTTATGAACTTCCGAATAATTGCATAGAAATACCTAGTGACTATACTTCTTAATGTGTTTTAAGTAGAATCACAGGGAAACGGAGCGACCTGAATATGAACACAGAGCGGGTGGCGTCAGGCCAATTGCGGGGATTTGCGAGGAGGCTTGTAGCTGAAGGCCTTATCGAAGAGCAAGCAGCATTGGACGCCAGCGTCCAAGCGAGCAAAATCGGTCAAAATATCCTTTCCTGGATGATTGAAAAACAACTTGTTGACCCTAATAGCCTTGCCACAGCAGCAGCCGCTGAATACGGCATTCCGTTATTAGATATTCAATCCATTGACCTGTCTCATGCTCCGCTAAGTCTTGTGAATGAAGCTTTAATCGAAAAGCACATGGCGCTTCCACTATACTTACGAGGCAACTCCTTATTTCTTGGTGTTTCTGACCCAACGGATCAGGAAGTCATCGATGCGATTTCCTTCAGTTCGGGATTCCGGGTTGAAACCATCATTATCGCATCTGATCAGCTCAAATCCGCAATTGAGCGCGCTCTTCAATCCTCCGATGCAGTTTTCGATGATTTTGAAGATGAAGAAGGCCTGGAGGATATCGGTTTTCAGCTGGATAACACCGAAGGCGATGACGATTTATCTAATTCCGCAGTAGATGAAACCCCTGTTGTCAGATTCATCAATAAAGTTTTATTGGATGCAATTAAGCGTGGTGCATCAGATATCCATTTCGAGCCATATGAAGCCAGCTACAGAATCCGTTATAGACTGGATGGTGTATTAAGCTCTATCACCAGCCCACCTATACAAATGTCTCGTAGATTGTCATCGAGATTAAAAGTAATGGCGGGTCTGGACATTGCAGAAAAGCGGGTACCACAAGATGGTCGAATAAAAATGAATTTGTCGCGTAACAAATCCATCGATTTTCGTGTTTCTACTTGCCCGATTATGTTCGGTGAAAAGGTTGTGCTGCGTATTCTTGATTCAGCTGCCACGCAATTAGGCATAGAAGGTCTGGGGTTCGAGAAAAAACAGCAAGATATATTCCACAGCTCTGTTCTCAAACCCTATGGGATGATATTGGTTACCGGACCCACTGGCTCAGGTAAAACAGTAACATTATATACGGCGCTTGGAATTCTGAATGATGACGGCAGAAATATTTCAACGGTTGAAGACCCCGTTGAAATTCGAGTGGCCGGCATCAATCAGGTTCAGCAAAATGCCAAACAGGGAATGACCTTTTCCCGCGCTTTGCGGTCGTTTTTACGCCAGGATCCTGATGTCATCATGGTTGGGGAAATTCGTGATTTGGAAACTGCTGAAATAGCCGTAAAAGCAGCACAAACAGGCCATCTGGTATTTTCAACATTACATACCAACGACGCTCCACAGTCAGTCACGCGACTGATAAATATGGGCGTCCCATCTTACAATATTACCTCGGCTGTTAATTTAATCATCGCACAACGACTTGTCAGAAATCTACACAAGTGTATGCAACCAGATGAGATACCCCAAGAAGCCCTTTTACAAGCAGGTTTTAACGAGGATGAGCTTGAAGATTTAAACATCTATAAGCCGGTGGGCTGCAACGACTGCCATGAAGGTTACCGGGGCAGGTCGGGTGTCTTCGAAGTGATGCCAATTACTGAAGATATTTCCCGGATCATTCTGGAAGGTGGAGATGCCATTGGAATTGCTAAACAAGCCAGAGAAGAAGGAATCAACGATTTAAGGCGGTCAGCATTAAATAAAGTAGCGCAGGGTAAGACTGACCTTATTGAGATCAACCGTGTAACCAAGGACTAGGTTATGGCTGTAACACAAGCAAGTAGCATTATCTTTTTATGGGAAGGACGAGACAGACGCGGCACTAGGTTAAAGGGGCAACAAATGTCGACCAACCCGAACATGGTTCGGGCAGAACTAAGACGACAAGGAATTACGCCTCTTCGAGTCAAGAAAAAGCCAAAGCCTTTATTTGGTGGCGCAGGGAGCAGAATCAAACCAAAGGACATCGCTATATTTAGCCGGCAATTGGCTACCATGTTGAAATCCGGTGTTCCACTTGTCACTGCTTTTCAAATTATAGCTAGCGGTTTAAAAAATCCAAGAATGCGCGTTATGATTGATAAAATTCGTGCAGAAGTTGAAAGTGGGGGAAGCTTAACCGAAGCTTTAAGTCAGCATCCCGTGCAGTTTGATGAACTCTACACCAATCTTGTTTCCGCTGGTGAAAGTGCGGGTGTTCTTGACACAATTTTAGATGAGATCGCTTCCTACAAAGAGCGTATCGAAAGCATCAAGGGTAAAATCAAGAAAGCGTTGTACTATCCAATTGCCGTAATCGGCGTGGCCATTATGGTTTCTGCAATTTTACTGATTTACGTAATCCCACAATTTGAAGATATATTTGCCAGTTTCGGTGCCGCACTACCAGCATTCACACAAGCTATAATTGATGCTAGCCGTTGGCTGCGCTCAAACGGATTGTTTGTCTTGGCGGCCGTGATTGCAGTAATTACTGCTTTCATAATGGTGAAAAAAAGATCACAGAGATTTGCACACTGGATCGATAGAGTCTCATTAAAAATACCTATCGTTGGTAGCATTTTAGAAAAATCTGCTATTGCAAGATTTTGTAGAACGTTAGCCATTACGTTCGCCGCTGGTGTCCCGCTGGTCGACGCGTTAAAAATTGTCGGCGGGGCAACTGGCAATGCCGTGTTTAATGACGCTTCATTACGTATCAGAGACGATGTAGCAGTCGGACATCAACTACAGTTAGCAATGGAGCAGGTTAATGTGTTTCCAGCCATGGTTATTCAAATGGCAGCTATTGGTGAAGAGGCCGGCTCCCTGGATGAAATGTTACTTAAAGTGGCCGAATCTTATGAGGAAGATGTCAATAACTCGGTAGACGCACTTTCCAGCTTGTTGGAGCCGGTGATCATCGTTTTCATCGGCGTCATCGTTGGCGGCATGGTGATCGCCATGTACCTACCCATCTTCAAAATGGCGGCAGTTATTTAGCACAATAAGAGTTAATTACATGTTGGATATCATTATCGCCAGCACACCCCTGTTTTTAACAGGGGTGTTTGTTTTTGGGCTGTTGATTGGATCATTCCTTAACGTCGTTATATTGCGACTTCCTGCGCGTTTGGAATACCAATGGCAGTGCCAGTGCCAAGAATTACTCGAGATTGAGAAGGATGCCAATCTCGTCAAGCCCTTAAGCATTGCTACATCGCGTTCCCAGTGCCCGAACTGCGGGCACAAAATATCGGCGATAGAAAACATTCCCGTTCTGAGTTACTTATTTCTGCGGGGAAAATGCTCTTCGTGTAAATCCCGAATATCTCGCCGTTACCCAATTGTAGAACTATCTACTGCTATATTATTTTTGCTGGTTGCAATGCATTTCGGCCCAACCGTCCAAACGCTCGCAGCGCTTGGTTTCACCGGCATTCTGATTGCCCTGGCCGGCATTGATATTGATCACCAGTTACTGCCCGATGACCTGACCTTCTTTCTGCTCTGGGCTGGATTGTTCATCAGCTTGTTTGGCGTATTCGTAGATCCAGTCAGCAGCATCATCGGCGCCCTGGCCGGATACCTGTCCTTGTGGTCCATCTATCACGCTTTTCGGCTACTAACCGGCAAAGAAGGCATGGGGTATGGCGATTTCAAATTGATGGCCGCCATGGGCGCCTGGATGGGCTGGGAAATGCTGCCTTTGATTATTCTGCTAGCTTCATTAGTAGGCGCAGTGGTTGGTTTGACGTTAATCGCAATCAGCCGTCACAAGAAGAGTCAGCCAATGCCGTTTGGGCCTTATATTGCAGCCGCAGGCTGGATAGGACTTTTGTGGGGTGACCAGATTATTTCAGCCTACCTGCACACCAGCGGTCTCCGCTAAAAAACAGGGCAGGCGCGCACAATGACATATCAAGTTGGATTAACGGGTGGTATCGCTTCTGGTAAGACACTGATATCAGATGAATTCGGCAGGCTGGGTGTACCGATCGTCGATACGGACGTCATTGCCCATCAGATCGTTGAGCCCGGCCTGCCGGCATTGCAGGAAATAGTCCAAACTTTTGGGGAATCTGTAATTGGCGACGATGGTCGTCTGAAACGAAAAATCTTAAGAAATCTGATATTTTCTGATGTGAATGCGAAAAAGAGGCTGGAAGCAATTCTTCATCCAAAAATACGACGTTGTGTTTTCGACGAAGTCGCAGAGGTCAATTATCCCTATTGCATTATTGTCATTCCGCTATTGACGGAAAGCGGGAATTATCAGAACCTGGACCGGGTTTTACTAATCGACGTAGATCCAGAAGTTCAAATCGCCAGACTGATGGCCAGAGATGATACCAGCCTGCAACAAGCAACTGCCGCATTGGCATCACAAGCCAGCAGAGATCAACGCCTGAGCATAGCCAACGATGTGCTGGATAACTCATCCAGCCCTCAAGAAGCTTTCGTTAAAGTGGCTCAGCTTCACCAAAAATACCTGAAACTCGCCCAACAAGACGAGTTCTGAAACTCTATTTTTTAGCCTACCTGCTAGCTAAGCTTACCGTGGCAGTGCTTGTATTTCTGGCCTGACCCACATGGGCAATTCTCATTGCGCCCTACTTTACGACCACCACGTACAAACGGTTCTTCTTGCTGCTCTGGCTGTTCACCTTGCCCTTGTTGACCTTGTCCTTGTTGACCTTGTCCTTGTTGACCTTGTCCTTGTTGACCTTGTCCTTGTTGACCTTGCTGGGGCTGGGGCGCACCAGTTGCAGAGGAAGCTTCCTCATGACGAAACTCCATCGGTTTTTCTTTACGGCGCTCAGCTTTAACGGCTTCAACGTCTTCTTCAGCTTCAACCCGCACACGCGCCAGAACCCGAATCACTTCAACCTGAATGTTTTCCAACAAAGTGGTGAACATCTCAAATGACTCACGTTTGTATTCCTGCATGGGTTGCTTCTGAGCATAGCCACGAAGATTAATACCCTGGCGCAGGTAATCCATATTACCCAAGTGATCTTTCCACTGCTGGTCTAACACATTCAGCATTAAGGCTTTTTCAAAGTGACGCATCACTTCTGTGCCAGTTTCAGCTTCTTTGTTTTCAAAATGCTGGTTAACGGCAGCGAAGATACGTTCATTGAGCTCTGCTTCGTTCAGATCTTCATCTTCTTTCAGCCAGCGAGTTATAGGTGCGTTGATGCCATACTCGCCTTCCAGCGCTTTCTCAAGGCCGGGTACATCCCATTGCTCATCGATCGTGCCTTCAGGAATGTACGTGTTGATCAATCCGCCAATTACGTTATCCCTGAAATCCAGGATCACGTCTTTGATTTCATCTTCTTCCATCAGGTCGTTACGTTGCCCGTAGACAACGCGGCGCTGCTCGTTAGCAACGTCATCGTATTCCAGCAAGTGTTTACGCACATCAAAGTTATGCGCTTCCACTTTACGTTGAGCGTTTTCGATGGCGCGATTCAACATGCCAGCTTCAATCGCTTCGTCATCTTTCATGCCGAAGCGCTGCATCATGGATGACATACGATCAGATGCGAAGATACGCATCAGGTTGTCTTCCAGTGACAGGTAAAAGCGTGTGGAACCCGGGTCACCCTGACGGCCGGAACGACCACGAAGCTGGTTATCGATACGACGTGACTCGTGCCTTTCTGTACCGATAATGTGCAGGCCGCCTGCTTCCAAAACCTTGTTGTGGCGTGTCTTCCACTCTTTGCGATACGCTTCAACTTGTTCTGGCGTTGTATCTTCGTCCAGCCCGGCCAATTCAGCTTCAACGTTACCGCCCAATACGATATCGGTACCACGACCGGCCATATTGGTTGCAATCGTTACCGCGGAAGTACGCCCGGCCTGTGCAACAATAATCGCCTCACGTTGATGTTGCTTGGCGTTTAACACCTCGTGCGGAACGTTGTGTTCATTAAGCAGATTGGAAATCAACTCTGAGGTTTCTACTGATGTTGTACCCACCAATACCGGCTGGCCACGCTCAACACAATCTTTGATATCTTCCACAATCGCGTTGAACTTGGCGTCCGATTTCAGGAACACCAGGTCATCATTATCCAGACGAATCAAAGGACGATGCGTTGGGATCACCACAACTTCAAGTCCATAGATGGACTGAAACTCGTAAGCTTCTGTGTCCGCTGTACCGGTCATACCAGACAACTTGTCATATAAGCGGAAGTAGTTCTGGAAGGTAATTGACGCCAACGTCTGATTTTCACGCTGAATGGGCACACCTTCTTTGGCTTCTACCGCCTGGTGCAGACCGTCAGACCAACGACGACCTGTGAGCGTACGACCTGTGAACTCATCTACGATGACTACTTCATTTTCCTGAATGATGTAATCGACATCCTTACTGAACAAGTGATGCGCACGTAAGCCAGCATTAAAATGGTGAACCAGGCTCAGGTTATGTGCCTGGTAAAGGCTTTCGTCTTCTTTTATTAAGCCGGCGCCAACCAACAAGCTTTCGACTTTGGCCATACCATCTTCTGTCAGATAGATCTGTTTTTGCTTTTCATCAACGGTGAAATCACCCGGGGGCACATAATCAGAACCCTCTTCCGCGGTTTCTGCACGCTCCATTTCGGGTATCAGCTGATTGATGCGAACGTACAGCTGCGGTGTATCTTCGGCCGGGCCGGAGATAATTAACGGGGTACGAGCTTCATCGATAAGAATGGAGTCAACTTCATCGACGACGGCAAAAGAGTGATCGCGCTGGACCTTTTGATCAACGGTAAAGGCCATATTATCGCGCAGATAATCAAAGCCCAGCTCGT
>Ga0105055_10006732_pt1 | contig 15651 bp, 17 predicted proteins | sample BON03_FD_78090 | JGI IMG/M metagenome (GOLD analysis project Ga0105055, IMG submission 78090) | Freshwater microbial communities from Lake Bonney liftoff mats and glacier meltwater in Antarctica - BON-03 | ecosystem: Environmental > Aquatic > Freshwater > Ice > Glacier meltwater | place: Lake...
CACCAGATAGCGGCCATGCCAGGCCAGCGAGCGTAACGCCTGCTGAGCCAGATCGCCTCCGACCGGGTCGCAGACCACATCAACGCCTTTGCCAGCCGTTAGCGCTTTACAGCGCTCTTTGAGGGGCTCTTCAGAGTAATTGATGACCTCATCAGCACCGGCTGCGCGGGCAAACTCGCATTTTTCTTTACTGCTGGTTGCCGCAATAACCTTCGCACCCATGGCTTTTGCGCATTCTACTGCAGTAATGCCAACACCACCTGCAGCCCCCAGCACCAGCACGGTCTCGCCGGGCTGAACCTGCGCGCTTTGTTTAAGCGCGTGGTAACTGGTGCCATAGGTGATGGCAAAGCCAGCCGCCTGCTCATAACTGAGGTTTCCCGGCATGGGGATAACCCTCTCAGCCGGCAGCACACAAAGCTCGGCAAAGGCGCCGCCTTGCGGCATGATAATGACCTTGTCCCCCGGTTGCAGGTGCTTGACTCCCTCACCGACTGAAACAACCTGACCCGCGGCCTCATTGCCAGGAATGAAGGGCGGCTCTACTTTGGTCTGGTACTGACCTTTGATCACCAGGATATCGGGAAAATTGATGCCGGCCGCATGAATGCGGACCAGTACTTCTCCTTTACCGACCTGTGGGTCGTCTGTCGTGTCGATGACCAGATCATCAGTAGAACCCAGTTGTTTGCATAAAAGTGCACGCATATCAGAATTTATCCTTATCCTTATCCTTATTAGAGGTCGAGGTCGATGCCCAGTGTGACTGCAGCTTGTTTGCCGAATTTCATGGACTGCTCGCCACCTGCTTGTAATTCCTGCTGTTTTTCGGCACTACAGATGGTCTGCCAGGCGTCTGCGATCGCTTCAGGTGTATTGTCAGCCGGGCTGAAATTGACACCTTCAGTTTCATAAATTCTGGCAACCGCAAAGCTGCCAGCACCGGCCGCCAGCGTTACCCGGCTGGGCGCATCCGGTCCGCACAAAAATACAATGCCCGGGCTAACGGCTTCGGGTGCAAACACCTCGAATAACTCTTTCGGGAATATGTCTTTGGTCATCCGCGTGCCGGCCGCTGGTGCCAGCGAGTTAACGCGGATGTTATATTTCATCCCTTCCAGGTGCAGGGTGTTCATCAAGCCGATAACCCCCATTTTGGCTGCACCATAATTGGCCTGGCCGAAATTGCCATACAGGCCGCTGCTGGAAGTGGTAAAAACGACCCGGCCATAATGCTGCTCACGCATGATTTCCCACACCGCCTTGGTGCAATTGAACGAGCCAATCAGATGTACATCAACCACCATACGAAACTCTTCCGGGGTCATTTTTGCGAAACTTTTGTCGCGCAGAATGCCCGCATTGTTGACCAGAATGTCGACGCGGCCCCACTTGTCCATGGTCTGCCCGACCATTTCTTCTACTCGTTGCAGGTCTGCTACATTGGCGCCATTGGCCATGGCTTCTCCACCGGCAGCAACGATTTCCGCTACCACAGATTCAGCGGCTTCTGAGGAATGACCAGCGCCGTCGCGTGAGCCACCCAAATCATTGACAACTACTTTTGCGCCCCGGGCGGCCAGTGCGAGCGCGTGGCAACGGCCAAGGCCCTGACCGGCGCCGGTAACGATGGCCACCTGGCCGTCTAATCTAATGGTCATGTTATTTCCTTGATCATATAAAGGGAAAGAATGTCGGCAATGAGGGCAGGGTGGGTGTCGTTTTCTATTTCAACCACTACTGCAGTGCGCACCAGGTACTGGCCGGCTCGCTTTTGACTGACTTCCTTAACGGTGGCCTTGGTCCGGATGCGTGAATCAACCTTAACCGGTTGCAGGAAACGCACCTTGTCCGAGCCATAATTGATCACCATCTGTGTGCCGGCAGGCTTCATCATGCTTTCAGAGATCAAATCCGATAGCAGTGAAAGCGTTAGAAAGCCATGCGCAATGGTGCCACCAAATGGCGTTGCAGCAGCGCGCTCGGCATCAACGTGAATAAATTGATGGTCATTGGTGGCATCTGCAAAATCATTAATGCGCTGCTGGTCTATAAGCAACCACTTTGAAGCGTCCAGTTGTTTGCCAGCACCGCTTTTAAATTCGTCCAATGAAATATTTGATTCAAACATGTTACATACCTTGTTCAATGCCGGCTGTCCGGGCGCAGGTCATGCCGCCATCCAGCGGTAAAATAACACCTGTAATGTATGCGCCACTGACACCACACAAGCATAGGATCGGTCCTGCAAAGTCCAGTGGACGGCCCATTCTGCCCAAAGGTACGCCAGCCACAACTGCTGCGGATTTTTTTTCATCTTCTGCAAAAAAAGCGGTCATGCCACTGGGGAAAGGTCCCGGCGCAATGGCGTTAACTGTGATGTGTCGCCCGGCCAGTTCATTGCTTAAATAGCGGGTAACGTGATGAATAGCTGCTTTGCTGGCTGAATAAGAATAGGCTGGAAATCCGTGTGGCTCACTGCCCATCACCGAGCCGATATTGATAACTCTGGCCGGATCCTCGGCGGTGCCGGTTGCCGCTAGCAGTGGTGTCAGTTCACGGATCAGGGTGAAGGGTGCAGTGACATTTAAAGTCATAACGTTTTCCCACGCCTGCCAGGGGAATTGATCCAGCGGTGCACCCCAGCTGCGTCCTGAATTATTCACCAGAATGTTCAGACTGGATTCTTGCTCTTTTATAAAGTTAGCAAGGGCGAGCACGCCTTCTTCAGTGGCAAGATCAGCCGCGAATGGTATGCAACTACCGGGCAAGTCAGCAAGGCTTTCAGCCGCTTTCTCACAGGATTCCAGCTTCCGGGATGCGATATAAACTTTGGCGCCTGCTGAAACCAAAGCGTGAGTGATCATAAAGCCAATGCCGGTAGAACCACCTGTGACCAGGGCTGTTTTGCCTTCGAGGCTAAAAATCGAGGCAGTATATTCGTTAATGGTACTCAAGTGCTTGTCCCTTTCTGTTGGTTCTTGTTTAATCGGGTTAGTTGTTTTTGGTCTGGCGTGCGGGCTCTATTTCTATTTGACCTTGTCTGTATAGGGGCTCATATAGGGTTTCAGCTCGTCGCGTGCCACCACCATGCGATGAACTTCGTCAGGGCCATCGGCGAGGCGAAGTGTACGCGCATTCATATACATCTCTGCCAATGGGAAATCCTGAGATAGCCCACTGGCGCCGTGCATTTGCATGGCATCATCAATAATTTTGAGTGTAATTAGCGGCACTGTTGCTTTGATTTTGGAAATCCAGACACGCGCAGCCTGAACGCCTTGTGTGTCGATCACATGTGCAGTTTGTAAGGTTAACAGCCGGGCCATATCAATGTTCATGCGGGCTTGTGCGATGAGGTCATAGTTGCCACCCAGTTTGGCCAGGGGCTTGCCAAACGCGGTGCGGGACACAGATCTTTGGCACATTAAACGCAGCGCTTTTTCTGCCATCCCGATGGCGCGCATAACGTGATGAATCCGGCCCGGGCCTAATCTGCCCTGAGCGATTTCAAAACCGCGACCGCGGCCCAGAATGATGGAGTCTTCGGGCACCATTACATTGGTCAGACGCAAGTGCATGTGCCCGTGGGGCGCGCCGTCCCGGCTAAAAACCTGCATGGGCCTCAATACTTCAACGCCGGGCGCGTCCAATGGCACCAGTATCTGGGATTGCTGTTGGTGACGAGCCGCATCAGGGTCGGTTTTCACCATGCATATCAATATTTTGCAGCGCTCATCACCGGCGCCTGAAATCCAGATCTTATCTCCATTGATGCACCATTGGCCGTCTTTCAGAACTGCGGACATGGAAATATTGGTAGCGTCGGAAGAGGCCACATCCGGCTCGGTCATGGCATAGGCTGAACGAATCTCTCCGTTCATTAAAGGCAGCAACCATTGTTCTTTTTGTGCCTGGGTGCCGTATTTCGCCAGCACTTCCATATTGCCGGTGTCTGGTGCGCTGCAGTTGAAAACCTCTGCTGCAAGTAGACTCTGCCCGGTTAATTCAGCAATAAACGCGTAATCCACCGTGCTCAGGCCGCTGGCATGCTCGCCTTCGGTCAAAAAGAAATTCCATAGCCCCAGGTCTCTGGCGCCTTTTTTCAGCTGATCCAGTATTTCTTTTTGACGCGAAGACTGTTTCCAACGATCACCGTTGCCGATTTCCTTGTGATACTCCTGTTCAACCGGCAGGACTGCTTCATTGATATAGGTTTTGACCTTGTCGAGAATAGGCCTGACTTTCGCTGTAGGTTCGGTATTCATAGGTTAAAGTATAGTCCTAGTATGCTTTGAGTTCTGCGAAGCGGTTCAAGTGAAAGCGCGGGTCGCCCAGTTGCTGGTTTAAGCTGCGCCAACGCTTGATAAAGAAGCCGATTTCGAATTCGTCGGTCATGCCAATGCCGCCGTGCATCTGAATCGCTTCTTCAGTGGCCAGACCGGCGACTTGACCACATTTTGCTTTGGCCAGACTCGCGAGCAGGGCGATCTGCTGATGGGCTGCCGGATTGTCATTGTTTTCACCTTCATCAATGGCTTGCAGCGCTTTGAGAACAACAGACTTGCACAACTCGATTTCACCAAACAGGAGCGCTGCTCGGTGCTGCAAAGCCTGGAAAGTGCCGATGGCCACGCCGAACTGCTTGCGCTCTTTTAAATACTGCACGGTGCGCTCAAATGATTCCTGAGCAATGCCAAGTAATTCTGCTGCCATGCCGATGCGCCCTCTGTCCAGTACTTGCTGAAGTATTGCCCGGCCACCATTGAGCGTGCCCAGTATTTGTTCTTTACTGACCTGAACGTTGTTTAATTCAATTACACCGGAACGATGATTGTCGAGCCATTCGACTGTTTCTACTGATACGCCGTTGCTGTTTTTGGGAATCAGAAACAGGGATATGCCGTCGTTGGGGTTGAATTTGGGGTTGGATTTGGGGTTGGATTTGGGGTTGGATTTGGCATCGGTGGTCGCACTGACGATAATAGCATCGGCTACCTGAGCGTCAATGACAGACACCTTGCGGCCATTCAAGATGAAATCGTCACCCTGAGCAGTTGCAATGGTTTTGACATTGTCCGGGCGGTGTTGTGATGATTCTTCAACAGCCAGCGCCAGCAGTTTCTCTCCGGCAGCTACCTGCGGCAGCCATTGCTGGCAAAGAGCCTTATTGCCGGACATCGTTAACGCGGTGGCACCGAGCAGTGCGGTGGAAATCAAAGGGCTGGGGGTCAGCGTGCGACCGGTCTCTTCCAACACCAGTCCCAAGCCGGTGTAGCCATAGCCAAGCCCGCCATATTCTTCAGATATGATGATTGCCGGCCATCCCATGTCCGCCATTTCGGCCCATAGCTGTCTGGAAAAACCATCTTCGACCGCCTCGTCCCTCAATTTTCTTAAATGCGAGACCGGCGCGGTGTCTTGTAAAAATGATTTGGCTGCATCACGCAGCATTTGTTGTTCTTCATTAAGTACCAATGCCATTGCGATATCCTGTGGGCTTAGCCCGGTAAGCCCAAAATGCGTTTGGAAACAATATTCAGCTGAATCTCTGACGTGCCACCTTCAATTGAATTACCTTTGGTACGCAACCAGTCTCTGGCCAGCTTGCCATCAGCACTTGATTCGCCTGTCCACGCCAGCGCGTCTGAGCCGCTAATGTCCATTAACAGGCTGTAGCGTTGTTTGTTGAGCTCTGTGCCAAAGTACTTAAACCACGAAGAAACAGCTCCCAGGCTCACGCCAGCCTTAACTTCATCGCGAGCGCGCTCAAGCGTTAAAGCAAACGCCATTTCATCCATTTCAAAGCGGGCTATATCGGTGCGCAGCACCTGATCATCCAGCTTGCCGACCTTTCGGCCGTTCTGCCGGCCGATGGATTCGAGGGCCGCTTCGCTGACGGATTTTTCCCCGGAACCGGCCAAACCGGTGGCCGAGATCATCTCGCGCTCGTGCGTCAGGAGATACTTGGCAATGGACCAGCCTTTATTCAGTTCACCTACCTGTTGATCTTTGGGCACAGCAACGTCATCAAAAAACACTTCACAAAACGGTGAGCTACCACTGATCAAGCGGATTGGTTTGACATTGATTCCGGGTGTTTTCATATCAAATAGCATGAAACTGATGCCATCATGCTTGGGCGCATCCAAATCGGTTCTGACCAGACAAAACATCCAGTCGCCGTAGTCACCGTAGGAGGTCCAGATTTTGGAGCCATTCAGAACGTAATGTTCGCCTTTATCAATGGCCGGGGATTGCAGGTTGGCCAGGTCGGAGCCTGCATTGGGCTCGCTGTAACCCTGACACCAACGAATTTCTCCGCGCACAATGGCAGGCAGGAATTTGAGCTTCTGTTGCTCGTTTCCATATTTAAGCAATGCGGGGCCTAGCATGTGAATGCCAAAACTATACAGGGCAGGGCGCGCCTTGATTCGTGCCATTTCCTGCTTGAGGATCTTGACCTGTTCGCGATTGAGTCCGCCACCGGCATATTCGGTCGGCCAATCCGGCGCGGTCCAGCCTTTTTCGCTCATCCGTTGCAGCCAGACTTGCTGCGCTTTACTTTGAAATTTAAAATCCCGACCGCCCCAGCAGGCGTCTTTTTCGGACGCCATGGGACTACGCATTTCGGCGGGGCAGTTGGCTTCCAGCCATGTCCGGGTTTCAGCCCGAAAATCTTCTAATTGTTCGCTCATTTTTTGTGTTTTCCCGCTCGACCATACGCTCAAGTATTGAACTGTCAGGGAAATTTATCACAGAAACCGGGCGAAATGTTGCCGGGATGTTTTTGCCACTGGAAGTTAAGGGTGTTTAGGTGTGTACGGAATCCGAATGTGGATAGTCAGGCCGTGCGGCTCTGTGTTGGTAAGACGAATGGAATGGGCGTTACCGTAAATGGTTGCCAGGCGCTCGCGGGTATTTCGAAGGCCAACACCTTTTGCATCCGGGATGGCACCGTCGACCAACTCACAGCCAGGACCGTCATCGCTAAGTTCTATCAACAAGTCGCCGGCAAAAACCTTGGCTGCAATGATCAGCTTGCCACCACCTTCTGCACGTGCGATGCCGTATTTCACGGCATTTTCGATCAATGGCTGCAGCAGCAGACTGGGAATCAAGGCATCCTTGGCCGAGTCATCGATGTTAAGTTGCAGGCTCAAGCGATCTTCAAACCGCACCTTCTCGATATCAAGATACAACTCCAGCGCCTTTATTTCCGCTGCCAAAGTAATCCGCTGCATGGGGTCGTTATCCAGCGAAAAACGCAAAAAGCTGGACAATTTGGTCACCATCCGGTTGGCCAGTTCTGTGTTCTGTTCAAGAATCAGCGTTGATATGGCATTGAGTGTATTGAACAGAAAATGCGGGTTCAGCTGATAACGCAGCATTTTCAGCTGTGCTTCGTGCGCCTGTGCTGCCGAAGTGAGGGCGCTTTCCCGCACATCCTGAAATACACGGTAGGACTTGATCGCGAAATACAAAGCACTCCAGGCCACCATCACGGTAATGCTGCCGACGTGGTTTTCTACGAAGGAAACTTTTTCAAATATCTTCGCCGCATCGCCCAATTTGGCTTTCCAGGCGACCATGTCCTCGGCTTTCTCAATCCAGCCGATATATAAATAACTGCGCGCTGTAATCCAGAGGTAGCCGGCAAGCGCGCTGCCACCAATAAAGCCGAGGGCTTGTACCCAGATCGCTCGATTCCAAAGCAACTTGTAGAGATAGCGCAGTCCCAGTGAAATCAACATACCGATAAATGTTATGGCGGCGACATAGGCGGCGTAATTCGGCGCAATTTCGTCCAGCATGGTCACTGTATACAAATATTTGGCAACAATGCCCCACAGCACCCAGCCGCCCAGGTGGAACAACCAGAACAGATTGGGTCGGTCTTTATTGAAGAGTTTCTTTTTCACGAAAACGATTTTACACGCTTGCCGGCAATGAGTATTGTGACTTGGCCGCAATGGTGGGCGCTTCGTCTCAAAGTGGTTCGGTTTGTCTCAGAATTTGTTCGGGCTGGCTGTAGTTACACATCTATTCCGCACAAAAGCATGTGGCCATTCCACTGTATTGTCAGGCTAGCACTGCTTTGATTTTGGCCAATACGTCGGATGTTATTTCGGCCGGGGCTTTTTCTTTGAACGTGAATCCACGGGCGTTGAAATCCAGTGTTTTGATTTGATCTGCGCGTACTGCGCCATTCGTTTTTGTACCAGTTACAATTCCTTACCTACAAGATCAGCGTCCAGCCATTCTCGATCTTCTTCTGTTAGAGCAGCATGTTGGGGAGTGGCTGCCAACAAGTCATCCAATTGGTAGGCCGGGATTTGTGGCTCGATTCGAAGCCCTGTTCCTTCTAGTGAAATATCTACCAGCGCACCAGCATGCAGTTCGAGCTTTTCCAGGAAAACCCGAGGGATGGTGATGCAGGTCGATCCGCCTATTTTGCGCAGGGTTGCAATGGCCATGGTTGGTTCCTTACTTACATTTATGTGTTTATTCGCTGAATATAACATAAATTATATATTCGCCACCCTGTTGTGTCATAAGTTTTGTACGTCCTAACAAGATGCTAAATGATTTCAAATTCACATGAATCAGCTCTTCCCCTTACTTTCTGTCGGCGGTGCTTGTTCAGGCCTGTAGGAAGTGCGCCCTCACTGCTTTGGTCTTCGGTTATAATTCCAGTTTTCTTAAGGCATTTTAAATCATGAAAATATTGGTAACCGGCGGCGCCGGCTTTATTGGTTCATCTGTTATTCGAACCCTGATCAATGAAACTGATTGTGAGATCGTCAATCTTGATAAATTGACTTATGCGGGAAACCTGGAGTCTCTTGAATTGGTTGCAGGGTCTGAACGCTACAAATTCGAACAAGCTGACATTTGTAACCGCGCTGTCGTTGGCGACATTTTTGAAAAGCACCAACCCGATGCTGTCATGCATCTGGCGGCTGAAAGCCATGTTGATCGTTCCATTGATGGGCCCGGCGACTTTATCCAGACCAATCTGGTGGGAACGTACACCATGCTGGATGCGGGCAGGGCGTATTGGGCCGGTCTGGAAGGCGACAAACGCGACAATTTTCGCTTTTTACATGTTTCAACTGATGAAGTGTATGGAGATCTGGCAGGTTCTGAAGACTTGTTTCGTGAAGACACCTCATACGACCCCAGTTCGCCGTATGCCGCCACCAAGGCGGGATCAGATCACCTGGTAAGGGCGTGGGGACGCACCTTCAAGTTCCCCATTCTGGTAACCAACTGTTCCAATAATTATGGGCCTCACCAGTTTCCCGAAAAACTGATCCCACATATGATTCTGAATGCTCTCGAAGGAAAATCATTACCGGTTTATGGCGATGGCAACCAGATCAGAGACTGGTTATATGTGGATGATCACGCGCGTGCGCTGTATCGCGTTCTGACCAAAGGTGTTTTAGGTGAAACCTATAACATTGGTGGATTGAACGAGAAAAAGAATCTTGATGTCGTAAAAACCATTTGCGCCATTCTGGACGAGGCAGTAAGGGATAAACCTGCCGGTATTGGCCGTTTTGAAGAATTGATCAAATTCGTTAAAGACCGGCCAGGTCATGATGAGCGTTATGCCATTGATGCCAGCAAGATCAATGCGGATTTGGATTGGGTGCCTGACGAGGATTTTGAATCCGGAATCCGCAAGACGGTATTGTGGTACCTGGAAAATACCGCATGGTGGCAGCGTGTTGTAGATGGCAGTTATCAGTTGGAGCGGATTGGTATCAATATAGATGTAGGCCACTAACGATCTTCGCGATCCAAAGGTTGTAGCACTTCACTTCCTGTTTCCTGATAGGGCAGGCGATCGCGTAAGACCTTGTGATCCGGTCTGGTTTTTTCCCCATTTATCGGTAACACACGGGCCACCACCGATGGTCTACCGATTGCGTGGTAATTGAATCCGAGCCGCAACGCTGCACTCTGTGGCCAGATATTACGGCCGTCCACCAGGGTTTTTTCACGCATAATCGACGCCAGTTTTTCAAAATCGGGAATCCAGTAGTGTTTCCACTCGGTGACTAATACGAGGGCATCAGCGCCATTGGCTGCCTCATATTGCTTTTCATGCACGCTAAAGTTGGCGTTGTCGCCATAAAGCAACATCGCTTCTTCCATGGCTTCTGGATCATGCGCCTGCACGCTGGCACCGGCACCGAGTAAAGCTTCGATCAGCACACGGCTGGGCGCTTCGCGCATATCGTCTGTATTGGGCTTGAAAGAAATACCCCACACTGCGATATTTTTACCCTCTAAACCAGAGTTAAAATGTTTGTTGAGGATGCCAAACAGGTGCTGCTTTTGTTGGTTATTGACGTCCTCAACTGCGTTTAGCACGCGCGCTTCAAAGCCGTTTTCTTTAGCGGTGTGGACAAGCGCCCGCACATCTTTTGGAAAGCAGGAACCTCCGTAACCAGGGCCGGCGTAAATAAAGGAATATCCGATCCTGGGATCAGAACCGATGCCCTTGCGGACTTTTTCAATATCTGCACCCACCAGCTCTGCGATATTGGCCAGTTCGTTCATCAGGCTGATTTTAGTGGCCAACATGGCGTTGGCGGCGTATTTGGTCAGCTCGGACGAGGCAACATCCATGAAAAATATTTTTTCGTGATTACGGTTAAATGGAGCGTACATTTCCCGCAATATCGATTCGCTGTGTTCATCTTCTACTCCACATACGATGCGATCCGGATTCATGAAGTTTTTCAGGGCGACGCCTTCTGCCAGAAATTCCGGGTTGGAAGCGACGTTAAAAGTTATGTCGACCTTTCTGATATCCAATTGCGCCTGGATTGCGGCTCTAACCTTGTTGCAGGTGCCGACCGGTACAGTGGATTTAACGATCACCAACAGAGGCCTGGTCATAATATTGCCAATATTGCTCGCCACCGTCAGTACGTGGACAAGATCAGCGGAACCGTCTTCGGATGGCGGAGTGCCCACGGCAATCAACATGGCTTCTGCGTGCTCTGTCGCGTCTTCCATTGAGGTTGTGAATATAAGTTGCCGGCGCTCAACATTATTGACCAGCATTTCGTCCAGTCCGGGTTCGTAGATAGGGGAGTGCCCATTGCTTAACTTTCCGATACGCTGGGCATCTATGTCCATACAAATGACACTGTGGCCGACTTCAGCCAGTCCTGCTCCACTGACCAGACCCACGTAGCCGCTGCCTATTATTGAGATGCGCATGTATTCATTGTTCCTGCTGTGCCAGATACCATTGATAGGTTGAACGCAGGCCTTCTAAGGGATACATCTAAAAGCTTTTGTTCTGTTCCATCAGGGTACTCAATGTTGAAGATCATGTCACCCTTAAAGCCGGTAACTGCCCAACACCTCGCACTATCACCGGCTGAAGCGGATCGGCACCGCAGCTTAATTAAAAAAAATTTCAAAGTAAGACTTTGTCAGGCTGGATGCCGGATAGAAATTCCTGGGTCGGAATACACCAGATATTATCGATACGTCGACGTTCATCGCCCCGGTAAACCAATATAGTTTCCGCCTCAGGGTAATCTTCACGAAAGGCTTTAAGACCACGTAGATCAGTATTGTCCACACGCCGGGCGTGTTTTACTTCAATTGCATAAAATCCAATCTCGCCATACACAACGAAATCAACTTCGCTGCCACCGCGAGTGCGCCAATAGTTCAATACATGTCGTCCCTTGGAGTAATCAACCCAGGCGCGTAAATGCTGGGCGACAAGACCCTCCAACCCGGCACCGTGTATCTCCGCTTCAGAATCAAGTGGTCCGCGTGGTCTTAATGATTTGAACACCCCGGTATCAAAGAAATAAAACTTCGGATGTGACACGTTTTTGCGCTTCGCCCGACGTGTAAAAACCGGAACACGAAATCCCAGCAACAGGTCCTCCAGAATTTCGATGTAATTAACTACCGTTCGTCTTTCAACTTCACACTCCCGTGACACGGCCGATGTATTCAGGACCGTACCATGAGAAAAGCTCATTGCCTCCAGGAAGCGGGAAAATGCTCCGACGTTTCGGGTCAGCCCCTCAAGCTGGACCTCCTGTTCCAGGTACAGGTTGACGTAGCCGGCCAGTGTGTCATCGGGATCAGGTGAATCGAGAATCAGCGGTACCATACCCCTTTGTAATGCCTCATCCAGTTCAAAGTTAGTCAGCTCACAGGCCATAAACGGATGTAAAGAACGGCTGGCTGCACGTCCACCCAGCAGGTTGGTGCCATGCCGGCGTAGTTTGCGGGCACTGGAGCCTGTCATGATAAATTTTGGGTGCTGCTGCGATTCCAATACAGCGTGAACGACATTGAGCAGCTCCGGTACACGTTGAATCTCATCAATGATGACAGTATCCGCAGTCGGCGAACCCGCGATCAGTTCACCAAGACGCTCCGGGCGGGCCTGCAAAGAGCGGTATCGTTCAGGGTCTAACAGATCGACGTACAAAGCCTTTGGAAATCGTTTTCTCAATAATGTCGATTTTCCTGTACCCCGAGGTCCAAAAAGAAAAAAACTTCCGAGTGGAAATCTAATTATTCGATCTATATTTTCCATAATGAGTCACAATTTGGAAAAACAGATTCCATTATGTACTAAATGGAGTCAGCTTTCAGGAATCGGTAAGGTGTACCGCTCTAAACTCAGCCGGGTGTTGGAGCAGCATGCAGGCGTCATCACGCCTAAAATTGTCGCGGAAGTGCTGCAGGTTCCCACTCAGGAATCCGGGCGATTACTTGCTCGGTGGAATAAACACGGTTGGGTACATCGGGTAAAAAGGGGAGTCTATTTGCCCATCTCGCTATCGTCAACCGGTACTGAGCCAGTCGTGGAAGAACCTTTCTTGATTGCTGAGGCGATCTATGGCCCCGGCTATATTGGTGGATTCAATGCCGTTAAGCACTGGGACTTGTCTGAACAGATAATCGAAACTGTCACCTATTTCACACGCAAGAAAGTCAAAAATCGCAATCCAGCGCACGGGGGCGTAAGGTTTCGCATAAAAACAGTTGTCGAGCACAAAATCTTTGGTTTAAAAACCATTTGGATTGGCAGCACTAAAATTTCCATCAGCGATCCCACTAAAACCATAGTTGATCTGTTTGATGATCCGAATTTGGTGGGTGGTATGACCATCGTCAATGATGTATTTTCTGAGTATTTTGAGTCGGACTATTATGATTTCGATTTGCTCCTGAGTTACATACTGCGGATCGGAAACAAATCAATTTTTAAGCGGCTGGGTTTTTTACTCGAAACCAACTTTTCCGTAGACGAGGACCACTTATCGGTATTACGTGAGAACATGTCGGAAGGGTCCTCAATCTTTGATTCTGCAACAGCCTCGACCTGCACCGTTTCGAAGTGGCGATTGAAGACGTCCCAATCATGGAAAACTCTCTATGATCGAGAAGAATGAAGTTCTAAAAATGGCAACTGAGCTCGGTATTGAATTTTTAGTGACCGATTCACTTTCAAAATCAGAGAAAAGGCTAATGGCCAACTCTCGGCGCATGGGAAAATTCATTTTAACGGTCCTCTAAGACGAAAAAGTGGCGTGGCAAGTATCAAACTTGATCTGACCACTGACGAAATTTTGGTTCTTGAAACTGTTAAAAAGAGTGTGCACCACCCGTTTTCCGATGATCCGGTTGATGGGATAAAGGCAAGATGCTATGCATTTGAAGAAGTCATTGCTGAAAAAATACGAGCGCTGGCACAAAGAGCCCGACCTAGAGATCTTTATGATGTGATTCACGATAGAACCTAAACTGCAACGCATTCAGTTCGCCGCTGCAAACCGTGTTTGTGTTTCATTGGGCTACCACGGCAAACTACGAACAATCGAACCCCTGTCTTTCAGGCGCTCCAGTGAAGGCAACCGGTTATTCTATGGGTATGAGCGGGAAGCGGGCCATGTAAAGGCATATTCATTGTGTAAAATTGAATCGGTGGAAGTGACAAATCTAAATTATGTCGAAAAATATCCAGTAGAGATCACCGCAATCAGTCCGATTTCGATGCCTGCAATCAGACACAAGCGACCATTCTAGCTTTAAGTTTCTCAGCAATACAAAAAATGCTGACGACCACACCGCCGGCATTTTCTACTGCTGAATCTTTGGCTATAACTTCAAGGTATTACGGTATCAGTGGACAGGTCCGGCCAGCCAACCTGCCGTCATGGGCAAGGTGCTGGGCATCGTCTACCGCACTATTGCCACACATCTGACCCACAAAGCCGGTTACACCAAAGCCACGGCACGGACTGGCGCAGTCACGCTGATCCAGTGTTTTGGCGGTGCCCTTAATGCACACAGCCACTTTCACATGCTGTTCCTTGATGGCGTTTACGCTGACAACAAGCATGGAACCTCAGGATTTCATCGGCTTAAAGCCCCAACCAATGATGAACTTATCCAGCTAACACACACCATTGCGCATCGTGTTGGCCGCTACCTGGCGCGCCGGGGTTTGTTGGTGCGTGATACTGACCAGAGCTATCTTACTGCAGATGCCGTGGAAGTCCGACCATGTCCGATATTGCAAATGGTTTGTTGGCTCACACTTGTAAATACTGATTAGAGTTGTACAATTGTCTACATGAATATCGTGTCAGACACAAACATCTTCCTTGCAGTTGCGCTGAATGAACCAGAAAGAAGCCGTATCATACAGCTCACGACAGGCACTGATGCAATGGCGCCAGAAATATTACCCTATGAAATAGGTAATGCACTATCTGCAATGATAAAGCGCAAACAAATCACCACCACTGAAGCATTAAGAACACTAAAAACAGCAAGCACTATTCCCGTCAGACTGATCAGCATTGATATACGGGCAGCGCTAAAGCTGGCAATAAGATTCAATATATATGCGTACGATGCATACTTTTTACAGTGTGCAATATCTCTGTCTTGTCCACTGATCACACTTGATAGGCGTATGAAGCAAACAGCTAACGAACTCAAAATTGAAACTCTGGAGTAATTTAAAAATGAAGGTATATACTTATTCAGAAGCTCGCCAAAACCTCTCCCAGTTATTAGTACTGGCGCAAAAAGAGGAAATAGAAATTCGTCGAAGAGACGGTGCTTTATTTTCATTGAAATCAAAAAAGAAAACTAAAACATCGCCATTTGACATTCCAGGCATCAAAACCAGGGCGACTACTCAAAATATTTTGGATGCCGTTCGAGACTCAAGAACCGGTTAACAAGGTTATCTGTCCAATCATTATTCGGGGTGTCAAAGGGAAAGAGTTGAGGAAAAATGCGTATATTAACTGCTGATGGGGGACATCATTCGTGGGCGAATACGCTGAGCAGCCACCATTGCCTTGAGTGGAAACAGTATTGGGTACCGGATTATGATCGTCTTTCTAAGGAAATGCGCTAGAAAATCCTGGTTGATGGACGGAATATCTGGCCGCAGGAAGTGGCACTGGGGCATGGTTTTACTTGCCGTGCCATAGGACGTCAAACAGTTGGATAAAAAGTTACAGTTGCACGAACACTTTCTTATATTCAACACTGTACCTGATTACCCCTGAACCTCAGCCAATGTAGCGAGACGATAGGGCAGCGGCGGCGTATGGCAAGCTGCCCAAG
>Ga0105055_10006734_pt1 | contig 15649 bp, 16 predicted proteins | sample BON03_FD_78090 | JGI IMG/M metagenome (GOLD analysis project Ga0105055, IMG submission 78090) | Freshwater microbial communities from Lake Bonney liftoff mats and glacier meltwater in Antarctica - BON-03 | ecosystem: Environmental > Aquatic > Freshwater > Ice > Glacier meltwater | place: Lake...
GACGTTGTCCTCGAGCGATTTATTCAGTGATTTTTGCGGCTGTCGCAGTCTTGATGGCATTCGCTGGACATCGAAAAGCACACTTCACCGAGCTTCTACATTTTACAGCGACGAGCAATTGCGAGAGTTCAATACGCTGTTAGTGCAGACACTGGGGGGCCAATTTAACGAATCTCCGCTAAGCTTAGAGACGGCGCAGGACATGTCAGTTTGTCTGATCGATTCGACCTGCTTAGAGGCGAACATTCATTTTCCAGTGGACTGGATATTGTTACGTGATGTTTCATTGACTTTGCTCAAGGCGGTGACGCTCATTCGCAAGGAGGGACTTCTCTGCCGGATGCCTGACGGGCCTGAAAAGTTATTCGCGACATGAACAAACTGAGTATCGAGATGACACATTGCTACGGCAAAGCGGGTGCGCGAGTCGAGTTTGGCAATGAGTTATTTATCGCCGAAAATGCCGCTGGCATCATCATCGATTATAAGCTCTACGGCAAGGGTGCTCCAAGCGAAGGATTAAAGATGCAAGAGAGTGTCGAGCGTATCGAGGAACTTGAGCTGGCTCCGGAGCTCAAATACGTGGTGACTGATCGCGGCTTTGATGGTAATAAACATAACGAGTTTTTGGAGAAAAAGGGTATCACTTCAATGGTTTGCCCAAAATCTCCAGCTCGCCTGGCGGAGCGACTAAATGAGCCGCTGTTTCGCGAGCTACAGACTCGGTGCGACTGAAGCACGTATTGCGATTTTTAAAAATCACACAGGATCGCGTGTTTGGAGAGCCAAAGGACTGAAGCGTCGTAAAATCGCTGTCGGCTGGAGCGTGCTAGCGCACAATCTCGAGTGGGTTGCTCGCACCGTGCGAGAGCAAAAAAAGGAAGCGCTCAAAAAGAGCGCTTAAAGGCCCGAGTCACGGAAATCTTAATCATTCGACTTACCGCAGCAAGTCGAACGCTTCGCCGTGCACGCCCTCACCGAAAATCGGGACTTTTTGGCACAAATTCGTTCGAAAAATAGAAAAAACTCAAGCTGCAGGTTTTTCCTCAAAACCGTTACTAATCAAAATCAAAACTGAGGCTGAATTTACCCATTTTGGGATAGGCTCTATTTAGGGCTCTCCGAAGAAGCTTATATGGAGGATGCCGTACAAAACAAATTAGAAGACGTGCATGCGGATCATAAGTTAACAGAAGCGATCGCCGAAGCTCACGATGAATTACTGACGAAGCAATCGGATGACTGATGTCGCTGAACTCTCGCGACTGGCGACCTACTGGTGCTTGAACCTAGAAAGAGTAGTCAGAAGACAGATGCCAGAGGGCAGATTTGATTGTCAAGGAGTTATGGGAGTTCAAGCTTCGCCAAAGTGGCGAGGCTCGATATCGCTCTAAGTGTCTGATTCTCAGTGGCTGACCTCTGACTTCTGAATTTAGGATCATGCTGCATGTGGCAGATTTTCGAAATATGGAGGACTTGCTGAATTTAAAGCCCAAAGGCAAAATCTTTATATTTTGCCTTTGACCCCTGACATGTGCTCCGTCTGCAACTCCTACCATGTCATCTTTCTGATGCGTGGACTGGTGCTTTTCGACCTTAGAGACTAATGCGCTGTCGCTTTCTGTTGCCCAATGATCACCGCACCAGCGATGAGTGCCGCGCCGAGGGCTAGGCGAACCAGTGTGTCGGTGCTGCTGTTGGTGATCTCGCCGAAAACAAACAGTGAGCTGAGCACGGCGAGGGGGACAACGGCGTTGTTAAAGGCGGCGAGGGTGCCGGGATTGCTGCGGGCGGCTCCCTTGTTCCAGAGGAAGAAGCCGAGGCCGGAGGCGATGCAGCCGAGATAGAGGAGTGCCTTCCATTGGGATGCGTTGACTTCGAGCTCAGTCCAGTCGGTGAATACAAGACTGAAGGCGAGTGCGCAGAGCGTGCCGCCGATGTATAGCAGGGCGAAGCAATCGCGATCTTTGATGCTGCTGTGCTGGCGCTTCCAGTCGCGGTAGGCGACTTGGCCATAGGCGAAGGCGAGCCCGGCCAGTTGCATGAGCCCGAAGCCGATCCAGATGTCGCCGGAGGGAGCGCCTTTGGCTTTAATGATTGCCGCTCCGAGCACGGAGAGGAGCGCAGCGAGCAGATAGCGGGGCGTGAATCGGCGCTGCCGTGCGTCGTGGATCAGCACCACATAGACGGGGGTCAGCACGGCAAAAAGCGCAACGAGGTGCGAGGGTATATACTGGAAGGCTTTAATGTAGCAGACATACATCAGGCCGAATTGAATCGCGCCATAGGCGACGAGTCGCAGGCAGTCGTTTCTGCCGATCCCTTTGGTCCGCAACAGCGGGAGGAAGAGCAGCGTGGCACAGCCGAGTCGCAGTGTGGCGACGAAGTAAGGATCGACTCCAACCAAGGCGCTGCCGATCAGGCCGAAGGAGAAGGCCCAGATGAGGGAGACGATGGCGAGGTAGAGCATGGGAAATGAATAGAGCCTTGCCGTTTGCACGACAAGGCTCTGATTCGAGAAGACTGTTACCAGCGGTAAGTCGCGCCGGCAGAGAATTGGTCACTGCGGCCGGGTGTGCCCGGCACGTCTTCGAAGTCGTCGTCCCACGCATTGTCAACTGCGACGAACAGCTCAAGGCCATCGACCTGAGGAGGGAATACACTCAGGCCAATGTGTGTGAAGAGGGCTTCGTCGTCGCTACCACGCAGCGCATTGTCTTCTTGGCTACGCCATTCGTTGTCGATGCGCACTTGGATCATGTCGATCGGAGTCCAGATCGCGCCGAGGGTCACGCGGTGATTCGCGTAGTTGAGCGCATAGAAACTGCCAGCAATCGTGTCGTCGCCGTAGTCTTCGTCTTTGTCGAGAAAGGTGTAGCTGGCGATGGCTTCGATGGTGTCCCAGCGTTTGGAGGCGATGAGTTCGACACCAAAGGTTTCGATGTCGACGTTGCTGGCGCTGCGTGCGTTGGGTGAGTTTGCATCGAAGGTCCAATCAACGAGGTCGTCATCCCCGCGGTAGAAGATCGCACCTTCGAAGCTCCAGTCACCGCGCTTGATACGGCCACCGAGTTCAAGGTTTTGGCTGGTTTCGCGGTCAAGGTTCGGATCGCTGGCAAAGAGTCCTGTTGTGCCGGCGCCGATCGCGGTGTAGCCTGCCACTTGGCTGGCTTCGGAGTAAGCGAGGTAGATGGCCTCAGAGCTGCCTTTGCCGTTGTTACGCTCCCAAGTGATGTCGCCAATGGCGGAGAGTTCGGAGTCGTTGCGGTTGGTGTCGTCGAAGCTGGCACCTGCGCGGAGCTTGAGGCTCTCGCCGTCGTCGAGGTCAAAACGGTATTCGGGCAATACGCTGACTTTGGTGTATGTGCGTGAAGTGAAGCTGTTTTCCAGATTCGTGGAGTCAATCTCGTCCGCAGTGAACTGAGCGGCGTAGTTAATGCCAAAGGCGTCGTCGATTGCGTGGAGTCCCGAGATGCCGAGTGAGGTGACTTCGGTTTCGTGCACGAAGGCTTTGTTTGGCGCGAAACGATTAAAGGTGTAATGATCCGAGTTGCGGCGATGGTAGGCCGTGGCTTCCCAGTAACTGCGCTCGGCATAGGACTGCTGGTGATTGATTAGAAAGAGACGGGTTTTGATATTTTCCGTCTCATTTGAGCCAAATGGCGCGGCGTAGAGCTCAGGCCAGCCAAAGAACTTAGATTGGTAGCCGGCAAAGAAGTCAGTCTGTGAGTTAGGGCCGACGAGCTGCACGCGGCCAATGGTGCGGTCGAAATCGTGGTCGCCGTATTTGATCGTGCCGTCGCTCTCGGAGCGGGAGTGTTCGATTTCGGCACCCCAACTCCAATCGACGGAGTCGCCCAGTTGGCCAGTCAATGCGTTGTGAATACGTTGGAAATTCAGGTCATTGTCGCCACCGCCAATGGTGACGCTGCCGCCATCTTGGATTTGGCTCCAGCCGTAGCTGAGGGTGCCGACGGTGCTGTTGAAGCCATACAGCGCGTTGTCGGCAGCAACGAGCACATCGGGTGCTGTTAGCATTTCCGGAGCGATGGGCAACTCGGCGAAATAGTGGCCCGTTTGTGGGTCGATCAGCGTTGCACTTCCGACTCGGAAACCAGTGCCTTCAAAAATACCACCGCGAATCGTGACGTCGCCTTGTGCTTCTGCCATGTTGCGTGATTGAAAATCAATGCGCGGGTTGAATTCCAAGTTTGATACGGGTGATGCATAGGTCGTCACCGGGCGCAGGTTGGCAGTCTCTTGTCCGTTGATCACCAATGTGGGCAGCAATGCATAGAGAGTCGTGTTCTCGCCCTCGGCAGTTGGCACTTCCTGCGCAAAGGCTGCGCCGAACAATGAGAGCATGAGAAAAGCGAGCGATGTGCATGATTTGTAGTCCATCCATCCATCCAAAACCTGTTTTTAGATTAAATTCAATTGTTAATTTAATTTAATTTAAACTTAACAATGGGCTTTGGCTCGCTCTGCTGCATCGGCCGGATCGTTTACTTTGTATTTGCCCCCTTTGACCTTTCAGGGCTGTTTAGGAATTTGCCGTCCCACCGGCATGCCCATCCGCACATCTAAGATACTATGACCGCCACTGGCGCATATTCAGAAGCTATCAAGCTGGCTAATCAAGCACCCGCAAGCGCCGGGCGAGTGGACTATCTGATTAACCGTCCCTCCGAGGGGGTTCACGTGCCTGTCGATTCGCTCACGCTTGATCGAGAGCGGGGGATTGTCGGAGATCGCTGGGCAAAGACCGGGTGGATGAAGCTTGCGGATGGCTCGCCCGATCCACGATTACAAGTTAGCATTACCAATACAAAAGTGATGCGCTGTTTCACTGGTTCCACTGAAGGTGCCGTCTTCCAGTGTGGCGATAATCTCTATGTCGACTTCAACCTCACCGAGCAGCACCTACGTGTCGGTAGCCGACTTAAGATAGGCAGCGCAGTGCTCGAAGTCAGTGAAGTCATGAACGATGCTTGCGGTAAGTTTGCCCAACGCTTTGGTGCCGAGGCGTTCAAATTGATCCGCACGCCAGAGGTTTCCGCTTTAAGGCTTCGAGGTGTTTTTTGTTCGATCGTCGAATCCGGTCGGATTGAGATTGGAGACGGTATCCAATTTCAAGAGGGCAGGGGCATCGTTTGCCCCTGCTAGCCCTGCGGAGAACGCGCATTGACGTCGGTCAATGCGGCCACATTGTCCCACTTCTCGCATCCAGACCATGAAGAAAAAAGCCGTCAATCTCGCCAAAGAAGTTTATAAGCAGTTACGCACCGAATCGTGGGAGACTTTGTGGCAACGCGAGGTGCCGCTGTTTGATGCGGGCGATTCGGAATACCGCATCGCGCGTGTTGGCCTCGTGCGGGCCATCGGTGTGGTGGCTTTGGTGAAGTGACCCTGGAGAAGCTCGAAGCACTTGACGATCGCAACGATCCTCTGCGGCAAACCGAGCAGAAAGTAAAGGCGCAGCTCGCTCGAAAAGCGCAAGCTGCGAGCGTGCGCCTCGATGTGAAGATTCAAGCGACTCGCAAATTGCGGATCCATTTACTTTGGCAGAACTCTATCAACTCCGCACCTTCGGCTCGGTTAACTTTGTGCTGGGTGTCGTCGCCAACGGCGAGGCCAGCCATACCGGCGCGCTAGCCGCGATCATTGCTTCCAAGCAAACCCAGCAACTTTGTAAGACCCTCACAGAGGGTCAGCCACGTTACCGCTTGCAGTTTATGCGCATCAAGGTGCCGCCGCGGAAGCTGCAGACGATTGCCAACGAAGCCTTTGCGCTCTGTCCCGACTTGTTGAATGACCCGCGTCAATCACCTTGGGCGATCGAGGTGTATCCCGAGAAAGTGGGGCAGTCTGTAGAGTTGCGCCCCAGGGCAGGAGCTCGTGGAGCGTGCCTTGCTCGGTGAGGTGCAGTCGATCATCGCCTCAGACCTCGATGACACAGCCATTGAGGTCGCCCGGCTCAATTTTGAGTCTGCGGGCGTCGCCAGCGAAAAGGTTGCCCTCCATCGTTGCGACTTTCGCAATTATCAAGCGGCGACAAAGATCGCGCCGGAGAGTCTCAGTTTGATCATCTCAAACCCACCCCTCGGGCGTCGCGTGCGCATCGCCGATCTGCCAAGCTTTATTGCAGAGTTCTACGAAATCGCTGCGGTCACCTTGCGCCCCGGTGGGCGCCTTGTTTTTATCAATCCCTTGAAATTGGAAAGCCCGGAGCCTTCGTTGACATTAGCAGCCAGACACCTAGTCGATCTCGGCGGCTTTGATTGCCGTGTGGAGATGTGGGTGAAACAGTGATGCTCCTTGCTTTTTTGCTCCCCTGCTTTTTGCTTTTTTTGGAAATGGCAAAGGGTTCTTCTTTGTGGTTATTTCAGATTCTTTATGCATGTTCTGACTCGTGCATAACATACGATTAGGAATATTGGCTCTTCTGTTGAGCTTGGGCCGTGTGCTGCTTGCTTCAGAAACCCTACAAGTGCTGCCGAGCTACACGATCACGGCGACTCGCATCGAGCAGGCAGATCTTAGCGTTCCTTTTTCCGTGAGCCAAATCGATACCGACCAGCTCCAGACTGGCTCCCAACAGCTCTCGCTCGATGAACCACTGCGAACCGTTCCCGGCGTTTTCGTCCTGAACCCTTATAACTTCGCCCAAGATTCCCGTATCGCTATCCGGGGCTTTGGCGCACGCGCTAATTTTGGCATTCGGGGCATTCGCCTGATCGTCGACGGCATACCGGCCACCACGCCGGATGGACAGGGTAGTGTCGACTCGCTCGATCTTGGCTCAGCCGAATCAATGGAGATCATCCGCGGTCCCTCCTCCGCGCTCTACGGTGCCGCTTCCGGTGGCGTAATACTGATCGAAACCGAAAGCGGCACCACGACTCCATTCATGGAAACCCGCTGGACAGCCGGTGACTACGGTTTCCTGCAAAGTCAGTTCAAAGCGGGCGGGCAACTCGATAATTTTAACTATCTTCTCAGCGCGACTTCCTTGGACTTCGACGGTTATCGGGATCACAACGAAACCGAGAATCGTCGTATCAACGCCAAATTCCGTTACGACCTCTCCGCAAGCTCCAGTCTGACCGCCATCATCAATCAGATCGACCTGCCTCTGCAAAACGACCCGGGCGGGCTCACCCTCGATGAGGCAAAGGCCGACCCCGACCAAGCACGGCAGAGAAATATCGATTTCGACGGCGGCGAGTCCGTCCAACAGCAGCAATTCGGATTCGTTTACAAAAAGACTTTGAACGACTTTCACGCCTTTGAGTTCAAGACCTACTACACCCACCGCGACTTCGCCAATAAGTTACCTTTCGAAGATGGCGGTCAAGTCGCCTTCGAGCGCGACTTTTTTGGAGGGGGCGCACTCTATCGTTTCACTGGGGATCGATTGCAGGTGGCCGCTGGATTCGACTACGACTTACAAGACGATGCTCGCGAGAACTACGACAACTTAGACGGCAATCGCGGGCCACTCAGTTTAGAGCAAGACGAGCAAATCGAGAGTCTCGGTTTTTTTGCGACGGCTAGCTATGCACTCCTCGAAACGCTCACGCTTTCGGCCGCGCTTCGTCAGGATTACCTCGAATTTGAAGTCGACGATGCGTTCACCACCGACGGCGACGACTCCGGTCAGCGCAGCTTTGACGAGACGAGCCCCACACTCGGCCTGATCTGGGAAGCCTCGCCGGGATTGGCACTCTTCGCGAATGCCGCCACCTCGTTCGAAACACCCACCACGACGGAGCTAGCCAACCCCGACGGCGGTGGATTCAATCCTAATTTGGATTCACAGACTGCGACTAGTTTCGAGCTTGGTATCAAAGGCATCGGTGTTTTCAAGGAACGCGCGATGCGCTACGAACTGACCGCCTTTCAAATCGATATCGAAGACGCCCTCGTGCCGTTCGAGTTCGAAGATTCGCCGGGACGGGATTTCTACCAAAACGCCGGGCAAGGCCAGAGGACCGGCATCGAAGCCGCCCTTCAGATCGAACTACTCACCAACCTGACAGCTAACTTTAGCTACACTTGGTCGGATTTTGAATACGATCATTTCGATTCACCCGGAGGCGACTTCAGCGGCAACCGACTGCCCGGCATACCTGAGCACTTTGGTAATATTCAAATCAACTATAAGCATGAAGATGGCTTCTTCGTCCGATGGAACACCCGCGTCACCGGGAGCTTCTACGCTGACGATGCCAACGCAGACACCATCGATGCCTATACTGTTAGCGATCTGCGCTTAGGCATCGAGAAGATTATCGGAGCGTGGACACTCGCGCCTTTCATCGGCATCAACAACGTCTTCGACCAAGACTACTACGCCAATATACGCATCAACGCCTTCGGTGGTCGCTACTACGAACCCGCGCCAGGCCGTAACCTCTATGGTGGTCTGCGCGTGCGTTATAGTTTCGATTGAGCCGCTGTTTGTCGCCTCAGGGCGAAACCGGGGGGGGGCGAAAAATGGGGTCAAACGCGGTAGACTGCTAATTGAACGCTGATCCAGCACGATGTATAAACCTAAATTCAGAAGTCAGAGGTCAGAGAACAGAAGCCAGTCACTGAGGATCAGGCACTTAAAAGTGCGGGGAGATGGTGCCCCTTGATTACTTTTTAATCAGTTCGCTGATCGGGAGCTGGGCTTTTGGGCAGTCGCGCAGGCTCACTATATCGTCCAGATAGGTGCGCACACCGGGGGCGATTTCGGCGATGAGATCGGCGCCTTCGTTGTTTCCGTAGCGTTCGAATGTCTGCTTGAACGAGCCGAGAGTGATCGACTCCAGCGGCTGGCCGGGCTGGTAGGCGTGGTCACGTGCGTCTTCGATGGTTTTGCCTTCGACTGTGTAGAGATAGCCCAATTCGCACAGACGGTTGATACTAGAGTTCAATATGTGGTTCGGCACACGCAGCTGCTTGTGTAGTTCACTGGCCCGGATGGGAGCTTCGCCTGACTGGAAGTGTTTGGCGACCAGCAGCAACACCGCCAGTGAAATGATCTCGCGCGTGTGTTCGCTGGTTTTCTGCCAGGCGTTTTCGTTGGTCAAATAATCGGCGTTTTGCACCGCGTAGGTGACTTGTCCGCCGAGTAAAATGAGCAACCAAAAGACATACAGCCCGAGCATGAAAACCACCACGATGCCGACGGAACCATACAGGCTGCGTGTGTCGACCACGCGCTGCACATATAGGAAGGAGAGCATGTTGTAGAGATGCAGCAGCACCACTACGAGCGCCGCGCCGGTGAATGCTGGTTTCCAATCGACTTGTGTATTGGGGATGAAGCGGAAGAACAGAGCCAATAGCAGCGTGATTAGCAGGAACGCGATAACTGGAGATAAGAGGCGAAAGACCATTTTGAACTCCTCGCCAAAAGGGAGGTGCTCGAACAGTGGATCAATCGCACTGAAGGAGATAAGTGTCAGCGAGGCGGCGCCGACGACGGCCCCTAGGCTGATGAATGTCCAATACGTGACGATACGCTCGCCCAGCTTGCGCCCTTTCTCGACGCCCCAGAGCGAGTTGAACGAACCTTCGATCGAGCTGAGAACTTGGATGCCGATAATGAAAAGCATCAGCAAGCCGACCACGCCGACCGTGCCGGATTGTGCCGCGGACATGAAATTATTGATCATCTCGGTCATTTCCGGTGCGAGGCCTGCCGAGCCGGCTTCTCCCGCGTCCACTCCGAGCGCGAGTTGCGGCGCGGCAAATGCGATGGCTTTGGAGATCGCCTCGACCGCCAGGTTCTCGGTCGGCTGGTGTGTGCCCGAGAGATCCGGCGGGGTCTGATCCATCACAAAGCTCGAAATCATAATGCCCAGTGCAATGAGTGGGCCGATGCCGATCAGTGAATAGAAGGTGAGGGCGGCGGACTGCACGGGGATCTTATTGCGCCGAAGGCCCTGCCAAGTGAGCGTGATTATGCGCAGGATAAAATAGAGGCGCGCGCGCACGGTTCTGCGCCCGAGGTGTTCGAGTTCCCAAATGTCTTTGCCCATCAGTTCCTTGAGGCGGGCGACGTTTTTACGCAGTTGTTCAACCCGATTTTTTTTGGGCGACTGGGCGGGTGGCTTTGTTGTGTTATCCAAAATGTGCGACGTGTCGTGTTACTCCGTCGGAATGAAATCGAAGTGCACCCCGTCGAAGAAGCCTGTAAAACGCCCAATCAGAGCGAGGTAGGCGAGGTAGCCGTTGCCACCGATGCCGAGTGCCATGGCAACTAACATTGTCGGGTAGCTCCGCGCGATCGTGGCGAGGAAAATTCCGATGCCAGCTGCGGCAGAGGCTGCCAACAGGATCGGATCCCCCATCGCCCAGCCGACGTAAACGCCGAAGCCGAGTGTCAGCATCGCCCGTCCGCGCAGCAGTGGATACACTTCCGTGACGGCGAGAAAGAGGAACACGGCCATGAGGAAATCAAACAGTCCGATGAGGATGAATGGGTAGTTGATGACTGTGCTGAAAGCTTCATCCTGGATGGCCGCATTCACGACCGTGAAGTGTGGCATGAGTAGGAATACGGCGGAGAAAAGCATCATGAGGCCGATGCCGGAGCTCGCCAACGAGGCGGCCTTTTCGAAGCTCTTTTGCTGTTTCTTCAAATGGCGCGTTTCTTCGGTGTCACCTTCGGCGGCGGCCAGCATTTCTTGCACATTGAGCCCCGACTTTTCCTCGGGAGTGGGGGCGCCGTCCTTGGTTGTCTCTGCTTCCACGGCCTGGCCCACTTTTAACGTGAGTCTTTCGCGCTGCGGGAAGACTTGATTTTTAAGCGCTTCATTGAGGGCGATGGGCACCCACTCTTCTTTGGTCTCATCGTAGTAGAGCGTGTTTTCCGAGATCTGACCGGCCTCTGCGAGGGTCAAGAGTTTCGGTGGATCAAATGGGCCACGGGATTCTTCGTGGTCGGGAGTGCGGATGTAGTAGTCAGGCATGGTCTGATGGGCTGCGACTCGATTGCGGGGCAAAGGGGCCTAGGTGTGTTGTTGGCGCTGATTAGGCCATCGAAACGGGCATTCAGCAAGCGAAAATCATAAGAGAGTAAGGGGCGGGTTTAATTAAAAGTGCGGGGTAATCGAAAAGTTTGGAGTCCCGCCTTTAGGCCAATGCGTTTAAGTTAAAAATAATTGAATAAAAAGCTGTACTTTTGAGATTGAGTCTCATTTAAGGTATGGATGTTTAATCAATCAAATTGTAATCAAGTAATTCAAGGAGTTTTCAAAAATGACTTTTCCACTTTCTTAGGTCTTTCAGATCAGAGCGTGAATGAGCTCATGCCAGAGCGCAAAGATGCGCGCGGGAAGGCCTCTACGTTCAGTGCGAAAGCCTTGCTGTGCGGGATGTGTTACAGCACGCTGCATGGAATCGGCAAACTTTCTTCCAATCTAAAACGGGCAACAGGCAAGGTCATGAGTGACTCAGGGATTTTTCAACATCGTCAAAAAGTGCCAGTGGAACTGCTCCAAAAGGTCAGCGATCATTGCCTACAAGTGGTCTCGCAGTCGGGTGTGGATTCCGAGAGTTATTATAAAGGTCGCTTGCTCGTTGCCATTGACGGAACGACTTTCAATTTGCGTAACAGCGCGGACATCACGAAGCGTTTCCCTAAAGGCAAGACGCGTAAGAGCAAAACAGCCCCCCTGCGCGATGTCGCTTTTGCGCGCATGCATACCAGTTGCTTAGTCGAAGTGGGCATGCATAACCCTTTGGCTCTAGAAGTCGGGAACAATCAAGAGGCAGAACTTGAATTATCACTAAGATTACTACCTAAATTACCGCCGAATTTCATGCTATTGTGCGACCGACTCTATAGTTTCGCCCGCTTCTTGGAACAGGTGGAGCAACAGTGCGAGCGTCTGAATGGAGCCTTCCTCATCCGTGCCAGCGAGATCACCAAAAAAATGACGCTCAAGCAGACACTTTCCGATGGTTCTAGAATCATCGAAATCCCAGTGCTCAGTAAGACTAAGAGAAATAAGTATGTAGGTACCGTGGTGGTGCGTGAAATCCGAGCCATCATACCGACTCGCGAAGGAGAACATGTGGAAGTGAAGTTTTGGACTAATTTACTCGATCCACTCGTCTATCCCGCGCTGGAATTAGTTGAACTCTATGCTCGGTGTGGGGAACACGAACTATATTATGGAGAACTCAAAACTGAACTAATGGACGGCGATTTGTTACGGAGCAAAACCCTGCACTGCGCGGTTCAAGAGATCTACATCGCGGTCTGGAGCACTGCAATGATCGCCAGAGTTCGAGCAAGTATCAATAGCGAGCTCGAAGATGCAGGCTTGGTAATCAGCTTCCAAAAAGTCACTGATAAGCTCGATACGATTTGGAGCTTTGTCTCGCTGGTCGGAATCGAAATCGATCAAAGGATCATTGACGCTGCTATCACAGGGGCGATCGATGAACTCAAGGCTGAACAAAATCCAAAAAGATACAATCGTTCCTGTCCCCGCACAATCAGGCAAAACGTGATCCATTGGCCAAAAACAAGAGAATACAAAAGTTTTTACGGAGAATTTGAGTATCAAATAATTGATCAGGCGACTTTAACTTAAACGCATTGTGCTTTACTGGGTCGATATTTCGGGACAGGCAGTGTTCTCCGCAGACGCCTCTAGTGAAGAAATTATTTCCCTCACACTAGAACAACCTGTGACGGCAGTCTTGCCTGAGGCAAGCGGTGGTCTGGTGGTTTCTTGCGGGACTTCGCTCATCTACTTGAAGCCGGATTTTTCTGGATTAAGGCCTTCCGCTTTGGTTGAGCCGTATCATCCCAGGCGGCGATGTAACTCCGGTGGTGTGGATCCCACCGGATTTTTCTGGATGGGAGTGATGGACAGCGAGGCAGCATGTGGCGAGGGTTGCTTATATCGTATCAATCCTGGCACTAGCCATGCTGAACTCGTTCTCGATAAGTTGGCTCTACCAAATGGAATGGGGTGGAGCAGCGATGGACGAACCTTCTTTTTAGTGGATTCGATTAAACGCACGGTTGCGGCCTACGATTTCGAACCAGCAGCGGGGCAGCTATTGAACCGTCGTGTCGTTGTAAAAGTGCCTGATTCGATGGGGCTCACTGCTTGGAGGCACCCGTGGCAGCATTGGAATGGGGATGTCGGATATCAGCGTGTTCGGCCTGGAGACTCGTGCCGAACGCATTCTTTTTGCCATCGACGGGAGTCGAACGATGCTGACCGACCAAAAGGGCGGTCTCTATATCTATCGGGTGATTAAAGACGAGGTCACTACCATGGTGGCTAACCTTTCCACAGGCACTTTGTTTAACGTGGTCTTTTTTTACGATGGGCGGCAGCTCTTTTTTAAACCACGTCTGGTGCCCGCAGGCAGTGAAATTACCCAAGAGCTGATCCAGTGGATTGCGCCGATCAATCGAGATGCGAATAGTTTAGGGCTTCCCGGTGCGCAGCGCCTGTCGCTCACGGCGATGGCGGAGGATCCGATCCATGCCGCGCTGCCGAGGGCTTCGAGGTGGGCTAGCCAAGAAAATGCCTACCTCACGCAAATATTTCTCGAACAATCCATTGATGCTATTTTTTGGATCACGGGTTACCATCAGGGTTTTCAACGACTACTCCGTCCCCCCCACAGAAAGAGAACAGGCCGACTGGGAGCGTGAGGTGTCCAGTCCGAGCTATCAGCGTGCACAAGCCGCCTATCAGGAGGAATATCCGCAAGCAAATAAGAAAGCAGAAGAACGGTTAGCTGAGGAAAACGCGCAAAGAAAGAAAAAGGGCTTACGCCCCGTATTTTCGACGGCGGACGACTCATCGATCATATGGGGGTCAAAATGGATAGCCCGCTAATCAAGCAGGCGGTTCGTTTCGCCAACCAGATAAAGCGGCAACGAAATTAACTCAAACGGCTCTGACTGCATGGACGCGACGGCCGATGAAACCATGCAACGGCTCGGGGTGTCGGTATTAAATCGAACCGCTCGGGCGCTCCCTTTTTCTGCTGCAAAAACATGAAGGGATTTTAGCGATCCGACTTTTCCGGCTTTGATTTCAACCGGGATAACCTGCGACCCATGGGCGAGCAGGTAATCGACCTCCGATGAAGAACTGCGCTGCTCTCGGTTCCAGTAGTAAAGTTTTGGCTCGTCGTAACTCTCCCCACTATAAAGTAGGTGCTGGCCAGCAAACTGTTCGGCAACGGTGCCGCTGTTTACGAGAATTAAGCTCTCCGCCTGATGAAGATCCGTCGCCTTCAATCCCAATGCGCAACAGAGCAATCCCACATCCAAAAATAACGGCTTGCGATCTTTTGCATTTGTTTCAGCTCCCAGAGGGATTCCATTGCCTGCGGAGTGCGCCACGCAATAAATTACCCGCGCCATTTCCAGCATATCGATGCAGTCGGCCAACGGCTTCGCCCGCTCGTTTCGATCAATATTTACATATTTAATCTTTTGCCCGACCAGACGAGGGATTGCGGTGAAGACGGTTCCGAGCAGCCGAGTATCTATCCGGCTCCCGTATTTTGAAAAGTCATCGCGATAGGTCTGTAAAATGGAACTCTGCTCTCTTGACGCAAGACGAAGATCTCCGCTCTGAGCGTAGGCCTTTACCGCCGCTGGCATGCCTCCTACAATGCAATACATTTTAAGCAGCCCCAGTAAGGTTTCATGAATCGACTGCGGAAAGGGATCGCCCAGTTGGTAGTCCGCTAAAAACCCACGCAACTTTTCCTTGCCGTTGGCTGTCAGAAACTCCGAAAAAGTCATCGGCCCCATGAATAGATATTCGATTCGTCCAACCGGCATCGAAAACGTATGCTCCGTTAGAACAAATTCCAGCAGAGAGCCCGCCGCAATCACATGCAATGCTGGCATCTTTTCATAGAAATACCGAAGCAGCGGAATCACCTCCGCAGCGCTCTGGATTTCGTCCAGAAAAAGCAGTGTTTTTCCAGGTAGGATATCGGCATCCAAATCTACCTCAAGAAGTTGGATAATCTGCTCTACATCCCGCGAAGCAAATAGAGCGGACTTTTCCGGATTTAGGTCGAAATTGATTTCCACCAGATTTTCGAACCGGCTCTTCGCAAGCATTCGAACCAGCGAGGTTTTTCCCACCTGCCGGGCCCCTCGAATGATTAATGGTTTGCGGTTTTTCCGATCATACCAGTTATTCAAATCATTTAACGTATCCCTTTTCATGGCTTTCTTTTACTGTGTTTTTGATTAAAGACAAGGTTAATGAATCATTTAAATGATATTTGTCAACCTTTATTTTTAAGATATGTCTGCTCATCCTAAATTCGGCAGTCGGCTTAGACTCGGCTATTTAAACCGTTAATTGTTCCTTTAATTGCCCAGAGGGCACCCAGTGCAGTCACCCTTCGCAATAGGGAAGGAACTAGAAGATGTTTTGAACAGGAGTCAGCAGAGATAGACGGACAAACTCAGTGAAGCACGTTCTCCCTTGGTTTGAAATCAGTGTTCATAGGTAGTTCTGAGCACCAGAGTATCAAGATAAAAGATGAGTTTTTTTTGGTTGCTGGAAGTCGTACACGCTCCGCCTTCCGCTCAAAATTTGAGTGGTTTTTAAAGTCGTAATTCAATACGAATCAGAAGGGTTCAAGA
>Ga0105055_10006736_pt1 | contig 15647 bp, 12 predicted proteins | sample BON03_FD_78090 | JGI IMG/M metagenome (GOLD analysis project Ga0105055, IMG submission 78090) | Freshwater microbial communities from Lake Bonney liftoff mats and glacier meltwater in Antarctica - BON-03 | ecosystem: Environmental > Aquatic > Freshwater > Ice > Glacier meltwater | place: Lake...
CAGGCCATGACCGCATCCCCCGACATCGACGTGATCAGTTTCACCGGCTCCAGCAGGACCGGCCAGGCGATCATGGCGGCGGCGGCCCCGACGCTGAAACGTGTCGGGCTGGAACTGGGTGGCAAGGCCCCCGCCGTCCTGTTCCACGACGCCGATCTCGATCTTGCGGTCAGGGAACTGACCCATGGTTCGCTGGCCATGGCCGGGCAGATCTGTGTCGCCGCCGCCCGGTTTCTGGTGCATGAAAGCATCGCCGACGCGTTCGAGACCCGGATCACCGCCGCCTTCCGCGCGGTGCGCACCGGGCCGGGCAACGACCCGGCCAGCGACATGGGGTGCCTGATCGACGACGCCAACCGCCTGCGCATCGAACGCCTGATCGAACAGGCGGGCGACGAGGGCGAACTGATCCTCAAGGGAACGCGCCTTGGCACGGGCGCATTCCTGACGCCGACGCTGTTTCGCATCGACAACCTGGCCTCGTCGCTGGTGCAGGAGGAACTGTTCGGGCCGATCGTGTCGATCGAGCGTTTCGCCGACGAGGCCGAGGCGATCCACAAGGCGAATGCAACGCCCTATGGCCTTGCGGCGTCGGTGTTTTCCGCCGATGGCGCACGCGCGATCCGGGCTGCCCGCGCAATCCGGGCCGGAACCGTCTGGATCAATTCGCACCTGCGCCTGTTTGCCGAGGCCGAGACGGGCGGCTATGGCAAATCGGGCCTTGGCCGGTTGCACGGTCCCGAAGGGCTGCACGATTTCCTCGAAACGAAACACATCTACATGGAGGCGGGCGTGATCCCGCAGTTCGCACGATGACCGAAACCTTCGATGTGGTGATCAACGGCGGCGGGCCGGTCGGCATGGGCCTGGCCATCGACCTTGGCCAGCGCGGAATCCGAACCTGCGTGATCGAACGCCATCCCGAACCCCAGCCTATACCCAAGGGCCAGAACCTGACCCAGCGCACCGGCGAACATTTTCAGGCCTGGGGGTGCGAGGCGGAATTGCGCACCGCCCATCCGATTCCGGAAGGCGGCGGCATCGGCGGCATGACCACCTATGGCACGCTGCTGTCCGACCATCACTACGACTGGCTGAACCGCGCCCATGTGAAAGACTATTATTTCGCGGCAAACGCGCGTCTGCCGCAATACGCGACCGAGCGTGTGTTGCGCGCACGGGCCGCCGAACTGCCCGCCATCACGATCCACTATGGCTGGGGCGGCGAGTCGCTGTCGCAGGATGCGGATGGCGTGACCCTCACCGTCGCGCGGACGGACGGCTCGGCGCGTCTCGCCATACGGGCGCAGTATGCCGTGGGTTGCGACGGCAGCCGATCCTTCCTTCGCGAAGCGGCAGGGATCACCGAGACACGGTCGGAACACAACAGGCTGATGGCCTTGCTGGTGTTCCGGTCCGAAGAGCTGCACAGCCTTTTGAAACGCTATCCCGGCAAGGCGTTCTATAACGTGCTGCACCCTGATTTCAAAGGCTATTGGCAGTTCTTCGGCCGGGTGGACCATGGCCTTTCGTGGTTCTTCCACGCCCCGGTGCCCTTTGGCACGACCCCCGAAAATCATGACTTCCGCGCCATGCTGCACCGCGCGGTGGGTCAGCCTTTCGCGCTTGAGTTCGATTATGTGGGCCTTTGGGATTTGCGGGTCGCGATGGCCGACACTTACCGCGCGGGGCGGGTGTTCATCGCAGGCGACGCCGCGCACAGCCATCCGCCCTATGGCGGCTATGGCATCAACACCGGCTTTGAGGACGTGCGCAACCTCGGCTGGAAACTGGCAGCCACGATCCAGGGTTGGGGCGGAAGCGGCCTGATCGACAGCTACGACGCCGAGCGGCGCCCGGTCTTTGCCTCGACCGCCGGCGATTTCATCGAGCGCTTCATCGCGGAAGACCGGGCGTTTCTGGAAACCCATGCCCCCGAACCCGACCCCGGCGCGTTCGAGGCGGCATGGTCATCGCGCAATCTGGATGCCGAGGAAGTGCATGCGTTCGAGCCGAACTATGCCGGATCGCCGCTGATGGCGAATGCGGGCACCGCCGTGCCCAGCGCCCGGGGCAGCCACGACTTCCGGGCGCGGACCGGCCACCTTCTACCGCCGCCGGGGCCCGGCGGGGACCGCTCGATTGCCGCCAGCATGGGCGCGGATTTCACGCTGTTCGCCGACGACCCCGAACTTGTGGCAGAGTTCCGCGAGGCGGCCGCCAGACTGGGGGTGCCGCTGACCACTGTCGAACAGGCTCCGGCGTGGCGCGACGCCTATGAAACGGGCGCGATGCTGGTGCGACCGGATCGTTTCGTGGCCTGGGCCAAAGAACCCGGGATGTCCGCACTCGATGTGCTGTCGCGTGCAATCGGCCAACCCCCGGCATCGGCGCAGGCGACATGACCCCGCAGCGCCATGCCGTGATCACCGGCGCCGCCTCGGGGATCGGCCAGGCCACGGCGCAGGCATTGCGAGCGAAGGGATTTGCAGTCACCGCCATCGACCGCAACGACCCCGGCGAGGTGGCCGACCGCTGGCTGCCGATGGATCTGGACGATCCCGGCGTCCCGCTGCCGCATTTCGACACGCCCATCCATGTTCTCGTCAACGCCGCCGGACTGCCGCCCCGGCCCGGGGCCGAAGCACGGGTGCTGCGGGTCAACTTCCTGGCGCTGCGCCGGATGACGCTGCATCTGCTGCCCGCCCTCGCCTCGGGTGGCGCGATTGTCAGCATGGCGTCCAGGGCGGGCGCGCGCTGGCGCGAAAACATCCCGCAAGTCAGGCGTCTGCTGGCCCAGCCGCACGATGCCCGACTGGAAGATTTCGTCGAAAGCGAAGGGATCGACCCGGTTCGATCCTACGATCTGTCCAAGGAAGCGGTCATCGCCTGGACAAAGGCGATGACCGGGCCGCTCATCGATTGTGGTTTGAGGATGAACTGCGTCAGCCCTGCCGCCGTCGACACGCCGATCCTGACGGATTTCACGGCGGCGCTCGGCCCCCGTGCGACACGCGGGATCGCGCTGACCCGAAGGCCGGGCCGGGCCGGGGAAATCGCCTCGATCATCGCGTTCCTTGCATCGCCCGAGGCGGAATGGGTGCGCGGGTGCAACATCGAGACCGACGGCGGACTGACGGCACAGCTTGAAAGCGAGACGATCATCGGGGCGGATGCGGCATCCGACATCCCTATCGGTGCGATGAACCGGTCATAACCTTGCCGTATGGGCTGGTCCGGTTTTTGTATTTGACGTAATGGCCTGCTTGCTTATCATCCGGCTGGCGCATGGGTCGTGCAAAGCTGTAACCCAATCTGGCGGGGGCCGAAATCCGAACCCTTCATCTGAAAATCACACCCGATGTCGGTCTTGAAATGATCGGCGCCGGGGAAGGGCCCGCGCTGTTGCTGCTGCACGGGATCGGCGGGCATTGCGGCCAGTGGGCGGCCCAGGTCGCAGCACTCGGAACGCGATTTGGCACTCTGGCCTGGTCGGCGCGCGGTTACGGGCAAAGCATTGGCCCGACAGTGCGCACCATGGGCGATTTTGCCGACGATCTGCTTCGCCTGCTCGACACACTGGCCGTCGAGCGGATCATCGCCGTGGGTCACTCCATGGGCGGGCGCATCCTGCTGGAATGTGCCGCCCGCGCGCCCGACCGCATCGCAGGCATGGTCCTGTCGGGGGCGCAATCGGCGTTTCTGGCGCATATGACGTCGGATGAGGCGGCGCAGTATCTGGCCCGCCGCCGGGCATTGTTCGACGATGGCGCCGTCAGCGCCGAACGCGCCCGCGCCCTGGCCCTCGGGGTGATGGCCCAGGGTGCGCCGCCCCGGGCCGTCGACCGGCTGGCCGATGATTTCACGCGCCTGCGCCGCGACGGGTATCTCTCCGCGATCCGGGCTTCGATCGGCTGGAGCCGCGAAGACATCCTGCCGGACTTGGACATGCCCGTCATGGTGATCGGCGGTGCGCAGGATACGGTCTGCCCCCCGGCGGAATGCCACCGCGTCGCGGGCCGTATCGGACAGGGGCCCGCGTTGATCCTTGATGATGTCGGACACATGGCCCAGATCGAGGCGCCCGAGCGCGTCACCACCATCCTCGCCGATTTCGCCGACCGCCACGGGGCACGGGCCTCGCACCTGAATACCGGGGAAATCCCATGACCGATCTCGCCAGCCTGTCCGCCATCGCCATGGCCGATGGCTTTCGCACCGGCACGCTCTCGCCTGTCGCGGTGCTCGATGCGGTGCTGGCCCGGCTCGACGCCACCGAACCGGTGCTGAACGCCTTCGCCCACGTCGATCGCGTCGGCGCGATGATTGCCGCCCGCGCGTCCGAAGCGCGGTATCGCGACGGCGCGCCGCTGGGCCCGCTCGACGGGGTGCCGGTGTCGGTCAAGGACATGCTGCCGACCATCGGAATGCCCACGCGCAAGGGATCCTGCACCACCGACCCGGACGCCCCCCAGGATGCCGATGCCCCGGCGGCGGCACGGGCCCGGGCGGCGGGAATGGTCCTGTTCGGCAAGACGACGACGACCGAATTCGGCGGCAGCCCCTATTCCACCTCGCCCCTGACGGGCGACACCCGTTCGCCCTGGAACACCGCCTATGGCTGCGCCGGGTCGTCCATGGGGGCGGCGGCGCAACTTGCCGCCGGGGTGGGGCCGCTGGCCATCGCCAACGATGCCTCTGGCTCGATCAGGATGCCTGCGTCGTTTGGCGGCGTGTTCGGACTCAAGCCGACCTTCGGGATGGTGGCGACATGGCCCTCCAGTTCGGCCGGGATCCTGGGCCATACGGGGCCGATGGGCTGGTCGGTGGACGACACGGCGGCGCTGTTGCAGGTGATCGCGGGCCCCGATCCGCGCGATCCCTATACGCTGCCCCGGCAGGCGCAGATCCTCGACAGTGACATCGGCGATGGCGTGAAAGGTCTGCGCATCGCCTACAGCCCCACCTTGGGACTTGTCGCGCCCGACCCCGAAGTGCGCGCCGCCACCGATGCCGCCGCCGCCACGTTCGAGACACTGGGCGCGTCGGTCGAACAGGTCGATCCCGATTTCTCGGGCCTGATCGAAGCCTATGATTGCCTGCGCATCTCGTTCCGCGCCGCCAGCTATCGCGCGGCCGGGGCAGGCGCAAAGCGCGACCAGATGGATGAACTTGTCGCCCGCGTGCTGGACCAGTCGCGCGCCTATTCGGCCGATGATTTCATCGCCGCCCTGCGCCACCGCGAGGTTCTGACCGCCCGGATGCAGCAGTTCCACGAGACTTACGACCTGCTGCTCACCCCGACCCTTGCGGTGCCGCCCCAGCGGCTGGGCACGAAGCCGGGGCCGCAGGACGACCATTGGTATCTGATCGACGGTCGCATCTGGGCGCCCTATTGCTTCGGCTTCAACCTGACACAGCAGCCCGCCGCCTCGATCCCCTGCGCGCTGACCGGGGCCGACAGCACCGAGGCGCCCGACCTGCCCATCGGGTTGCAGATCGTCGGCGCACGGTTCCGCGACGATCTGGTCCTGCGCGCCGCCCGGGCCTTTGAGGGCGCGCGCGACTGGCGCCGCCCCGTGGTGGTGCCATGAAGATCGCCGTCGCCGGGCTGCAACACGAAACCAACACCTTCGCCGCCGGTGTGACCGAGGCGGCGGATTTCGTCGCCCCCGGCGGCTGGCCCCGGCAGATGCGCGGCGCCGAAATGATCGCCGGGCTGGCCGACACCTCCGTGCCTACCGCAGGTGCCCTGGACAGGCTGCACTGCGCGCAGGGCACGGCGGCGCCGCTTCTGTGGGCCATGGCGCTGCCTGGAGGGCCGGTGCGCCACGCAGCCTTCAGCGATCTGGCCGACGACATCGTGGCGCGGCTGCGCGCGGCCCTGCCGGTCGACGGCGTGTTTCTCGAACTGCACGGCGCCATGGTCACAACACTTGAGGACGATGCCGAGGGCGCGCTTCTCGATCGTGTGCGCGAGGTGATCGGCCCGGATGTGCCGCTGGTCGTTGCGCTGGATCTGCACGCCAACCTGTCAGCGCGCATGGTCGATGCCGCCGACCGGATCTTTGCCTATCTCACCTATCCCCATACCGACATGGCGGCGACCGGGGCGCGGGCGATGGCCTGCCTGCTGCATCTCGCCGGGAATCCCGCCCGCCCCGCCGCCGCGTTTCGCCAGATGCCCTATCTCTTGCCGCTTGTCGCTCAGCACACTGGCGGCGATCCGGTGCGCACGCTCTATGCTGCGACCGACGACCGCGTCACCCTGACCATGGGCTTTCCACTGGCCGACGTGGCCGATGCGGGCCCGGCCCTTGCCGCCTACGCGGGCACCCAAGCCGAGGCCGACACCATCGCCGACGCCACCCTGGCCGCGTGGATCGCCGCCGAGGGTGATTTTGACGCCCGGCTGGCCGATCCCGAAACCGCCATCGCCCGGGCGATGGCCGCGCCGCGCGGGCCTGTCGTGCTGGCCGATGTCCAGGACAATCCGGGGGGCGGCGGCACCAACGACACGACAGGCCTTTTGCACGCGCTGCTGGCGGCGCGGGCGACCGGCGCTGTGCTGGTGCATATTGCCGATGCCGATGCCGCGCGGGCGGCCCACGCCTTGGGCGAAGGTGCCACGTTGAACATTGCCATCGGCGGCAAAGCCGATCCCGCAACCGGCGCGTCCGTTCCCGGCCCCTGGCGGATCGAACGGCTGGGCGACGGTAACTTCACCGGCAGCGGCCCGATGTATGCGGGCAACGCCATCGCCCTCGGACCAGTCGCCCTGTTGGAGCAGGGCGGCGTGCGGGTGATCGTCGCCGCACAAAGGATGCAGGCGTCCGAGCCCGGACTGCTGCGCCATCTCGGGATCGAACCCCACGAGGTGGCGATCCTCTGTGTCAAATCCTCGGTCCATTTCCGCGGCGCCTATGAGCAGGTGGCATCGCGGATCATCCTTGTCGGTGCACCCGGGCGGGTGACGATGGATCTGGCCGCCCTCACGTATGAAAAAAGCAAACGACGCCCCGCCCGCGGGCGCGACACGACCCAACCCCAGACAGGAGCGTAATGCCATGACCCACCGACTGACCCGATACGCCGCAGCCTTCGCGCTGTTGGCCACGCCGCTGGCCGCCGGACCCGGCGACAACAGCCTGACCATCGGTCTGGGCGAAGAACCGCCCGGCTTTGACGGCTATATTTCCACGGCGCGGGACGGCGTGCTGCTGACCCGGCACCTGTTCGACATGCTGATCTATCGCAACCCCGAAACCTTTGAATACGAACCGCTGCTGGCGACCGGATGGACCCGGATCGATGATCTGACCTGGGAATTCACCCTGCGCGACGGCGTCACGTTTCACGACGGATCGCTCTTCACCGCCGAAGACGTGGTGTGGACCCTGACCACCTATGCCAACCCCGAAACCGGGGCGCGCAGCCAGGCATCGGTGCAGTGGATCGAGCGGGTCGAGGCGGTCGACGACCTGACCGTGCGCATCGTGTCCAAGACACCGTTCCCCGCCGCGCTGGAATTCATCTCGGGATCGCTGCCGATCTATCCGTCGGATTACGCCCAGAGCGTCGGGTTGCAGGCATTCTCGCAGGCGCCCATCGGCACCGGCCCCTACATGTATGCGGGCGGCGACAGCGGCCAGTTCACGCTTGAGGCGTTCGACGGATATTACCAGGGCGGCGGCAAGGGCACTCCGTCGATCGACACGCTGATCGTGCGGATCATCCCCGACACCGCCACCCGTGTCGCCGAGGTGATCGGCGGCAATGTCGAGTGGATATGGAACGTGCCCGAGGATCAGGTCGCCCAGCTTGACACCCTGCCCGCCGTGACGGCCACGCTCGGGTCGACCATGCGCATCGCGATGATCGCCATGGACGCGGCAGGGCGCACCGGCGAAGACAGCCCTTTCGCCGATCTGAGGGTGCGCCAGGCCGTCAACCACGCCATCGACCGCGACACCATCGTCGCCGAACTGGTGGGCGGCGACGGCGAGGTGCTGAACGTGCCCTGCTATCCGCTGCAGTTCGGTTGCGACACCGGAGCGGCGGTGGTCTATGACTACGACCCCGACAAGGCCCGCGCCCTGCTGGCCGAGGCCGGATATGGCGACGGGTTCTCGGTGAAGATGTCCAGCTACCGCGACCGCAACCGCGCCGAGGCGGTGCAAAGCTATCTCGCCGCCGTGGGCATCACGGTCGATCTCGAGCTGGTGCAGGCGCGCGCGTCATTCTCGGCCTGGCGCGAAGGGGAGGTGGGCCTGTGGTATGGCGACTGGGGCTCGTTCTCGATTGCCGATGTGTCGGCTTCGCTGGGCAACTTCTTCAACGGCTCGACCAATGACGGCGCCCGCGACCCCGAAATCATGGACCTGCTGGCAAGCGCCGATGCCACGGTCGACGAAACTGCCCGCAAACAGGCCTATTCCACAGCGATCCGGCTGATCACCGAACGGGCCTACTGGCTGCCCATGCATACGATCGTGATGGGATATGCCTATGATTCCGAACTGAACTTTCAGGCCAACGTCGACGAGCTGCCGCGCTTCTTCCTGGCGTCCTGGAAGTAGCGCCTTGCAACCGAACACACCACATTCCGGTCCGGGCCCCGCGCCCGGGCCGGGGATTTCGCTGGAAATCAAATGCTGCGCTTTGTGATCCGCCGCCTTGCCCTGGCGGTGTTCGTGGTTTTCGCGATCTCGATCATCACCTTCACGCTCAGCCATGTCGCCGTCGATCCGGCGGCAGGCGTCGCGGGCGACAGCGCGACAGATGACGATCTGGCGGCGGTTCGGGCGCAATACGGCTTTGACCGCCCGCTGATCGTGCAATACGCCGCCTATATCGCCAATGTGGCGCAGGGCGATCTGGGCCGCTCGTATCTGTCGGGACAGCCGGTGACGACGCTCCTGGCCGAACGCATTCCGGCCACCGCGCTGCTGGCCTCGCTGTCGATCCTGTTCGCCCTGGGGCTGGCCTTGCCGCTGGGGGTGCTGGCGGCACTGCGGCCCAATTCCACGCTGGATCGCTGCGCGCTGACGCTGGCCGTGGTCGGCCAGGCGATACCGAATTTCTGGGCCGGGCTGCTGTTGATCCTGCTGTTCGGCGTGAAGCTTGGGTGGCTGCCGATTTCGGGCTCGTCGACCCTGGCGCATTTTGTCCTGCCTGCGATCACGCTGGGGTCCTTCGCGATGCCCGCGCTGATGCGGCTGATCCGCGCCGGAATGATCGACGTGCTGGAAACCGACTATATCCGCACCGCCAACGCCATGGGCCTGGCGCGCCGCACGGTCCTGTTCAAATACGCCCTGCGCAATGCCATCCTGCCGGTGATTTCGCTGACGGCGGTGCAGTTCGGTTTCATGCTGGGCGGGTCGATCATCGTGGAATCGGTGTTCGCGATCCAGGGCATCGGATACCTCGCCTGGCAAAGCATGAGCCGGTCGGACATGCCGGTGATCCAGGCCATCGTGCTGTTCATCTCGCTGGTCTACATCGTGCTGACCCTGCTGGCCGATCTGCTGAACGCAGCACTCGACCCGCGCATAAGGGGCGCGGCATGACCGCGCTGCGCCACGGCGGTTTCATGATCGGCGGTACGGTCCTGTTGCTGTTGATTCTCGTCGCAGTCTTCGCGCCGCTGCTCGCCCCCCACGATCCCTATCTGCAATCGCTCACCACGCGCACGAAACCGCCATTCTGGCACGAGGGCGCCCTGCCCGGCCATCCGCTGGGCACCGATCAGCTGGGCCGCGATTACCTCAGCCGTCTGATCTATGGCACGCGGATCTCGCTTGCCGTGGGGTTCGGCGCGGTCCTGATCTCGGGGGCGATCGGGATTTCGCTGGGGGTGATGGCGGGCTATTTCGGCGGCTGGACCGACACCTGCATCAACGCGGTCATCACCACCCGCCTGTCTCTGCCGGTGGTGCTGGTCGCGCTGGCCATCGTCGCGGTGGTGGGCGGATCGCTGACCGTGGTGCTGCTGGTGATCGGCCTGCTGCTGTGGGATCAGTTTGCCGTCGTCGCCCGCACCGCCACGCAGCAATTGCGCAACGCCGAATATGTCGCCGCCGCCCGCGCCATGGGGGCCGGGCGGTGGCACATCATGGTGCGCGAGATCCTGCCCAACATCCGGGCGCCGCTGATCGTGGTGGCCACCGTCGAAATGGCCAATGCCGTGCTGATCGAGGCGGCGCTGTCGTTTCTGGGGCTGGGGGTGCAGGCGCCGCTGCCGTCCTGGGGGCTGATGCTGTCGGAGGGCAAGAATTTCATGTTCTTCAGCCCCTGGATCATCACCCTGCCGGGGCTCTGCCTGTTCGCTCTGGCACTGTCGATCAACCTGCTGGGCGATGGTCTGCGCGATGTGCAGGGGTCGCGGCGATGACCGCACAGGCGCAGCTTGAACTGCGCGGCCTGCATGTGCGCATCGGCGAGGTTCACGCCGTGCGCGGCATCGACCTGGACGTGGCGCGCGGGGAAACCCTGGCGCTTGTCGGCGAAAGCGGGTCTGGCAAATCCATGACCGCCCTCGCGCTGATGGGTCTGTTGCCGCCGGGCGCACGGGTCGAGGCCGAAACCATGCGCCTTGAGGGGGGCAAACCCCCCGCCCTGTTGCGCGGCGACCGCCTGTCGATGGTGTTTCAGGAGCCGATGACCGCTCTGAACCCCGTCTTCACCGTCGCCGATCAGCTGATGGCGGTGTTCCGCCGTCACCGGGGCGCCACCGGCGCACGGGATCGTGCGCTGGATCTGCTGGGTCGGGTCGGCCTGCCCGATCCGCAGGCGCAGATGGCGAAATACCCCCACCAGCTTTCGGGTGGACAGCGCCAGCGCGTGCTGATTGCCATGGCGCTGATGTGCGAACCTGATCTGCTGATCGCCGATGAACCGACCACCGCGCTGGACGTGACGACCCAGGTCAGGCTGCTGGACCTGCTGGCGGGGCTGCAACAGGAGCTGGGCCTGGGGATGCTGTTCATCACCCATGATCTGGGCGTCGTCGGGCGCATCGCCCACCGGGTCGCGGTGATGCAGGCCGGTCGGATCGTCGAATCCGGGCCGCGCGACGCCGTGCTGCGCGCGCCGCGCCATGCCTACACCCGGGCGCTGATCCAAAGCCTGCCCCGCCCCGCGACCCCGGCGCACCGCCCCCCTGCCCCGCCCGTGCTCGAAGCGCGCAACCTGACCCGCAGCTATGGCCGGGGCGTTCGCGCATTTCACGCCCTGTCGGACGTGTCGCTCAGGCTGGAACAGGGCGAAATCCTCGGGGTCGTGGGCGAAAGCGGCTGTGGCAAATCCACCATGGCCCGCATCCTGATCGGGCTGGACCGGCCCGACCTCGGCGATGTCCGCATCGCAGGTCAGGACGCCACCACGATGCACCAGCGCGCCCGCGCCCGGCTGATCCAGCCGGTGTTCCAGGATCCCTTCGGCTCGCTCAACCCAGGCTGGACCGTCGGACAGATCCTGGAACTGCCGCTGAAACTTCACACAACCCTGGACGGCAAGGCCCGCCGCGCCCGGGTGCATGACCTGCTGGACTCGGTGGGCCTGCCCGAGCGTGCCCACGGGTCGCGGCCCCGCGCACTTTCGGGGGGGCAGCGACAGAGGGTCGCCATCGCCCGGGCGCTGGCCGTCGACCCACGGGTCATCGTCTGCGACGAACCGACATCGGCGCTGGATGTGTCGGTGCAGGCGCAAATCCTCGATCTGCTGCGCGCCCTGCGCCGGGATCGGGGGCTGTCGCTGGTGTTCATCAGCCACGATCTGGCGGTGGTGCAGGCGCTGTGCGACAGGGTGATGGTGATGCATCGCGGCGCGGTGGTCGAGCAAGGCCAGACCGCCGCAGTCTTTGCCGCGCCACGGCACGCTCAGACCCGGGCGCTCAAGGAGGCGATCCTCGGGGTTGCACCGCTGGTCGAAACCGCGACGATGCCCGCGATACAGGAGTGATGCCATGGATCTGGGTCTGAACGGGCGCCGCGCCCTTTTGTGCGGCGCCAGCAAGGGGATGGGGCGGGCCTGCGCCTTTGCCCTGGCGCGCGAGGGGGCCGATCTGACGCTGGCCGCCCGGGGTGCCGAAGCGCTTGCGGCAACGGCCCGTGACATCCGCGACGAGACCGGCGCCACCGTGCGCACCGTCACCGCCGACATTACCACCGAAAAGGGCCGCGCCGCGATGCTGGCCGCCTGCCCCACCCCCGATATCCTGCTGAACAACGCGGGGGGCAAGCCGCCGGGCGATTTCCGCGACTGGGACCGCGCCGCCTGGATCGAGGCGGTCGATCTGATGATGCTGGCGCCGATCCTGATGATCCGCGAGGTGTTCGACGGCATGGTCGACCGCGGCTTTGGTCGGATCGTCAACATCGCCTCGCGCGGGGTGAAGATTCCGCAGCCCGAACTGGGGCTGGCCAATGGCGCGCGCACCGGTCTGGTGGGGTTCTGTGCCGGGCTGGCGCGCAGCGGCGTGGCGCGCAACGTCACCATCAACACCATCCTGCCCGGCATCGTCGCCAGCGAGGCACAGCGCGCGCATGTGGCGGCCCTGGTCACGCCGGGCGGCCCCACCTTCGATGAAATCTGGGCCGGGCGCGCCGCGAAAAGCCCGGCCAGACGGTTCGGCCGTCCCGAAGAGATCGCCGCGCTGTTCGCCTTTCTCGCCTCCGACCACGCAGGTCTGATGACGGGCCAGTCGATCCTGATGGATGGCGGCGACTATCCGGGGACATTGTGATCCGCGGTGATGTCCGGCTGCCGGATCGCCGCCTTGCGCCAATCCGGGGGGGGGCCGATCATGGCGAGGCAAGCGCGCGCCAATGACCCGCCGTTGACGGCGATGCCATTGACCGTCTCGCCGCGCGTCGCGTCCTTCGAGCACAAGGGAATGTGGTCAGGGCATCAGGGCGCGATTGCCCCGGGGTGGCGCTGAAACCACCGACGCGATCTGGCCGCAGGCGAAGCTTTGAAAACGGTTCAACTCGACAGAAGATTGGCACGCATGCGCGTCATGGATTTGACCAGCCTCACCTGTTCGTCAGGGCTGACCCCGTCCATTATCGCCCCATTCTGCGCTTCCACAAGCGCGGCGGCGGTCCCATAGGCCGCTTCGCCCGCAGCGCTCAGGTTCAGGCGCACGACACGCTTGTCGATCCGGTCGACGGTGCGTTCGACCAGTTGCGCCTGTTCCAGGGTGTCGATGGCACGGGTCAGCGCGGACGGTGACAGCGTGGTCTGGGTGGCCAGCTGGGACATGGCGATGTCGGGCTGAAAGTGGATGCGGGCCAGGATTTTCCACCGGCTCGCCCCCAGGCCCATCGACTTGAGACCGCCGAACAGGGCGGCACGATCGCAGCCCGGTCGCCCAAGGTTGGTGGCAGCTATGGCCTTCACCTCTACGAATTCGCGTGGGGCCATGCCCGCCACCACGTCAACCACACCGATCCCGACATCGTCAGCCTTGTGGGCCTGTTCCCGCCCGATGATCTGGTCGGTTCGGTCCTGCGCGTGGCCGCACGCCTGGCCGATGTCGGCCCCTTGCAGTTCGAGGCCAAACGGATCGACGGATTGCCGTCTTTCCAGGGCTCGCCCTCTTTCCGCTATCAGGGCGAGGTGCACATGGCCGAGGTGCTGCGGCGTCTGGAAGCCGAAGGAATCCAGACGGCCAACAACCAGACCTGGAAGGTCAGGTAAGGCGGGATGAAATCGGTTTCGGCGCGGGATCTGTCGTTCAAGACGGAAATGGATCCTCACAACCTGATGAACCCCGGCAAGTTCGACATTGCCTCGATGGCTGCCGCGACCCAGACCGATACAGGCGCAAGCCTTCCGTCAACCGGGTGGCGATACCGTGAAACCGCAGGATATGGCGTTTCGGGAAAGGCTTGAACCGCCGATGCCCTGCTTGCCGCTGGCGCGACAGTGGCGAACAACCATGTTCCCGGCATTTCTCCCGAAACGCTCTGGCGTCTGGTCCCCTTGGGGATGACCCGCACGGCGCCCGCCGTTCGCCCGCGCGGCAAATGACCCGGTTCCTTGTCCGGGCCTGCCGCTCGACGCAGGGCGGACGGTTGCATCCCGTCGCGCCGGAGCCGTTCGAGGGGCCGCAGCAAACCTTTCATATTCGCGGTCGCATTCGGGCCGGGAGTCGGGTTGTCGGCAAACCCCCGGCCAGTACGATCCGCGCCGCGCCTTCGCCGCCTGTGGTCGACAGCCATGCCTTGCCCGCCGCAGTGGTCAGCGGGATCACTTCGCACCCCGGACAGGAGTCGAACCCGCGACCGGCTGTCGGGCGTCCATCCCCCGGCGGCGTTGCGCGATCCACTGGAGCGGTCTTGCCTCCGGTCATTCCAGCCTGGCGATCAGATCCTTCAGGGTGGCCACGAAATCGGCGTATCTTTCCGTGCCGACAGCATCGTCCAGCGCCTTGAGGTGGGCCATGGCCTTTGCCTCCATGCGGGCCTGTTGCGCGATGCCCTTTTCGGTCGCGACGCTCAGATGCGTGCGCCGGTCGCTGTCCGGACGCAGGCGCAGGATCAGCCCCTCGTCCTCCATCCAGCGCAGGGCCTTGGTGATGCTGGACTTGTCGCGCGCCGAGGCCGTACCGATCTGCGTCTGGCTGATCCGCGGGTTGCGCACGATCAGGGTGAGGATCGTGAAATACCCCGGTTGCAGGGCGTCATCGCCCAGCCTGGCATAAAAATCGCCATAGGCAACCTCATGGGCGCGCCGCAGGTACATGCCGATGAATTCGTGCAGGATGCCGTGGTCCAGAGTGGCGCTGTCGGGGGCGCGCACCTGGTCATAGGTCAGGATGTCGCCGCCCTGCCCGCCCGGCACTGGTGTGTCGGACACGCTCAACGCGCCATCAGCGGCAGGACCATCACGATCCAGGGGAACGCGATGATGATGAAGATGCGCACGATGTCTGCCAGTACGAAGGGCAGGATGCCCCGGTACATCGCACCCACCGAAAGATCGTCGATGACCGACTTGATGACGAACAGGTTCAGACCCACGGGCGGTGTGATCAGCGCCAGTTCCGTCACCATCACCGCAAAGATGCCAAACCAGATCGGATCGAACCCCAGCTGCGTCACGATGGGAAAGAAGATCGGGATCGTCAGCAGGATCATCGACAGGCTTTCCATGAACATACCCAGGAAGATATAGATCACCAGGATCGCCAGGATCACCGCCGTCGGCCCCAGACCCAGCGAGGTGATCAGATCCGACAGCGCGGCAGGCAGGCCGATCAGGTTCATGAAGTTGGAAAATACCAGCGCCCCGATCAGCACCAGAAACAGGCTGGCGGTGGTCGTCACCGTCTCGACCAGCGAGGCGATCAGCCCGTCCCACGACAGCGACCGCCGCCACAGCGCAAAGGCCAGCGCGCCGGTGGCGCCCACGCCTCCCGCCTCGGTCGGGGTGAACACACCGTTGTATAGCCCGCCGATGATGCCCAGAAACAACAGCAGGATCGGCCCCACACTGCGCAGATAACGCAACCGGGTGGACCAGTCCGCACGGGGCGCCGCCGGGGCGCAGGACGGATCGATCTGCGCCACGATACGGATCGCCACGAGGTAGAGGGCAATGGCCAGGATGCCCGGCAATATCCCCGCGATGAACAGCGC
>Ga0105055_10006737_pt1 | contig 15645 bp, 5 predicted proteins | sample BON03_FD_78090 | JGI IMG/M metagenome (GOLD analysis project Ga0105055, IMG submission 78090) | Freshwater microbial communities from Lake Bonney liftoff mats and glacier meltwater in Antarctica - BON-03 | ecosystem: Environmental > Aquatic > Freshwater > Ice > Glacier meltwater | place: Lake...
ACGCCAGCCATCCCTCGGGTCGAGCCACTCGAGAACAAGCCAAAGCACGTCTGGCGGCGGCAGAGCAATGGCCAGCGGCGGCGCGTCGGCCATGGCGCTATACTATCAAAAAAAAGCTTCAAATCTGACGTGGCGGAATAAAGCAACGCGTCACTGCGCCATCCACTCCTTGCACAGCCGCACGATTTCCTCATGACATTTCCAGGCCGCAAGTCTCATCGCCCCTCCACTCCTTGCACAGCCGCACGATCCCTGCATGGCCGCGCATGGCCGCGTGCCTCATCGCATCGTCGTAGTCCCTCGCGCCCCACTCCTTGCACAGCCGCATGATCCCCTCATGGCCTACGCAGGCCGCGAGGCTCATCGTCTCGCCGTAATTGGTCGCGCCCCACTCCTTGCACAGCCGCACGATTCCTTCATGTCCTCCCCAGGCCGCGAGGCTCATCGTCTTGTTGTAGTTGGTCGCGCCCCACTCCTTGCACAGCCGCACAATTTCTTCATGGCCTTCCCTGGCCGCGTGCCTCATCGCTTCGCCGTAAATGGTCGCGCCCCACTCCTTGCACAGCCGCACGATCCCTTCGTGGCCCCCATCAGCCGCGTGCCTCATTGCCTCATCGTATTCAGTCGCGCCCCACTCCTTGCACAACCGCACAATTCCTTCGTGGCCTGCCCAGGCCGCGAGGCTCATCGTCTCATCGTAGTCCGTCGCGCCCCACTCCTTGCACAGCCGCACGAAGTTCTCGTGGCCTCCCTCGGCTGCTGCCTTCATTGCACGGTCGTAGTTGGTCGCGCCCCACTCCTTGCACAGCCGCACGATTCCTTCATGGCCTCCGCGGGCCGCGAGGCTCATCGACTCACCGTAGTTGGTCGCGCCCCACTCCTTGCACAGCCGCACGATGTCTTCATGGCCTCCGCGGGCAGCCAGGACCATCATTTTGTTGGGAGCTTCGGACGCGTAGTACTTTCGCAGTACAGGGAGGCAGCCGTGCTCCGCAGCAAGATAGGCCAAACGCGTGCGCGGCTCCACTGAACGATCTCGCGTGCGCCAGCAAGCCGCATAGCTATGATGGCCAGCTTCCAACAGCTCGCGGGTGGTCATAGCCAGCAACGGCTTCGGAAGAGCCAAGCCATTCCGGTGCAGGGCCATCGCCAGTGTCATGACCAGCTCACGCCAGCCATCCCTCGGGTCGAGCCACTCGAGAACAAGCCAAAGCACGTCTGGCGGCGGCAGAGCAATGGCCAGCGCCGCGTCGGCCATGGCGCTATACTATCAAAAAAAAACGTTTCAAATAGGGCGCAGCGGGCACAAAAATGTGGATGGCTCTGAGCGAGGCGAGTGTGCTCAGAGCGGGGCGACCGCCCCCAGTAGCTCCATGTACAGGGGCAATGCGGGATCCACCTCCATGTATGTATTGCCTGTGTTCCAGCCCATCGTAGTGTCGGGCTGGTAGAACCTGTAACCAAGAGTAGCGGTGGGGTCCTCGACATACCTAAACGTCGCAGGCGTGCCGTCGGCGAGCGTGATTTTGATAGTCTTCGCGCTGACTGTCGTCGGTCGGATGGGCGTACACGGATCTGGGAGCCGGAAGTCTTCTTCGATGGTGGCATGGAAGAGTGGGGCGCTCGTGGGGCGACAAATTCTACACACCGCGGGGTCGCGAAACAACCCACACTCAATCGAGGTGTCCCTGAGTAGCTCACGGTAGCTTTCGTTGAGCTCTTGGACTTGTAGAGCTCGCTCGTGAAATGCGACATCTACGGTGGTGCCTCTAGGAAGCTCGCCCGCGAGCGCGACTGGCATCTCACGCGCGTCCTGTGGCATGCCCTCCATGACCCCTTGGTTGCCGACGGCGAGGTACAGGTACGGCTGAATGTTTCGTTCGTGTTCGGGCAAGTAGTCCAGCACGTTCATGCGGCGGAAGCGTGCAATCGTCTGCGTCTCCAACGACTTGTCCCAGTACGGCTCGGTCAGGTGTACTTGGCGGCCCGACAGATCGAGGCCAGTTGCACCTGCCTTGGTCACTAGGATTCCGCGTATCAGCCCTCCGTATCGGTTCTCCGTCGACTGCCAGATCTGCTGAATTGCGGTCCGGTCTTCATCGGGCACGTCGCCGTGGATGACCGCATAGCGAGGCGTGCTCGGTACAATCGTGGACGCGTCCGAATCTGCAGTGTCCGGCGATGCGGTTGCGGTGTTCGGCGATGCGGTTGCGGTGTTCAGCGATGCGGTAGCGGTGTTCAGCGATGCGGTAGGCGCCGCTGCGCCGTCACCCGCTGCGCCGCCCGGCGAGGCTTCGTCATCTGCCGCTGCGCCGCCCGGCGAGGCTTCGTCATCTGCCGCTGCGCCGCCGGTCTTGAACCGTTTCTTTGCGGCCCGAAATGAGGCAGCAACTGTGTATCCGGCTGCCAGCACGGCCGACCTGGCCCGGGGACTAACGAACCGACCGTGTCCCGAGTGGGAGGGGTTTAGCGGTTCCTTGAGCACGTCGCCGAGGATCCGCATATAGTCAGCTGCCTTGTACGGTTCGGTCTTCTTGACCACTGAGTGACGGAACCGCATGTAGTGCAGCCAGGTGTGGGCCTCGGCCGTGCAGTCCCAGCAGGCGTCGTAGCCCGGAACGGTTTCCAGCGCCTGCTGGCCGAAGGTATTCGAGACCGGGATTTGGTACCGGGTCCAACACCGGTCGTAGATCAGGTGGGCGGCTGCCATGCTGATGGACAAATCGCTGGGATCGCAATGCTTGATCGGCTGCGACGGGGCAAACTCGACCGTCGATTCCCCCTGCTCGCCCGCGCCTGCCGAGCAGATGTGGTAATGCGCGGCAGGAGTCTTGTCCGAGTTCCAGCACCCCCATATGCTGGTGGTGCTCCCCGACGTGCACCGGTCGCAGACCGTGCTGTCCGGGTGAAAGGTCAGGTCCCATGCCAGAGGCGCTGCCGACTTCGCGCAAGACGACAGGCGGAACACCGCTATCTGGGGCGCGTCGAGCAGCGTCACCATCGGAAACAGCTGACCTAGCACCTTGGCGAAGTTGGCATCGATGGATGAGATTGGACCTGTCAGAGTCAGGGGTTGTGCTTTGGATGCTAGCGCTGCGGAAAGGACCGCCGTGTCTTCGATTTTCGGGGCACACTCGGCGATGAAGTAAATCAACGCGACCGCGGTTGACCTTCGCGGGAGCGACAGGCCGATGGCCTGCAGCGGGATCTTCTTCGGGACGGGGAGGGGGACCGGACGCCTGTAGTCGCAGTTGATCCGCAAGTCCCTGTTTGGGTCGAAGGGTTGTGGTCCCCCCGCCACGGGGTCTATGAGAGCGAGCCAGTCGCGGTTCATGGGGAAGTACGCCGTAGCCTGCAGAAGCTCGTCGTGAACCCCCAACGCTAAGATCGCGTTGCGCATGTGCTGCGCGCGGCGGGGGGCGGCTTTCAAATCCCTGATCTTGGCAGCCAACTCGTTTGCGTATTCAGTGCCCACCAGTTTCGGAAACTGGCCGTGCAAACGACCAGTGAGGTGGCCTTTTACCAAGTGCACATTCTGCTGGATCAGCCCCTGGCCGATCTCCTTCGATAGAATGTTCATGTATTTCGCAATGGCCTGGCCCGTGTGGTGCTTGCTGTGCAAGATTTTTGTCTCAGCACAAAGGATCAGGTACCGCAACCACGTCTCGGCCTCGGCGCGGCAGTCCCAGGACCCATCGTAGCCCTCGACGTTGATGTCAAGATCTCTGAAACGGACCCACGGCCGGCGGATGGTGTTGTGGGTGTACATGCGGGACTCGTAGAGGCGCATGTCATACGAGTCCATGAGCAGCTTAGAGTCCGGCTCCTCGTCGGAGTGCCCGCGTACGTCTACGATGATGCGGGTCTCACCCGACAAGCGAGGCGGCCAGCACTGCCACAGAATCTTGCCCGCGAGGTATTCGTATTGGCCTTCCACCTTGCCGAAGAACCCTTCCTCTTCCCCCTTGGGGTCGAGGTAGGGGAGGCGGAACTTGAGCATCGCCGCCCGAGTGGGCCGTATCAGCTCGGTCCACTTCATCTGGTTCGTCATGTCGCCGTGCACCGCGAGCTCGAAAGCGCGGCGGCCTTGGGGACCCAGACGAATGTCGCAGATGAAGAAGTCGGGGCGGCCGTACTTGCGGGCGTTCTCGCCGTCCTTTCCCCACGACCGCGCGGTGTCGTCCGTGAAGAATTGGTTGTATATGTGGAGGATGTCGGGCTTTCGCTTCACCGGGCCGGCAAACTCGGCCGGATCGTACAGGTGGAACCTAGCGCCCGGAAATAGCCGACTCAGGAACGGAATATGGTGGCCAGCAGCCGCGCCCGCGTAAACGATGAGACACTTCTCGGCGCGGTTGGTCAACTCGGTCGCGAGCAGGTAGAGCTCGGTCAGGAACAGCTTGCGCTGCCCCCGGTGAAGGTTGATATACGCAAACGCCTGCTGCTCGCGTTTGTCGCGGTAGGGCAGGTCAGTTCCCACGTACTCCAGCGGGGACTCCAGGTTCACGAACAAGTCGCTCGGCTTGAAATTTGGCGTTCCGGCGTCCTGCGCTTTCAGCACTTTTCTCACTTCCAGGAGCTCGAACTCGCTGTAATCGATGAACTCGCGCTCCCACGGTTCGTTCGTTGGGCCGTCGGGGTGTTTGTCCTCCGGCGGCTGGATGGGCGTGGGGTCGGCCTCGAATTCGACGTCCGCCACTACGGTGGCGGAAGGCTTTCCACCCTTCTTGGCGCTCCGGAAAGGCAATACGAACCGTTCGAACCCTTCGAGTTGAAGGAACCGCTCGGCGACGGCAAGCCCACCGATTCCCTTGAACTGGGAATAGATGAGGAAGCGATTGCCGGGCCCTTCCCGAATGTTGACCATCATCTTTGCGAACTTCGGAGAGGTCTCCGCCGTGAAGGCGTCGTCGGGCAGATCGAATACGTTCACTTGCGAGATCGCGTTCGAGTCGAGCACTGACATCGTCGGTGCGTACTTTCGGGGCAGAGCGTAGTTGCTCAGCTGGCGCGACAGTACGAAGTACGTCGACCCGTTCTCCCGTTCGCTACCGGGAAGAGCCAGATTGGCCGCGGGGCGCGAACCGAACGACTTTCCTCGAGCCCCACCAGCACCGCCACCGCCCTCTGACGACTCTTTCTCGCGGGCCGTGAGGTACTGAAGGTACTGCGCCTCGGACATTTCGACCTTCTCCAAACGCAGGGGGAGCAGATCGGGAAACGTAATTTTCTCGAGGCCGCCAGTCGCGCCACTGCTCTGCGGCGAACGCAGGCGCGCGCTGCGGCTGTACGCGATGAGCATCGACTGTTTGAGCTTGATCACGCCCTCCGCGCCAGTGGCGCGCCGGAACCCAAGCGACTCAGCGAGTTTCGCGCTCGCGCCGTTTGCGGGCTCGAGGCCATCGCCGGCGGGCGCAGCAAGCACGTTGATCCAGACTCGCGGGTTGGTGGGAGCGCATATCGCGGCCCAGGCCGCTAGTGCGAGCTTCGCACCCTCGCGCCCGTGTCCTTTCCGCTGGTGTTGCGGCGCGACGTAGTATCGAAGCTGCAGCTCGTCACGCTGGGCAGCGTTTTCCTGCGGGCGCAGGCTCACGTAGCCGACAAGCTGTGAAGCGGTCGGCGGCCGGGAGACCACCGTCTCCATGATGGCCCAGTGGTAGTACTGACGCACGGGGCTGGCCTCGTCGTCCCGAGCCTGTTTGCGCAGACTCTCGAATCGCTTCCAGTCCCACGGATGCCCGACGCCGAGGTGGGTGTAGATTTCGGGCCGAGAACCATACGCGCCGAGCACCTGCAGCTCCTCGTCAGTCAGGTGGGCCAGCGGCTTGATCTCAGTACAAAAGTCAGTCAGGTGGGCCAGCGGCTTGATCTCAGTACAAAAGTCAGTCACCTGCGCTGCAACGTGCCCACCACCAGAGGCGGTAAGCACGGGCTGCAGCGCAGGTCCAGCCGCCAGAGGCGGCGGGCGGCAAAGCATCCCGAAGTGTGGGAGGATTACCGCATTCAGTTCCCACTCGACGAGGAGCTTGACTAGAGCCGCCGAAATTCGCGGCTCGCCGCCGGCCAGGGAGGCGACCTCCTGCCAGCCGATGCGGTCGTTGGCTTCGAGCAGCCAAGCTTGACCCTTTCGGTCGAACATCAGGTCGATTCCGAACACCTCGAAACCGACATAGGACTCATCGTACGGTCGCGAGGCCATGCCGATGACCCGCCCCACCGCGGCGAGAGCGACCAACGCCGAGTCCCACGCGCTCGCGGCCTTGGCGTCGTCCCACTCAGTGTGCTTGCTCACGTCTCGGAACCATAGGTACTCGGCATCGGTGCCGCTGCCGCCGCTAAGCTGAACGTCCCGGTCGACCGAGCTGGGGTCGTACGCCACCTTCGCGGTGTATACCTCGACTCGGTCGGTGTTCACGTACGCGTAGTAGCGGTCTCCGTCCACGGCCACGAGCAGGTAGATGCGCAGGTGGAACTTCTTTCCGTCCCAAACGAGCGGGTCCTGCACGAGGTCGGACAGTATGTACTTGTCATGCTGCTGTTGCTCGGCCGTGGTGTTGGAGTACATTGCGGCGTACGACGAATACACCGAGACTCCCTTCTGGGCGTAACTGTTTCGGTCCTTGAGTATGACCTGGCCGACGAACTGTGCGTCGTCCGGACCCAGGTCGCAGAGCAGCCGGGTCTTCGGCAGATACTGCTCGCTCAGCGGGTCCTTTTGCAGGTTTTGGAAGAGCAGCCCCTTGTCGGTGGCGGCGCGCTTGCCGAGGTCCAGCGTCGACTTGATCTCAGCCTTGATGCTTTCGAACGCCTTCTTCTGGATCTGTCCCCACTGCTGCTGGGAGGACTCAGTCCATGCCACGTGCGCAAACCTTGCCTGGTCGAGCGACAGCACCTTGAATCCCTTTTCCCGAAATGGTACCTCCGGGTCGTAGCTCGTCTGCTTCTGCGTCTGCGGAGCGCGAACTACACAAGTGAGTTCTTTGCCGTCGCTGTCCTTCCGGTTGCTGCGGGCGGACGCGTCGACGCTGTCCTTCCGGTTGCTGCGTCCGGGCGAGTTATCGCGGTTCTTCCGGTTGTTTCGACCGGACGCAGCGGCAACTCGACCGGACGTTTCGTCCCCGTTGCTTGCAAATGAGGGGTGTTTGGAATTGCCTACTCCCTGCTTCTTCCGGACCTCGCGCGTGGGGGCGGCGTCTTTGCGAGCCTTGAAGCCGAGCGATCGCCAGATTTCGAGCGGATCTGCCTTCAGAGATACCATGTATTCTCGAGGCGCGTTTCGCGCTCCGATGACTTCCAGCAGCAAGGCCACGCCGTAGACCAGGCTAGTCTTTTTGTCTGCGGGACAGTCGCCGTACGCGACCACCCCCTGCATATCGCTGTTAGGGAAGCTGATGGTCAGGCGTGTAATTGTTTCACGGCCGTCGGGCGAGGTTTGCACGAGATCCCATGCCTGCTCGTCTGGGACCGGTGCGAGCGTCAACCCGTCGGGACAGTTCTTCAACGGACCGGCGATAACGGCTGGCCCCTCCCAAATAGGGTGCGGTCGGGCCGCGAGACCAAAGTGTGGCTTGATCGTGGTGTCCAGGCTCCACCGCAGGAGCTCGTGTATCACCCTGGGCGACATCACGTCGTTGCGACACCAACTGGAGTTGGTGTTCAGCTCGATGAGCCAGGCTAGCCCCCGGGTGTCGAACATAATGTCGAACCCGAACAACTCGTAGCCTGCGCTCGACTCGGGAAACGGCGCCGCGTGATGCCCAACGATCCGGCTGGCCTGCGCGATTATCCGCTCGACGCTGGGCCAAGTTTGGGCCATCTGCTCCGGCGTCAACCGAACGTGAGCGCTCCCCTCTGCAAACCACTCAATTGAGCGGGGTGTGCGACTTCCACCAGTGAGATGAATGTCCAGGTCCTCCCAGTACTCCGTGTCGGTGAGGTTCGGGTGTTCCGAACGGGCATACGGCTTGCTGGCCGTCAGAACCCAGGCCAGGTTGTGGTTGGCATGGGCGTACGCCCGGCCGCTTTCCACACTCACGAGTGCGTAAGCCCGAATGTGGAACTTTCTACCCGGTTCGCCGGGCTCGTGCCACATCAATGGGTTCGGAATGTGGCGCGACACGACGTACACGTCGTTGGCATTTATCCGAGTCGACTGCCCCGCGTTTGCGGCTTTGAGCCGGTGCACCTGTCCGCTGAGTTTTTCGTAGGTAATCGGCGGCGCCACTGTGACGACGCCGACTTGGCCGAAGCCAATCGACGACTTCAGGAACACCGGGGTGTCCTTGTCGAACGGCAATGCTCCCCGCAAAGCCTCGAGATTCCATGTCTCCGGAGTGTACTCTAGGCACCGCTCGTCGATCTTCATCAAATTTTCGTACATTTCAAGCTTGTAGGCAGCCGCCCTTTTCCCGTTGTCCAGAAAGTTCTTGAGTTCGCAGAACATCGCGTTGAACGGCCGGGTCTGCGCCTTGATGAACGGCATCACGCCCGACGACTCGGACCAGGCCAGACTCACGAACTTCTTCTCAACCTCATGCATCGGCAGATCGAGAAACTTAGACCGGTCGGTGAACCCCACCTCGGCGAAAATCCCGACAATGTCCATTTCAGTGTCGTTGAGTATCTGGGGTTGGCGGAGGACCACTGACAGACGCGTCGAGACGATGGCTGAGGGCACCGGCCCTGCACCGACCGCGGTCGATTCGTTCATGGCGGTAGCCTGGGAGACAATGGGGGCGCGACAAAGCAGCTGCGAAAGCGACTGCATGTGTGTGCTGATCTGAGACGAGTTTCTGCCCCCGGTGTAAAGCTCCCAGATCGCGACTTCGGCCCGAACGTCCCAGGATAGTTCCCCGGACGCGTCTCTCGTCTTCACGGTTCCGGATGTCAAACTGACATCCGAAAATCGGACCCAGGGCCGGATAAGCAGGTTGTGCGCGCTGGACAGCGCGTCGTACGTCCGAATGTCGTACTCGCGTTCTTCGAGCGGGACCGTGTGGTCGACGATCAGCCGCCGTTCCGTCGAGAAGGTCGGCGGCCAGCACTGGTGAAGTATGACGCCTTTCAGGTACCTGAGGTCGACCTGTTTGAGCTCGTCCCCGGACTGGTTGACCTTACACCCGGGCCGGAACTTGAGCATGCTCGCGTTTCGCGGCTGGATGGTGAGGGTCCACGTCTTCTGCGCCTCCATGTCTCCCTGGATCTGTACCTCCATCTGAATCAGGTTCGGGTTGCCTTGACGGATGTCGCTCATGAAGAAGTCCGGCCGGCCGTGCGTCGCGGCCATCTTTCCGTCGGGCGCCCAGCTCTGCGCAACTTCGTCCGTAAAGAAACCTCGGTGGGTGTGCAGGCGGGCGTGCCGACCCACTGCTGGGCTGACGGGGTCGTACAAATGCGCAACCATCCCCGGAAATAAATCGGCCAGCATTGTCAGGTGCAGGCCGCAGGCCGCTCCTGCGTACAACACTACGAACGGCTCGCTGCGCTTGGCCGGCGGGATTCGCGTGGCCAAGAGATACAACTCGGTGAGGAACAGCTTGCGCTGCCCCTGGTGGACGTTGGCCTTTCGGTACTCCATATCGTCAGACTTCCGGTTCCGGTAAGGGGGGGGAATTCCGACGTAAGGGTCCGCGCCCCTGTCGAGGTCAACGAGCAGGTCGGCAAACTCGAATTGGCGTTTTCCGTTCTCCTTGAAGATCCGGGCCATCGATTTCTTCTCCTCTGCGGTGTACAGCTCCATGTTTGGGTCGGCTTTTTGATAGACCGCGGGTGCGTTATTCCTTTCTCGACCCCCATCAATTTCCCGCACCGGGCCAGCAGCCTCTGTCGGGACAGCTGCCTCTGTCGGGTCAGCAGCCGGGTCAGCAGCCGCTGCCGGGACAGCAGCCTCTGCCGGGACAGCAGCCACTGCCGGGGCAGCAGCCACTGCCGGGGCGCGGTTGCGGGCGAAGCTTAGCGACGACGGCAGGTCGTACCCAACATGGCTGACCAACCCCACCAGGCGGTTAGCCAGGCGGCCGGCATTCTTGACCTTCCGCCCGTCAATGAAGTGTTTCGCGAAGTTGTCGAACTGGGGCGGGAGCAGGTCCTTGCCGGCCAGCATGTTGAAGCACGGGACCAGCTCGAACGGATGTTTCGAGGCCGGCGTGCCCGTCAGAAACATCAGCTTGAGGTCGTTGGCCGCCATGATCATGTTGTACAGACGGCGGGCGTTTGTGGTCGGTGCTGGGGAGTTGATGATGGCTCGGAAGAAGATGTGGGCCTCGTCCACGATGAGCAGAATACCGTCCAGGGCGTTGGCGCCCTCGCGCCGCAGCCGTAGGGTGCTGCCGTCGGCCATCGCTACTGCCACGTCCACCTGGACCACGCGGGTGGCCCGAAGCACCTGCTCCGCCATGTTGTGGGCGTCCATGGTCACGTAGCTGACCATGTCGCGCACCTTTTTGATGTCGGTTTCGCGCGACCCGGCGTAGACGCCCGATTCCTCGGCAAGCCTGAGGAACTTTTCGATGCTCGAGTCGAAGTTTCCGTGCAGGGTCTTCGACGCCACTACGATGACCCTGCGGGGCACAAACCCGGGGTGCGGCCGCTGCGGAACCAGCACACCAACGGCGGTCAGCGCCACTGCGATGGCTTCGAAGGTCTTGCCCATCCCCATCATGTGGTACACGAGTAAGCCCCGAGGTGCGTCGGTTTGGTCTTTGAACACCGGGCCGCCGGCGGCATCCCGAGTGGTGCAGATTGTAGTCATGTACCAGTGCACGAGGAACTGGAAGTACTTCAGTAGGTAAGCCAACAAACGGCGGTCGTGGGGCGCTTCGCTGCCAGACTCGTCGCTTGCTTCGGACAACGCCAGTGGCTTTCTCAACCTAACATATTCTTCGTACACATCCTGCAGACGGGCGAGCAACTGCGACGGGAAGTTAGTGCTGTTGCGGTCCATGGTTGTCCGCTTCTCGGAACTGGACCGTTGGGTTCGTCCAGGACGATGTCTCTAAAAAGAACAAAAAGAACGTCGCCGGGAACTTATTTGTTGAGCAGGTGCTTCAAGGTGTGGCGGCCGGCGCCATCGCCTAGGTGGTCGCCACCGGTGCCGCCCGCAGCCTCCGCCGCTTCGCCCTTCGAACTGCGCATGGTGACCGGCTTTTCCATCGTATGGGGCTGGGCCGGTGTTGGTGGATTCTCCAGCTGGAAGTCAGTGTGTGCGGCCTTTATGTGCGTGATGGGCCACCCTTTTTCCCGGTACACGTCCCGCCGGCCGGAAGACTGCGAGTCCAGTGACGAGGCGCGGTCCCGAATGTCGATGACGATCCTCCGGATGCTCAGCAGACTCGGGTTCTTGGTTAGCCGGCAGATACGTCCGAGAATTTGCATGTATCCGTTCCGGCGAGGAGTGGCCTCCACCAGGGCCGTCATGTGCTCAAACGATACCCCCCGCCGGCTGTAACCGTACGTGGTGAGCACCACCCGAGTGCGCCGGGCCTCCTTCCGGTCCTCTTCCGTGGCCCCGCCGCGTAGCACCAACGCACTGACCGTGCTCGCGCCGGACGCCGGTTCGGCCTCCCCCGGGTCCATAAGGTAAAACTCCCTCTCGTCGACCCGACGCAGCAGCGCGCCCTTGAGAATGTCCAGGAAGTCTCGGTATTCCGCGAACACGAACACCGAGTGCCGGCGCATCACGCCGTGCTCGTCCATGCCGAGACCCGCCTCTGCGAGTTCGCTGCCTGTTAATGTCTCGTGGAGGTGCAAGATCCGTTCGGTCTCGGCCGCCACGAGCTCTACGCGGAAGGGGTCTGTGATCAGCCGGCCGATCTTCAGGATCGTCATCGAAGTCATCTCGTCGTCGAGGACCGCCGCGGGGTGGCCCTCGTACCAGACCTCTCTGACTTTTCCCTCGAAATTGTAGTCGAGCACCTCGAGCATCTTCTCTGCAGCCGCGCCGTATACCTCGTGCACCACGTCGGACAAGCTAAGAGGCTTGCCCAGGAACTTGGGCACTATGCGGTCCATTTCGTCTGGCCTCACGAGCGGCGTGGCGGACAGGCCTACTAGATAGGGCGCGTAGTTCCACAAGAGCTCCACGTTGGTCTTCGAACACATCTCGTGCGCCTCGTCCAGCACAACGATCCCGAAGCCTTTGAAGAACTCGGGCGGCTTGGTGCGCGCAGTGTTCACAACGCAGAACATGATGTCGACGTTGTCGCCGTTGGGCAGCGGGAGCCCCTGCTTTTGGCACTTTCGCTCGAGGTCGTTGCTGTACGCGACCACTCGCAGGTTAGGGTACACGCTTTGCGCTGTTTCGACGCCGTCCTGCCGCAACAAGATCGTAGGCACGACGAACAACGCCGGCATTCGCAGCGCAGCGACCAACGCCAACGCGACGTAGGTTTTGCCCAACCCCGTCTTGAGGTGTACGTACACCTGGCCACCCCCGTACTGCCACGCTGCGGGGTTGAGCCGGTTTTGGGCCATGTAGTCCACGTAGATCGACTGGTAGTCGTAGAGCGGCAACACGGACGTGGCGTCCGCCTTTGTCAACAACCGCACCCTGTTCTCTAACCCCCCGCTGAACGATACGTAATGACCCTCGTCGTGTGCGTCCGGGGACGGAACGTATTGCAACCCCATGTGCAGCCCGGCCCGCTCCCCGGGGGTCAACATTGGCAACAAGAACTGTAGGACGCGACGTGGAAGCTCAATGACCGCGGAGTCGAACGCGCTGCGTCGAAAACACCACTGGGTTCGTAGGTGCATGAGCGCGGACTTGGGCATTCCAGGAAGGGCCTTCGCCTTGACGGTCAGCTGATTGAGCAGGACTTTCCACGCGTCAGGGCCTAGTCGAGCCCGCATTGTCGGCTCGTGGACCACCAATCCGCACTTCGTGAAATACGGTGCAAACGCGTCCGCCCGGGCAGGGGGTGGCGCTGGCCCGGCAGGGGGTGGCGCTGGCCCGGCAGGGGATGGCGCTGGCCCGGCAGGGGATGGCGCTGGCCCGGCCGGCGTTCTCGGCGCGTGGTTGGCTGACATTCTCGGTGCGGGGCTGGCCGGCGGCTAGCATTATGTTATCTGGGCGGTGTTCAAAGTGGATGATAAATTGAAGCCGGCGGCTAGCATTATGTTATCTGGGCGGTGTTCAAAGTGGATGATAAATTGAAGCCGGCCGGACATCGACATATACACTGCGTTTGACCCAGGACTTTTCGGGTGTAGCCCGAAGGTTTAAAAGATGGACCCGACGCCGCTATACCAGAGTCTCCGCCTGAATGAGGGTTCCCCCCGGGCCGAAAACCCTCCCTCGTTTCGGGGCAGGTTGTACCCTTCACAGGCCGCCGTCCTTCACCGGATGCAACTTATGGAGCGCGAACAACGAATGCCGGTCGTCAACGACGACACGGAGCACGCCGCGCTCGTGTTCAATGCGGGGGCTCTCACCACGCCATTCGCTTCCGGCAAGACTGTGGTCATACTTGCCCTGGTCGCTTCCGTCGACCACCCCCGCCGCGTCCCGATGATTGTTGGCCTCCCCGAATTGCTTGAGCCGGTCAACGCGGACCTTTCCACCGTCCATGGTTGTGGTCTACCCCGAAGGGATGAATTGACTACCCGGCGGGGGGTCGGCGCGCGCTCGCCATTCGGCGAACCTCGCCATCGAGCCGGCAGCACGATGATGTGCCCGCCCGACGTGCTCCTCGAATGGTTCCCCGACAGGGTCATTCCCTCAACGCTCGTCGTTGCCTCGAACTCGGTGCTGTCGCACTGGGAGGCCACCATGCACACCTTCCTTCCACACCTCAGCTGTTTCACAATCGACACTGTCGAGCGACTGCGGGAGTATATCCGGCTCGTTCAGAAGGGTCAACACTGCAACTTCCACGTGGTGCTGCTCAAGATGGGCGAGATGGCTTACCAAATCGCTGGCCACAAAAAGAGCAACACCCTTTCGGCAGTCAGCTTGGGCCTTCCTGGGTTCGTCTGGGATCGGCTGGTCATCGACGACTACGACACGATTCGTGTACCCAAGGCGGCCAGACTGCCTCCGGCGTTCTTCACCTGGTACGTTTCGGCGACCCGCCGGTCTACCATGTGCGGCGTGGTTTTAGACGATCCACATTTCCCGATGACGCAGGACTCTTTGGGCGTCCACCTCGACAGCTTGCTACCCGGGGGGTGGCCTGCGATTGTGGCGGTTCGAGACTGGTTGCTGGCCACCAACCTCACTGTAAACTGCACCGCCGCGTTCCAGGATGCCAACTTCGTGCTTCCCGCGCCCATCGTGGTTGATTACGGGTTCAATGTCCCCCGCGGGTTGGCCCTCCTCAAGGGTGTCGACATTTCGCCCGAGGCACAGGAGGCCCTCGACGCTGGCGCGGTCCACACCGCAGCCGAGCTGTTGGGGTTCAACTGCAGCAATCCTGTCGAGCTGGCCGCCAGAGTCCTCAACAAACACAAGGACCACTACGCCAAGGCCAAGAGCGAGCTCGACGCGCTCGAACACGTTCGCGGCTGTCTGAAAAATCGGACCCTCACCTACAAGAAAATCCTCGCGCAGAACGTTCCCCCGATCCTCACCGCTATCCGAGAGGGATGGCGGCCGGCCTCCCACGCCGATGTGCCGCCGTGCGTACCTACTGACGTGCACTTCGGCGACAAGTTCGACAAGGCCTGCCTCGACTTCGAGATCAAGCGCCAGAAAATCTGCACCACGAGCCGCCGAACGCTGGACCGGCTTTGCGAAAACGCGGCCGGTGGTGAGTGTCAGGTCTGCCTGATGCCTTGGGAGTCGACCGCGGACAGCTCAAACAAAACTTACGTCATGAAATGCTGCCAACTGCTCCTGTGCAAGGCCTGCGTCACCACCCGGGAAGGCAACAACAAGTTTGTGCGAGAGTGCCCGAACTGCTTCAAGCCCACGTTCACCAAGGACAAGTGCACGATTCTCGCGATGGACTCTAACATCAACGTTCAGGACATTAAACTCGAGGATATCACAGAGCAGGCCGCGATCCCTGCCGCACATCCGACCTCCACTCATGGGTCTATCGATGACGCCTGGCGAAAATTCGGGAAGGACGACAAGCTCCGCGCGCTCCTTCAACTCATTGAGGGTAGCATTATACAGTACGCCTCTAGCGAACCCGGCTCGGAAATTCCCGGCGTAATTGGCAACGATGGCCCCCTCATCCCTCTGCCCCCAGACTCTAACCACCGGTTCCTGGTATTCTCGCAGCATCCCGAGTCCACTAACCGCATTCTCGATGCGCTGTCCTTCTGCAACTTCAAAGCTGCTATGCTCAAGGGCACGCGGGTTGCCAAGGACAAAATGATCAGCAAGTTCCGCAATTCGACCGCCCCCCGCGAGGTTCTCATAATCACGGCGAGCCGCGACTGCGCTGGCATCCACCTGCCCGAGTGCACCCACCAGATATTCTTTCACAAGATGCTGTCCAAAGACGTCAGCGCTCAGCTCGCTGGACGCGCCCAGAGACACGGCCGGCGGGCCTCCCTGCTGGTGTACAACCTGTTCTACACTAAGTAGACTGTGCTCCTTTTTTATACCTCGGCCACCGCCCGCCGCCCGCCCCCCCCCGCCCCCCCCCCCCCCCCCCCCCCCCCCCCCCCCCCCGCCCCCCCCCCCCCCGCCCCCCC
>Ga0105055_10006738_pt1 | contig 15644 bp, 14 predicted proteins | sample BON03_FD_78090 | JGI IMG/M metagenome (GOLD analysis project Ga0105055, IMG submission 78090) | Freshwater microbial communities from Lake Bonney liftoff mats and glacier meltwater in Antarctica - BON-03 | ecosystem: Environmental > Aquatic > Freshwater > Ice > Glacier meltwater | place: Lake...
TATCCACATAGTCTAGTTTTTCCCATGTGAATAATTCAACTTCTAGTTCAACTCTTTTACCAGAATTTTCAAAAACTTTGGTAATTACTTTAGACTCGCGACCCATATGGCCATAAGCTGCAGTTTCTGAGTAAATCGGGTTTCTTAATTTTAATCTTTGTTCTATAGCATAAGGACGTAAATCGAAAATCTTCTCCACTTCTCTCGCCAGTTGACCATCATTTAATAATTTCCCATCATCACCTTTCACTTTAGATGTACCATAAGTATCAATGAAAACACCACATGGTTTTGCTACGCCAATAGCGTATGAAACCTGCACTAATACTTCTGAAGCGACGCCCGCTGCCACTAAGTTTTTAGCGATATGTCTTGTAGCATATGCTGCAGAACGGTCTACTTTAGAGGGGTCTTTGCCAGAGAAAGCTCCGCCGCCATGTGCACCTTTTCCACCATATGTATCGACAATTATTTTTCTTCCAGTTAGACCAGTATCTCCATGAGGGCCACCTATTACAAATTTCCCTGTAGGATTAATATGATAAAGTATAGTGTCATTAAACAGAGCTTGAATACTTGGTTTTAATTTGGCTTTAACTCTCGGGATAACCAGATTTATGATATCATTCTTAATTTTAGCCAACATGGTTTCATCTTCGTCGAAATCATCATGTTGCGTAGAAACCACAATAGTGTCTATTCTAACAGGTACATTATCATCAGAGTATTCAATTGTTACTTGAGATTTTGCATCTGGACGTAAATACTTGATAGCATCATTTTCTCTTCTTACATCCGCCAGCTCCTGAAGAATCTTATGCGATAAATCTAAAGCAAGGGGCATATAGTTATCCGTTTCGCTAGTGGCATAACCAAACATCATGCCTTGGTCACCAGCTCCTTGAGCATTGGCTTTGTCTTCAAAGCTCTCACCACCGACTCTATCTACACCTTGGTTGATATCTGAAGATTGCTCATGAATGGCAGAAATTACGCCACATGAATTAGCCTCAAACATGTATTCGGCTTTTGTATAACCTATTTTTTCAATTACTTGTCGAGCAATAGTTTGCACATCCAAATAAGTGTGGGTATTTACTTCGCCGGCTAAAACGGCCAAACCAGTGGTCACAAGTGTTTCACAAGCTACTTTGGAATTTGGGTCAAAAGCTAAAAAGTGATCAATTAATGCATCAGAAATTTGATCAGCTACTTTATCAGGATGTCCTTCAGATACGGATTCAGAAGTAAATAAATAGGGCATTGAATTTTTATTTTATATGGAAAACTACTAGCATTAATGCAGTATTTATGCCAAAACAGCTAGTGTTTTGTAAGCAAATAGTTTAGACTACAACTAACGAATGTAAAGTTGCAAATTAATTACGAAAAGCTAAAATAGAAGTCATATTTTCTGCTATGAAATTTCAAAGCAGAGATTTTATCTACGATTTAATAATTTTGCAGATAATTCAACAACCTAACTTTATAATGGCTTTTTGATTCAATGCGATATCCATTTCATAAAAAAGCAAATCAAAGTTTGCCTTTTAAGTTCATTAACATCTTTTAAACATTCACATGCCTTTCAGAGTGATAACTGGAACGGACTAATGGCCCAGACTCAACATATTTTAAACCTAATTTTAAGCCCTCTTCTTTATACAAAGCGAACATATCCGGATGAATAAACTCTATCACCTCATGATGCATTTTTGTCGGTTGAAGATATTGTCCTAAAGTAAGAATATCACAACCCACTTCTACTAAATCTGCCATTGCCTCTAACACTTCCTCCTTTTTTTCGCCAAGACCCAGCATAATACCCGTCTTAGTTCTTTTGCCATACTCTTTAGTTCTTCTAATTTGCTCTAGGCTTCTTTCGTATTTAGCTTGAGGCCTTACTGGCCTATATAGTCTTTTTACCGTTTCTACATTATGAGAAACCACCTCTTGCCCGCCAGAAATCATTTTATATAAAGCTTCCCAATTACTTTTAGTGTCTGGTATTAAAGTTTCAATGGTAGTTTTAGGAGAAAGTTCTTTGGTCTTTATTACAGTATCAAACCATACTTGTGCTCCCTTATCCTTTAGTTCATCTCTATTAACAGAAGTAATTACTGCATGCTTTACGCCCATGGTCTTAATGGCGTCTGCCACTCTATCTGGCTCTGCTGTATCGTACTCCATTGGACGTCCCGTTGCTACAGCACAGAAAGTACAGCTTCGGGTACAAACGTTTCCTAAAATCATAAAAGTGGCCGTTCCTTCGCCCCAACACTCTCCCATATTGGGGCAATTGCCGGATTGACAAATGGTATGAAGCTTATTCTTATCTACTACTTCTCTTACTTTTCTATAGTTTTCACCTATTGGCAATTTAACTCTTAACCAATCAGGTCTCTTTGCTCTTTTGGATTCTGCTTGATTTTCCACCATTCCCTCTATTTCTTTTTATTAAGTTTCTTATTCCCCAAGTACAAAGTTAAGTAGGCAGAAGCGAAGGCTCGTGGATTTGTAGTAAGTTTTGATGAAATAATTTCGGGTCTTCGTGTAAAAAACTCTAATGTAGTCCCAATTTCAAAACCTGTAATATTTTCTCCAAATGTACTCATATCAATACTAGTGGCAGCTTTTATGTGAAAACCAGGGTTAAATTTTGCGTTCGTTAAAAAGCCTTGCCAAATGCTAGCGGCACCCCTTATTTGACTAAAATCTGAATGTACATCTGGGTTAAATTGTACAGTAACATCCTGTTCTCCATTCCCTCGTCCATATTTAATGTAATATGGTTTTTCAATACCAAGAGAAGGGCCGGCTGCTAAAATGCCACTCAATCCAATGCTTGACTCTCCATTTTTCTTAAATAAATACCATTCCCTACCGTATTCTGGTCGAACCACAAAAAAGTAGTTTGTTTTACCATATATAAATTTACTTACAATGGCAGATACATTTTGATACTCCTTTGGGTGCTTAATATTGACAACTTCAAGAGCTAGATATCTATGAACTGGTAAATTATTTTTTTGCGAAACTGGTGTGGAGCTTCTAAAAACAAGTCCACCTAGCAAGCCAGAATGGGTATTAGTGGTGGCACCGTATCCAAAATACTTGGAGTCATCTAATGTAGATTTTTCTTCTTCATTTGATTTTCTTTGAGCTTGGCTCGCCAAAGAGCCCAATAAAAAGAAGATTAAGAAATTGACAAAATATTTTGGCATAAATTCTACTTAAGAAAAGTAAATATATCTTTTATAGATATAATGACCTAAACATTTTTTTTCTATGTTTAAGGTCGTAGTAAGTTAACGTATGCTAGAGCAAAAAGATTTAAAAACATGGAAATTTTATATAAATGAGTTCAAAGATTATTTGAATCTTGAGAAGTCTTTATCAGAAAATAGCATCTTGGCTTATGAAAGTGATGTTTTGAAACTTTCTAATTACGCTAATGAGTGCACACCTTTAACTATTGAAGACACACACATTTCTAAAATTATTAATGAATTAAACGAAGTAGGTCTAGCTCCTACGTCGCAAAGTAGGCTATTAAGTGGATGGAAAGCCTTCTATAAGTTTCTAATTTTGGAAGAATATATGGAGACCAACCCTACAGAGCTGATTGAAAGCCCAAGAACAAACAGAAAAATACCCGAAGTGCTTCATTTATTTGAAATAGAAAAAATGCTATCTGTTATTGACCATTCCACTAATGAGGGAGTGCGAAATAGAGCGATTATTGAAACGTTGTATAGCTGTGGACTGAGAGTATCAGAGCTTATTGACTTACAGATTAGCCAATGTCATTTTAATGATGGCTTTGTTACCATAACCGGCAAAGGGGACAAAACCAGATTGGTGCCTATTGGTCTTCAAGCTATAAAATATATCAATTTATATATGAACAGCACGAGAGGTCATTTAGAAATAGAAAGCGGTCATGAAGATTATCTTTTCTTAAATAGACGTGGTAAAAAACTCTCTAGAGTTATGGTTTTTATTATTACTAAGAACTTAAAAGAGCTAGCAGGAATACATAAGAATGTGTCACCACATACGTTTAGGCATAGTTTTGCGACACATTTAATAGAAGGGGGAGCTGACTTAAGAGCTGTACAAGACATGCTGGGTCATGCTTCAATTACCACTACTGAAATATATACGCATTTAGACAGAGCTTACTTACGCCAAACTATGGAGCAGTTTCATCCAAGAGCTTAATCAAAACAAACCTCTAAAAACTCGGAAGTGATACCAGCACAGCTTTTTGGTGCTTCTTTCATTCCGGCATGTGCCACATTTGCTAAAATAAGTGCATAAGGTTTTTGTATCATTGGAATTTGTTCTAACGCATCTTCAAAAGGAATGAACAAATCTTTTTGACCTACCACAAACAATACTGGTACCTTCAATTTGTTTAAAATATTGCTTCTGTCAGGTCTTTCTTTCATAGCCATAGTAGCCTGAACCAAAGCATCTTGTGGAAGTTTCCTGTTGTCGTCCAGTTGCTGTCTAATATAAACTCCGTTTTTCCTGACAAAATCTTTATTATACATATTTGGCAAAAAGCTATCTATGAATGCCGCAGATCCTCTTTTTTTAATAAATGCTGCTGTTTTATCTCTTGAAGATTTTTTCTCCTCTGAATCTGAGAAAGCAGTGGAATGAAATAATCCTAAACCAGCTAAATATTCAGCATGTTTTTCGGCATAGGCTAATGAAATATAACCACCCATGGAATGGCCAATTAATACAAAACGAGTTATTTTTCTCTGCTCAATCTCGGTATGAACCCATTGGGCATATTGGTCAATCGTTTGACAAAAGGCTATTTTGGAATAATCTAGACTGATGAAATTATATTGCTTAGGGAGCATTGGTATAAAGCTTTCCCATATATCTGGGTTTTCGCCAAAACCATGAAGGAGTACTACGTTCATTTGAAGGGGTTTCTAATTCTTCGATTTCTTTTCTTAAACATTTTTTTCAGGCCAAAAAATAGAAATAAAATAGAAGCTATACCAAATAATAAGGATAATGTCTGCAATGGTATAAAGGACAATAATATGGCCACACCCAAGAACGCAACTCCAATCAGCAAGTTACTTCCTATTTGTCGCCAAAAATTGTGTCTTTGCCGTTGTTTTTTTCTTCTCCCTTTTTCTATTGGGTCTGGCGTAAAAGATTTTTTAGCTACAGGTTCTATTTTTACAAATTCTGGAATAATAACCCTAGGATTCTTAATAGAGGGCTTTTCGAAATATTGCGGAACTTTTGAAATAACCTTATCCATTTCTATCTCTTCAGGAGAATGGGCTATTTCTGCTGGTTTTCCAGCTATGGACTTAACTTCAAAAGCTAATTTTCTCTCCATTTTTGGAGAAATAACAAGCTGACCTTCTTCTTGAAATAGGGCATAATTTGATCGGCAACTATTTAAAGAAAACAATAGAAGAACAGCAAAGAGATGAATTTTACTCATAAAAAAGCGTTGAATAAACGTTACTTTATTCAACGCAATTATTTATTTTATGATATATTAAGCTACAAGTTTTAATTCGTGATAAGACGAACCTTCAAACTTTTCTTTAGCATAATCTAAGGTTAAAACAAACTCTTTTATTTTTTTATCAGAGGGCAATTCAAACATGGCATCGGTAAGGATAGCTTCACAAATGGAACGTAATCCACGAGCACCCAATTTGAAAAGAACAGCTTGATCTACAATGTAATCAATGGCATCATCCTCAAACTTAATCTTGATACCTTCCATACCAAATAACTTTGAATATTGCTTCATTAGAGAGTTTTTAGGCTCAATTAAAATTCTTCTAAGCGTTTCTTTATCCAATGGATTAAGGTAGGTAAGCAATGGTAATCTACCAATAAGCTCCGGAATTAATCCAAATGATTTTAAATCTTGCTGAGTTACGAATCTTAAAACATTTTCATTTTCCCATAAACTATCTAGCTTTTTATCCATTGAAAAGCCGATAGGTTGCTTATTGATTCTTTTGGAAATATGTCTGTCAATACCATCAAAAGCACCGCCACAAATAAACAGAATATTCTCTGTATTGATTTGTTCCATTTTTTGTTCTGGATGTTTACGACCGCCTTGAGGTGGAACACTCACAATAGAGCCCTCTAATAGTTTCAAAAGTCCTTGTTGAACTCCTTCACCACTAACATCTCTAGTTATGGATGGGTTATCAGATTTTCTGGCAATCTTGTCAAGCTCATCTATGTAAACGATACCTCGCTCTGCCAATTCTATATTATAATCTGCAGCTTGAAGAAGTCTACTTAAAATACTCTCCACATCTTCACCCACATAACCAGCCTCGGTCAAAACAGTAGCATCTGCTATAGCAAAGGGTACTTGAAGCATCTTAGATATGGTTCTAGCTAAAAATGTCTTCCCTGTACCTGTTTCACCTACCATAATGATATTAGATTTTTCAATCGTCACATCATCATCGTCATCTTTTGGCTGCATTAATCGTTTATAATGATTATAAACTGCTACACTAAGTACTTTTTTGGCTTCATCTTGTCCAATGATGAAATCGTCCAAATATTCCTTCAATTCGATAGGAGGACGTAGGTCAAATTTAGGAATACCAGATTTTTTCTTTTTCTTCTTTTTGTCTGAAGTTTCTGCATTTACACCAAATAGCTCTTGCTGCACTAGATCATTCCCTTGAACAATACAATGGTTACAGATATGTCCATCCGTACCAGAAAGCAAAAGATCAACTTCATTTTTTTTGCGTCCACAAAAGGAGCAAAAGGCCTCTTTATATGCCATTTAATGTGTTTTGTTATTTTTACAAAAGTAAGAAAAAAGGTAGAGAATCTTATCTCTACCTTTAAGTAAAGGCCTTGAATAGACCTAGTTATAATTAGTATTTAAACTAGTCTCTAGAAAGCACTTCGTCAATTAATCCATATTCTTTAGCTACTTCGGCTTTCATCCAATAATCTCTATCAGAATCTTTCTCTATCTGCTTAAATGTTTTACCAGTATGCTGGGCCAAAATATCATAAAGTTCTTTTCTCAATTCAATAATTTGCTTCACAGAAATTTCCATGTCACTTGATTGTCCTTGAGCTCCGCCGCTTGGCTGGTGAATCATTACCCGTGCATGAGGCAAGGCACTTCTTTTCCCTGCGGCTCCACCTGCCAATAATACGGCACCCATAGAAGCAGCCAAAGATGTACAAATTGTAGAAACGTCTGGTCTTACAAACTGCATAGTGTCATACATTCCTAATCCGGCATAAACAGAACCCCCTGGGCTATTGATATACATCAATATATCCTTTTTGGCGTCCACTGATTCTAAAAAGAGCAATTGAGCTACCACAATATTGGCCACTTGATCATCCACTCCTGTACCTAAAAATATAATTCTATCCATGATTAACCTTGAAAAAACATCAATTGCAGCAAAACGCATTGGGCGTTCCTCAATGATGTTGGCAGTCATGTTATTTACATTGTGCTTAAGATAATCATCTACTGTAGTGCCACTTATTCCTTTATGATGAACGGCGTATTTTCTGAATTCTTCTCCGAAATGCATATATTGTTATTTAGCTTTTATATTCTGTCAAAATTAAACAAAAAAGTAAGGTAGAGGGTTCGGTAACAAAAAAGCCAAGGCAGTAACCTCGGCTTTTTTCAATATTTAAAGCAAATTAATTACGCCACTGCGTCATATTTTGCTTTAGCGATATCATTAAATTCTTCTACTTTGACTGCCTTTTTATCTACTGTAACTTTATCTCTCGCAAATGCAATTACAGCTTTACCGAAAGCCCGATTATAATAATTTCTAAATGCACCATCTTTGTTTTCGTCTAATTGCTTTTTCGCCATTTGCTCAACAAACTCTTCCATTCCGCCATAGCCTTGGTTTCCAAAGTAATTTCTAATTTCAAACTTTACTTCTTCTAGCACTTCTGCATATTCTATTTTGATTTCATTCTTTTCGGCTATTTCAGCTTTAATTAGATCTAATCTTAATCCTTTTGAAAATGCCTCGTAGTCCTTTTCAATCTCTTCTTCTGTAAACTTCCCTTCGTTTGCTTGAAACAACCATTTCTTCAGAAATGTATCAGGAAGGTCTATTTTGATGTTTTCATGCATTGATTTCTCAATATCAAAATCTAGCAAATAAGAAGATTCACGTTCGTAGTTCTCCTTAATGATGTCTGACAATGCTTTTCTAAATTCTTCTAAATTAGAAGCTTTACCTTCGCCAATAGCTTTGTCAAAAAGTTCTTGATTTAACTCAGCTGGAATTATCCTAGCTATTTTTGTCAATTCATATTCGAATTGGCCTGCAAGTGAAGCAGCATCTTCATCCGATCTTCCAGTAGCAAAACCTAGATCTTTATCCGTCTCAAAAAGGCTTTGAATATCAAAACTCACTTTAGAACCTTTTTCAAGACCTACAAATAGTTTTTGGGCAGCATTATTTAATTTATCTATTGGTATTCCAGATTGGGATTCAAATTCTGATGATTCCTGACGTAATGTGCCAAACAATAAATCACCATTTTCTGCTTCTTCTGGCTCGCTATCTACGCCATGTCTTTTCTGAATATCAGAAACAGCCTGATCAATCTGCTCATCAGCAGGTTCAATACTGTAAGTCTCAATAATAGGCAAGGCTGCTAAATCGACAGTAAAATCAGAAGCAAGACCTACTTCATACTCAAAAGTGAAATCAGTACCCTTATCCCAGTCAATCTTGTAAGAATCTTCATTAGGTAATGGGTCCCCAACTATTTTAAGAGCGTTATCTTTTACATAGGCATTAACTGTTTCGCTTACTTTGTTTATCACAGTATCCACCAAAACACTCTTGCCGTACAGTTTATTAATGTACCCTATAGGTACATGACCTGGTCTAAATCCTTTAACGTTCGCCGTTTTAGCGTATTCTTTTAGTTTTTTATCTACATCTTTTTTGTAATCGCCTTGGGCAATTTCAATTTTCAAGCGAGCATCAGTAGCAGAAGTCTTATTAAATGTTGTTTCCATTAAAAGGAGCTTATTTAGGAATTTTATTAAATAAAAAACCCTCTAGCCGAAATGATACTAGAGGGTTGATGTACGGGCGGAGGGAATCGAACCCCCACGCCTTGCGGCACTAGATCCTAAGTCTAGCACGTCTACCAGTTCCGCCACGCCCGCATCCATTTGGAATCCTTCAATTCCAATCGGGCAGCAAAGGTAGATTAGTTTTTTAATTTTACCAATAGTGTTCATAAAATTTTAATAGAAAATTATTCTTATGGCTATTTAAAAAAAGAGATGGCTATTTTTGAATATTAAATCACCTCTATAAAGGATTTACAGTGGCAAAGGTTAAGGAATACTACACAGAATCGGAAAAGAAAGAAATAAAGGTTCGCTACAAAACAATCCTTAAAGAAGCTAAGTCATATCTTCAAGGAGATGATTTAAAGCAAATTAGGAAAGCTTTCAATATTTCTATGGAGGCTCATAAGGAAATGCGACGCAAATCTGGCGAGCCTTACATTTATCATCCGCTAGATGTTGCATTAATTTGTATTCAAGAAATTGGTTTAGGACCTACATCAATTATATGTGCCTTGTTACATGATGTTGTAGAAGATACTGAATTAACATTAGAAGATATTGAAAAGGATTTTGGGCCGAAAGTCAGACGCATCATTGATGGTTTAACTAAAATTGCTGAAAATTTTGAGCAAAGTCAATCTGCTCAGGCCGAAAATTTTCGGAAAATGGTTCTGACTTTATCAGAAGACGTAAGGGTAATTCTCATCAAATTGGCCGACAGGCTTCATAATATGAGAACCCTTGAGAGTATGGCTCGCAATTCTCAATTAAAAATAGCTCATGAAACGATATATATTTATGCTCCCCTGGCTCATAGACTTGGGTTGTACCAAATAAAATCAGAACTCGAAGATTTGTATCTAAAGTACAATGAACCCGAAATTTATCAAACTGTAGCTCAAAAATTAAAGTCCTCTAAGAAAAAACGAGAAGGGTTTATTGATGCATTCATGGAACCAATATCAAGAAGACTTAAGTCTGCCAATATTGATTTTTTCATCAAAGGAAGGCCAAAACACATTTTCTCAATTGCAAATAAAATCAAACAGCAGGGCACCTCGTTTGAAAACATTTATGACCTTTTTGCCATTCGAATAATCTTAAGAAATATTCCTGTTGAACAATTAGATAAAGAAAAAGCGGCTTGCTGGCAAGCTTATAGTATTGTAACCGATGAATACAGGCCAAACCCAGACAGACTAAAAGACTGGATTTCATCGCCTCGATCAAATGGCTATGAGTCTTTACATACCACTGTGATGAGCCACACAGGTGCATGGGTTGAAGTGCAGATAAGAACAGAACGGATGGACGATGTTGCCGAAAGGGGATATGCGGCTCATTGGAAATACAAGGGCTCCAACACTGCTATAAATAAACCACTTGATCTCTGGATAAACCAAGTCAGAGAAACGCTAGAGTCCAAAGACCATTCTGCGATGGAATTCATTGAAGACTTCAGAGGTAACCTTTATAATGAAGAGGTATTTGCATTTACACCAAAAGGTGATTTAAAGGTTTTAAGAAAGGGGGCTACTATGCTTGATTTTGCTTACGAAATTCACACGGAGGTAGGAAGTAAATGTACAGCCGGGAAAGTAAATAATCATTTAGTGCCGATATCACATGTACTTGTAAATGGTGATCAAGTAGAAATTTTAACTACAAAAAATCAAAAACCCAGTGAAGATTGGTTAAGGTTTGTATTTACTTCAAAAGCCAAGTCAAGAATAAAAGATGCTCTCAAAGAAGAGAACAAGACTTATGTTACAGATGGAAAAGAGATAATAACCAAACGTCTAAAGATACTCGGATTAGAAAATACACTTGAAACATTAAATCAACTTAGAGCCTATTTTAACAAAAAAGACTACAATGATCTTTTCTATTCCTTTGGAAAAGGATACATTCAGCCTGATAAAATAAAACGATTTAAAGCCGAACGTGAAGCCCAAGCCTATAAACGACTGAAAACAAACCTAGAGGATGAGGCTTTTGTTACGGCTAAAAGTTTTGAAAAGGCCATTAAAAAAAATAATGGTAATGATTCATTATTAATAGGGGACGACCTACAGCAATTAGACTATACATTATCTCAATGCTGTAATCCTATTCCTGGCGATGATGTTTTTGGGTTTTTAACGGTGAATGAAGGCATTACGGTACATCGAACAAATTGTCCAAATTCTAGACAATTATTATCACATTATGGTAATAGAGTTATCAAAGCACAATGGTCTTCTCAAATTGAAAAAGCCTATTTGGCTACTATTTCTCTTAAAGGTGTGGATAGGGTAGGAATGATTCAGGATATCTCAAAGGTGATTTCTGAAGAATTACATATCAATATGCGTGGCCTAAACGTCAATACAGAGCATGGTGTTTTTGATGGCGAGATAAAAGTTTTTGTTTTTGGAACAAAACACATGGAGAAGTTAATGACTAAACTTCGTCAAATTAAAGATGTGGAGCAAGTAGATAGGGCGGTTAACGAAGAAAAAAAATAAGATTATTTTTAGGAAAACTAAATGACATGTTGAAATCCGTATCACTACTTTTAATTACCTTAATAAGCATAAAAAGTTATGCTCAAAGTAGTGATATCACCTATATAGATAGTTTATACGCTTCTCGTAACTTTATGCATACAGATGTTTATCAAAATCAAATTAAATTAACAAAATCAAAGTTTTCAACTTTACTGAGCGAAAACACTAAATGGTCAAGAAAAAACAAAATCGCCAATATTATATTGCCAGTAGGCCCATTCATTTCTCTTGGAGGTATTTATCTGGCCTATGATGCTATAAAGGGCATTCCAATGGTTTATGTTGAAAATGGAACAGAATATCCATATGTAGTAAGAAGCTTGCCCAAATTATTAGGTGGCCTAGCCGCCTTTGTAACCGGCTTATCGTTAATGGAATCGGCTAATGAGACTAAAACTAATGCTGCAAATTGGTACAATGGTAAAGTAGACACAAATCTAAATGCCAAAAAATCAGCTTTCCGGCTTAAGATTGGAATAACAAATTCGGGAGGAATGGGATTAGCCGCCAACTTTTAAAAGAATGGCCTTGTTTGCCCATAAAAATGGGTAAATTTGTGAGTAATTTGCTTGAGTGAATATAACCTGACAAAATGAATCCAAGTAGGTCAAATTTTGATTCTGCAAAACAGATTTTTCTGGCATTTTTGGAGAATAAACATTTACGTAGAACTCCAGAACGTTTTGCTATTCTTGAAGAAATATATAATAGGACAGACCATTTTGATGTGGATGACCTCTATATTTCTATGAAAAATAAGAAATATCAAGTAAGCCGTGCTACTGTATATAATACATTAGACCTGCTTGTAGAATGCAACTTGGTTACTAAGCATCAGTTTGGGAAAAATTTAGCTCAATATGAAAAAGCTTTTGGTTCTAGGCAACATGACCATTTGATTTGTTTAGATTGTCATAAAGTGGAAGAGTTTTGTGATCCTAGAATTCAAAATATTCAAACAATGGTAGGTGATACATTGAAATATAATGTTATGCACCATTCCCTCATTTTCTATGGCAATTGCAAAAAAGAGAATTGCGAAAACAAAAAGGCAACAGCCTAAAAAATTAAAAGTCTATTTCAGAAATTATGGTTGATATTTTATTGGGTTTACAATGGGGAGATGAAGGAAAGGGTAAAATAGTAGATGTATTAGCACCTAATTATGAGGTGGTGGCACGTTTTCAAGGTGGTCCAAATGCAGGACATACCTTAGAGTTTGACGGAATAAAACATGTTTTGCATCAAATTCCTTCAGGTGTTTTTAGAAAAGACTGTTCTAATGTAATTGGTAATGGCGTAGTTTTAGACCCCGTAATTTTTAAAAAGGAAATAGATAGCCTTACAGAAAAATTCGGAATGGATTTGACAGGAAATCTTGTTATTTCTACAAAGGCGTCTATTATTATTCCTACACATAGACTGCTAGATGCCGCACAAGAAAAAGCTAAAGGCAAAGATAAAATTGGTTCTACATTAAAAGGAATAGGACCTACATATACAGATAAGGTAGGGAGAAGAGGACTTAGAGTGGGGGATATCCTCTCTTCTTCGTTTAAAGAAAAGTATCGTAATTTAGTTGAGATTCATTCTCAACAATTAGACTATTTGAATTATGAAATTGAAGGATTAGAAGAGGTAGAAAAAATATTTTTTGAGGCCTGTGAATTTTTAAAAACATTCAAAATCACAGAGACAGAATATGAAATAAATGAGCACCTCTCTAAGGGTAAAAAAGTGTTAGCCGAAGGAGCTCAGGGTTCATTGTTGGATATTGATTTTGGGTCATATCCCTTTGTAACTAGTTCTTCCACCACAGCTTCTGGCGTATGTGCTGGCTTAGGAGTAGCCCCAGGGAAAATTGGAGAGGTATATGGTATTTTTAAAGCGTACTGTACGCGAGTAGGCAGTGGCCCATTTCCTACAGAACTGGAAGACGCTACTGGTGAATTAATGCGAAAGGAAGGAAATGAGTTTGGTGCTACCACTGGCAGGCCACGAAGATGCGGGTGGTTAGATATTCCAGCTTTAAAATATACCGTTATGCTAAATGGTGTAACACAGCTGGTCATGATGAAAGCTGACGTTTTAAACATTTTCAAGGAATTGGAAGTGTGTACAGGCTATGAATTAGCGGATGGAAGTACTACAGACCAAATGCCATTTGACATTTGCGACATAAAAGTTACGCCAATTTATGAAACTGTAAAAGGATGGAATTGCTCTTTGGAAGGCATTACTGATTTCAACGAACTCCCTGCAGAACTCAAAGATTATGTGAGTTATATTGAGAAAAAGGTAGGTGTGAAGATTACATACGTTTCTACTAGTCCAGACAGAACTGCTACGATCAGGAGATAATGGACAAGAATCTTGCAAATTATTTATTTCACAATGAGACACTTTATTTGGTTCCTAGTGAAGTGAAAATGCAATCTCAAGCCCTTAAGAAAACTTCTAAAACTAATGAAGCTTCAATGCTCAATGACGTTTTCAAGATGAAAACTAAGCATTTGGTAGTCGTAAATGATATAAAGGCCGAGCAGCAAGAATTCTTGGTGAAGGTTTTGATGGCACTCAATATGTCGCTTGCAAAAATTGACATGCTTGATGTTTCTAAATTTCAAAATCCTGATTTCAAAAGTATCATTTATAACAATACTGTAAAATCAATTCTTTATCTAGGCGATGAGTCTGGTGGCGATTTTCTTCCAAAACTAAAATTGACGCCATACGAAGCAAAGGAAATAAAAAACATTAAATTCTTTTCATCTGCTAATCTTCAAGAAGTTAGCCAAAATTCTAATAACGAAAAAAGGTTGCTTTGGGAGGGCTTGAAAAAGTTATACACCCAAGGATAATAGTAACCAGAATATCTTTAAAAATTCGTATCTAATTGGCCTATAAGGCTTTGGAGTAACTAATAAAATTGCCATACTAGGCTTCAAGATGTGGATATCCTGCGGTTGGTACGTCTTATTGCTATTTGCTTCTAAATACGACTGTTCGCCATCACAAAGTTTCTGTTTTTATTGAAGAATGTCATTTGTGGTTTTCTTCAGCACCTGACTTTCATACAAGCGTCATTTTTCATCTAATCCAATTATGAACTTTTTTCTTTTTTCAACAATTGTGAAGTAATACTTGATTCTCAAACCTTTGTACTGCGTTCGCATGTTAAGGATAAATGCAAAAGAGCCATAAATTGCTAACAATTAGCTACTTATGACTCTTGTTTGCGGTCTGGACGGGACTCGAACCCGCGACCCCCTGCGTGACAGGCAGGTATTCTAACCAGCTGAACTACCAGACCTGATTCCCAAAACCGAACTTGGTTCTGATTTGGAGGTGCAAAGATACTTGTATATTTAATTCTGCCAATACTCTGGGTGATTTAATTTTAAAATTTTATTAATTTGGCTCATAGTTTTTTAATTGTATTAACTTTAATAGCCTACTTCTTCCTATAAACTAGCTCCTTATGTATTTTTAGAAATAGGTTTTCGTTTTGTTTTTTAATATGATAAATTTGTAGACACAGTATTAATAATTCAACCTATTCCTATGAAATATAAGTTTCAATACTTTTTGCTATTGCTAAGCCTTTTATTTGGAGTAGTTATTATAGAATCATGCAATTCTTCAGAAGCAGCTGATTTAGAAATTCCTGACGTTATTGATTTTAATTTTCATATTAGACCTATCTTATCTGATAGGTGTTTTAAATGTCATGGCCCAGATGCTAATAAGCGTGAAGAAGATTTAAGGTTAGACACAGCGGAAGGAGCTTTTGCGGCATTGAAAGATTCGCCAGACCAACATGCCATAGTACCCGGAAAGCCTGAAATGTCTCAAGTATATTTAAGAATTGCCACTGCAGACACTTCTGAGAGAATGCCTCCAATGGATTCAAACTTGAAATTGAGCAATTACGAAGTTGACTTAATTAAGAAATGGATTGAGCAAGGTGCAGA
>Ga0105055_10006741_pt1 | contig 15640 bp, 26 predicted proteins | sample BON03_FD_78090 | JGI IMG/M metagenome (GOLD analysis project Ga0105055, IMG submission 78090) | Freshwater microbial communities from Lake Bonney liftoff mats and glacier meltwater in Antarctica - BON-03 | ecosystem: Environmental > Aquatic > Freshwater > Ice > Glacier meltwater | place: Lake...
ATCATGTAATCCTTCTGCATCTCAAACGACAACAGCGCAATCCCAAAAAGCGGGGCCACCACACACATTCGTGGCACACTCCCCTTAAACAACGCCGTGGGCCCCTCCTCCTTAACCACAGTCCTAAAGCAATTCCCCATATCCCCATATTTCTCCTTCCCCCCCACCAACTGCAACCTCGTCTTAATCACATCTGCCGGGGTGGCCGCCCACGCACCCATCGCCCCCGCCAACCCCCCCGCGCCCAACAGAGAAGGGATCGTGTTCTCCCCCGTCGTCTTATCCGCGAACGCCTTCTTCAAATTCGCGTAGAGCGGGAAAAAGATCAACGAAAAAGGGATATCACGAGACAAGGTTGCGGTGGTCCCTTGGTACATGCCTCGGACGCCCAGGCCGCGGACGACGTCCATCGTGCCTTGGCGCTCGGCAGCAGGGAGGAGGGCTTGCATTTGCATGCGGATTTTGACGATCTCCATGGGGTTAGTGGCGACCACTTGGCAGAGCCCCGCGCCTGGGGAAGGGAGGGAGGGAGGGAGGGAGGGAAGAGAGGGGGTGTGAGCTGCTGTCTCCGGTCAAGCCCTTCGATTTCTCGCTTCCCTACTCTTCAAGTGAATGAGCGCGACCACTCCTATATCAGCGTCCTTGATAGACCAAGAAGCACCACGTCAATAATTGAGGTCAATTCATAAATTTTACTCCCTCCCTCCCTCCCTCCCTCCCTCCCTCCCTCCCTCCCCCATCGTACCAGCGCCCGCCATCATCTCTCGGTGCAGAGGCAAGGTCCCATCGGGTAGCTCCAACGCCTCACGCAGCAAGTCATTAGCAGCAAGCTTGATCGCCTTCTCGGGCGTCACGCCTGCCAAGTTAGCACCCAGGCCTAAGAAGAAAGAAGGGAGGGAGTGAGGGAGGGAGGGAGGGGTCGATGAGTAAAAGAGTCGGCGATGCAGACAAAGAGACAGAGAGGGAGGGAGGGAAGGAGGGGGGAAAGAGGAAACACGTACCACGGTAGAAGCCCACCACGCCTTCGCTCTTGAGGATGGCCTTGGCGGCGGAGATGGGGCCAGTGTAGAGGGCGCTCCCACTTTGCAGGCGGGTCTTGACCATGTCTGTTTGAGGGAGGGAGGGAGGGAGGGAGAGAGGGAAAGGGGTGGGACGACGATGTCAGAATGAGAATGGAGGAGGGGTAAAATGCTCAAGCGGACGAGTAAAAGTGGTTGGGCAAAAGGAGGAAGCGGAAGATACTCCCATCCAAAAGCAGCAGCCTAAGGCCAGCAAAGACGGAGAGCACACTTGTAAGAAGCCCCTCCTTCACCCCTCAAACCGTCCTCCCATCCCCTCCTTGCTCGTCTATATCACGCTGCCCCCGCACGTACCAATGGGAAAGATGCAGACGGTGCCCACCACACCCGCCACGGCTCCAACGACCAGCTTGGCCGCGAGAGGGACCTGTTGGGTGGATGGAGAGGAAGGAGGAGCAGCGTGAGCACAGGGCAAGCGACGCGACGCAGGAGTGGAAAGCACAATACCCCCGCCTCTGCCTCCCTCCGGCTGGAGATCTCGCTTACCTTGGGCACAGGCTTCTTGATATCGATGGCGATCTCTTCCATCCCGGGGACAGCAACGACAGCCGACATGATGATGATGTAGACGGGAGGGGTGGAAGACGAGCTGGCCTGTGTCGTACGGGGTGGAGGACGAGGGGATGAGCGGCGGTGCGATGGAATGGAAGCAAGAATGACGTTCTACTGTGGTCCAACCATCAAAAGATCGAGGGAGTGTAGCGAGTGCTAAGTGCGAAATAACCACCACGTCTCCTAGGGACGACCTCCCCACCCCCCTTCCATCAAATCACTGGTCAAGCTACAAATGAAAAACACAGCCAAGCCCAAACAAGCAAACAACTCGTAGGAATAGGACGATCTGGGGCCGCTTGGTTTGTTCCCGGAACTGGGACGCTGGCCATGCGGCTGCTGACGGCGAGAGGCTTTTTTTGGGCGCGTCGGAGGGATTCACCGCGCCCCGGTTTTCGACCTGAGAGTTCAATCGTCGAGAGAGCCGCGTTCTCAGTGGCTGGGGTTGATTCAACCATGGTGCAAGCCCCATGATAAGTGGAGCGTGCACGTGCACAAACCCTTTGCAACACTTTTGACAGACAAGGACGAGACCTAGTGAGAACTTTTGTGTGCGTCGCTTTCGCTCTCATCCTGGCTCCTTCACTCACTCGCAAAACTCAAACGCACGAGCCAGGAAGCCCACAGAAACCCCCTCGAGGCCGCGCTGTCGTCGCTGTATGCCAAGGCCTTGCCCTTGCCGCAGATACCATTTCTTCAGCCCCGTTTTCCTCCTCCTTGCCTTACCATCATGCTGTACTAGGCAAGCCAGCATCTCCACAGTGTCGGTTGTGGGTGGCCAGGAGAAGAGGGAGGAGGCGGGCAAGCAACGGGTGAGCCTTGGCCTTGGACTTCCTCTCCTGGTCGCCTTTGCCTCCAAGGGTTGTCCAGGTGCAAGCCGACCTTTGTTGGGGACTTCTTGGTCGTGGGAAGGCCTTTGAAAAGGCTTGGCCACATGGATAACCCGTGACTTTCCTCCACACAGCACGGCATGTCCAATCAGGGAGCACGACCTGCATGATGGTCCGCATTGCGACACCTCAAGATACACGGCAAACCCTCCTCCTTTCCCCTCCCCTTGCAGGCTTGCAGGCGCGTGGGTGGAGGAGTGGGTCGGGTCGCTGCCTGGCCGGCATGAAAGGAAAGGGCAACCCACAGCCGCCAGGGCACGGGACGCGTCGACGTCCGCACCCAGGCGAGCATTGCTGCTGCTACGAGGTGTCTTGGCCAGCCCTGGGGTGTTTATGGAAAGCTGCCGTCGTGCCGTGTCCAAGACTTCATTCATGCTGCATCTAGGCAATCGATCCGATAGCGTCTTTCCCTGGCCTTTTGACACTCACCTCTATCCCTACCCCTATACACACCACATCACACAGACAGGAGCCTCGTTGTTCAGATCGACCATGTCTGCAAAGACGGTAAGTCCGTGTCCTTGTCCGTTGCCCTGCCTGGACTCAAGCGCGCTGCAAGCACGAATGATGACCAAAGAAAGGAATGGGGGGATAGGAGAGACGGCAAAGACCGGAGGAGTCGTAGAAAGCGGCCTCTCGTTCCGCTGGTGGTGTGTGTGTGCTCTATCTTTGTGCCTTATCCCAAGCATGCCTGCATGAACGAATGAAGAAAGAAATCACCCTCCCTCCCTCTAAAACCCCATCGCCTCTCCCCTCTTGAAGAAGACAAAAGCAAGCCCCCACACACATAGTCTCACCTCCCTCCCTCCCTCCCCTCCTCCTCCCCACCCAAACAACAGGCCTTCTGCCTGGCCTTCGTGGCCCTCCCCACCGCCTCCGCCTTCCTCTTCCCCGCCTCCCACCCCATCTCCACCCAAGTCGGCCAACGCATCCAACCCGCCTGCGGCATGCGCGTCGCCCCCGAAACCAGACGAGGCGCCACCGTTGCCGCCTCTGCCGCTACCCAGGCCAAGGCTGACACTGAGCGAACACTCACCTTGTCTGACGTCAAGGGCAGCAATTCCGACCCCGTCTGGAGCGAGGTCCCCGAAGAGCTCTACTTCATCGCCAACTACGCCGCGGCCCTTGGTGGGGACTATCCCCCCGAGAACGTCGATAAGTCCTACTGGGGGCAAATCAAGCCCGCGACCTACGCGAAGCTTGCTTCCCTGGCCAAGAAGGCTGACCCCACCACTATCTCCTCAGGGCAGTACCTGATGCTGATGGAGGCCATTGTCCGAGACGCCATCGCCAAGGACCCCAAGATGACCCGTCCGTCGATGGAGGAGCCCACCTTGACCGAGCAGCAGGAGTACATCTACAACTGGATCCAGACCGTGCCTAACGCCGAGTTCTTGAAGGTGAGGCAGGGAGGGAGGGAGGGAGTGAAGAATGGGCTACTTGGGTGTTTTTTAATTGATTTTCGTGGTATACTTATTCATATCTCTTCCCTCTCTCCCCCCCTCCCTCCCTTCCTAACAGTTCAAGGAGGAGTACAAGCTGGAGGACATGAACCCCGTCGACTGGTGGAACAAGATCGACGAGATCGCCAAGGACAACGCCGCCAAGGGCATCAAGCTCCCCGAGGTACGTTCTGCCCTTCCTTCCCTCCCTCCCTCCCTCCTTCCTTTCTATTTTGTCGTCCGTTCCTCTTGTTCTCTCTCTCCCATCTGCCCTCCGTCGATCGCCAGATTCACTTATCAACCTCTCCCCTCCCTCCCTCCCTCCCTCCCTCCCTAGATGACCTTGGACCTGACCACCGATGACTTCCTGGGTGTGGCCCGCGAGGAGTTCGTCAAGTCCATCAAGCAGTTCCTGAAGGTACGTCCCTACCCTTGCCATTCCTTCCTCCCTCCCTCGCCCCCTCCCTCCATCATCCTTCCTTGACTCATCCCGCATTTCTTGTCTCTTCCTTCAACAAAAACACAACAACAGGTGGAGTCTGAGTTGTACCCGGTGTTTATTATCACCAAGCCCGGCTGCGAGGAGGGCGCTAAGATGGTGAATCTCTTTAACAAGACCATGGACATCCCCGTGCGTACTTACGAGGTGTTCGGCTTCGATGTCTTCAACTTTAAGGTGAAGGCGGACTATGACTGGGGAGAGGCGCGATTGGAGGCCATTGAGGAGTTGACCGGCAGCAAGGTAGGGAGGGAGGGAGGGAGGAAGGGAGGGACGGGTGGGAATACCAAGTAGTTTACAGAAAGCAAGAGAAAAAGAAGAAAGGAGCGACTGAAAAGGGCAGCGGAAAACGATAACAAGTACAAATTTGTCGCATTACTGACACACCATCCCTCCCTCCCTCCCTCCCTTCCTCCCTTCCTCGCCTCACAGGAGTTGCCGTTGGTGTACGTGGGTGGGAAGTTGATCGGCGGCGTCGAGAAGGTGAACGCCCAAGTGGCAAACGGAAGCTTGAAGAAGACGGTGGCGGCTTTGCGACAGGTAGGGAGGGAGGGAGGGAGGGAGGGAGGGAGGGAGGGAGGGAGGGGAGGAGCGAATGGCGGATTAGCCGCACTTTTGAATGGGAAGGAGGCTGTATGTCTGATGAATGAAATGGGAGAATATATCGACTCATCTTCCTCCTTCTTCCTCATCAAACGCAGGTCATCGTCGATATGGTGGAGGCCCGCTTCCCCAAGCAAGAGGAGGAGAGCATGTACATCGGCATGCGCAAGGTGACAGCGGCGGAATACAAGGCGTATGAGGCCTTCCAGGCCAAGACTGGGGGGTTGGACCCATTGGAGGTGAACCGGAAGAAGGCCAAGGAGGCGGCGCAGAACAAGTAGAGTAGGTTTCTGAAGTAGGGAAGGAGGGAGGGAGGAAGGGAGGGAGGGGCGGCGACGATAGTGTGTTGTAGTCGTGGGGGTGGTGGGTATGTGTGCGTGTCTGTTTGAACGCGTATGTGTTTTGTGGTGCATTTTTAAGGAGGGGAGGGTGGGCGGGAGGGAAGGAAGGAGGGAGGGAGGGAGGGAAGGAGGAAAGCGCTGAGTGTTGTGTCGTTTGAGATAAAAAGGGAAAGAGGAAGACAAAAGAAAAGAAAGAAGAAGAGGAGGAGGAAATAGAAACTGAAGAGAGGAAGAGGATGAAGTAGCGCTAAGTGAGTGAAAACTTTCCACTCACCCGTTGTGTTGTCACCTGGTTATGTGCGTGTGTGTGTGTGTGTACGTGCCTTGTGTGCGTGTACCTAGCTACCTGTACGGTATTTGACATGTGGTGAGGATTCACCTACATTAATAGTTGACGACCAATACCCTACCTTTTCTTCCTCCTCCTCCTCCTCTATCTCCTCCTAGTAGTCGCTCTCTTCCTTGGACACATGAGAAGAGCGGCTCAGGCAGGAGCAGCAGCAGCAGGAGCAGCAGCAGGAGCAGCAGCAGCTTCTTGCGAAAGGAGGGCGTTCTGCTAGCCTGGCCCTCTGATTCCCTCTTACTGATTTCTCCTCCTCCTCTTTCTTGTTCTTTCGTCCCTCCCTTTGTTCCAATTTTCATATTTTTTTACGGCCGTACTTATTAAGGAGAGAGGCTACCAACAGGGAGGCGAGAGAGAAGAAGAGACGACAACCGAAGAGAAAAAAGAAGAAGTATGTCGAAACCAGAAGGAGATGCGAGTGTTTTTATCGCCATCATTTGATGTTTTCCTATGTTTCTTTTCCTCTTCCATTCCAACCCTTTTGTACATCCCCTCCCTCTCTTTAGAAGGAGAGAAACACCAACAGGGAGGCGAGAGAGAAGAAGAGAGACGAAATCCGACAAGAAAAAAATAGAAATAGAACAAGAAGAAGAAAAAGACACACCCAAACAATAAACGCTATCGTTTCGTTGCCATTACTTGATGTTTTTCCATGTTGCTTTTCCCCTTCCACTTCCAACCCTTTTGTACATCCCCCCTTTATTCATCCTCCCTCCCTCCCTCCCTCCCTCCCTCTCTCCCTCCCTCATTTCCAAAACTCACAACCCCCCCTTCCAGGGCCTTCCATACGTCTCCTCACACACCACCTCTTCCACATTAAACCTCAACGACGCCGGGGCCTGCTTCGACGAGACCGCATGCGCATGCCCCTCCTTCCCTTCCTGCGCCGCTTCCTCCGCAGGCGTTGCGGCGTACCCTACACATATCACAACCGGCACCTCATACCTCGAAGGCACCTTCAACAACCTCCTTAACCTCCGAGCATCAAACCCCTCCATCGGACACGTCGTCAATCCATGCGACGAAGCGGCCAACATAAAAGTCATAGCGGCAAGCATCGTATTCTTGGCTGCCCAAGTCTCCGGCCGCTCAAACCGAGGCACGGCCTTGAAGACCCCAACCACATTCATCGCCACTCTCTTCCCCCAATACAAACACCACCGAAGCAACGAAAATCGATAGCCCGTCGAAAATAACGTCGCGAAAAAGGGGACTTTCTTCAGAAAGCCTTCTGGGAACGTGCCTGTTTGACGGAAGAGCTCCACGACGCGAGGCATGAGTCGACCACTCTCCAAGTCGGCAGCAAAAACGACAGTGACGGGCGCATTACGGACCCGATCGCCATTGGCACCGAGCATGGCGTGCGTGGCCACCTTGTTACGAAGGGCGGGGTCTTGCAGGACAATCAGTTTGAAAGGCTGAGTATTGAACGAGCTAGGGGCGCGTTGCGTCAGACGGAGGAGGTCGTTTAGGATGGTTCGACACACAGACTTTCGGGCGTAGTGGGTGTTGGAGTAGCGGTTCTGCACAATTTCAGAAAAAGGCGCGGCCAGTACAGATGGGGGTGGTACATCTTCTCCGCCCAAACTAGCCGCCGCAGCAGCGTCCAGAACAAGGGGTGAAGGAGGGGAGGGGGAGGGGGAGGAGGCTGCTGATGGTGGCGGCCTCAGAATAAACCCTTCTGCCGTCGCCGGCAGCAGTGTCAGGAGCAGGAAGGGCAAGACGAGGAGGCGCATCTTCTTGTGAAGTAGGGGAACACGCCTGTAGTCGTGATGAGGTGGGGCAGTGATTAGACAGAGGGAGGGGAGGCATGATGATGATGCGCCCAGGATGCGCCGGCTTTTTGTTCTTTCGATGATGCTGACGGAGGAGAGACCGACAAACACATGAAACCCCTCCGACACACGCACCAGCACCACACACGTACACAACACCCTTGTCCACACACACACTCACAGTACACAGAGCACGGTTGTGGTCGCTCTCTTCAAGCCCAGCCATCGCCACACTCAGCGAGGCTCTCCTCCAAACCCCAAACCTTCGGCACACGCGCACAACCAACGCGCACAACACATGGCGCAAGCATGCAACCTCGCACTACCACCATCCCACACAGCGCCACGCCTTTCTTGTCAATAAGTGCCTTGCCTTGCCGCTGTACGCCCGCCGCGCGCGGTGCCTCTTGTCCTCTTCGTCCGTGTTCTAAGTCGCTCACATATGTATTTCCCCGCTTCCCGTCCCACCCCACCCCACATACAGACCACCAACACAAACCAACCATGTTTGCTGCTCGCACGGCCCTCCGCCCTGCCGCCATGGCCGCCGCCCGCTCCTTCTCCTCCACCAAGGCCACGGCCGCCAAGGTCGCGGTGGTCGGGGCGTCGGGAGGCATTGGGCAGCCCTTGTCCATGCTGCTCAAGCTGGACCCCAGCATCAAGGAGCTCAACTTGTACGACATTGTGCACACCCCCGGTGTCGCTGCCGATTTGTCCCACATCCCCTTTCCTGCCAAGGTCACGGGTTTTAAGGGCGCGGAGTCCATCGAAGCCGCGCTGAAGGGCTGCGATGTGATTGTCGTCCCGGCCGGCGTGCCCCGCAAGCCCGGCATGACCCGTGATGACCTCTTCAACATCAACGCTAGCATTGTCAAGACTATTGCTGAGGCTGCTGCCAAGGTGGCCCCTAATGCCTGCTATTTGATTATCTCCAACCCCGTCAATTCCACGGTGCCCATCTTTGCGGAGGTGCTCAAGAAGGTATGTGTGCTGTGGGGTATGACCTCCTTTCCTCCTTCCCTCCCTTCTTATTCCAAGCCTCTTTGCTTCTGATGCTGCATTTACACCCTGATGTTTTCTACTCATGGTGTATTGATTCACATAACATTAATACCCACCTCCCTTCCTCCCCCCCTCTCCCTCCCTCCCCCCCAGGCCGGGACCTACAACCCTAAGAAGCTCTTCGGCGTCACCACCCTCGACGTGATTCGCGCCAACACCTTTGTGGCGGAGAACCAAGGCACGGACCCTAGCAAGACGAACGTCACGGTCGTGGGCGGGCACGCAGGGACGACCATCCTCCCCCTCTTGTCTCAGGTGAAGGGCGCTAAGTTCTCTTCGGAAGCCCTGGCGGCTCTGACTCACCGAATACAATTCGGGGGGGATGAGGTCGTTAAGGCTAAGGATGGGGCGGGCTCCGCGACGTTATCCATGGCGTATGCTGGGTATTTGTTCACGACTCAATTGCTCAAGGCACTGAAGGGGGAGAAGGGTGTGGTGGCTTGTACGTTTGTCGAGAATACTCTGACGGCCGCACCGTTTTTCGCGGCGCCTGTGACGCTGGGCAAGGAGGGGGTGGAGAAAATTCATGGGCTTGGGGAGATGTCGGCTGTTGAGAAGGAGGCCCTTGATAAGGCAGTGCCTGATTTGGTGGCGCAGGCGAAGAAGGGGGTGGATTTTGTGAAGAATGCTAAGTAAGGTGGAGGAGGGGGAGGAGGGATAGAGGGAGGGGGAGGAACAGTTTTGAGAGGGGGAGGAGGGGGTTTGTCGGGTAGAGAGAGACAGGTGTACGCTAGGAGGAAGATGATGTGAGCGAGGAGGACATAGAAAGAGAATTTCGTAGAGCAGAAGAGAGGGGTGGAGGGAAAGGAAGGAGGAATGGAGGGAGGGATGGATTGTCTCTAATAATGAAAGAAAAACGAACGAGGAAAAAAAAAGCGAGACGAGTTTTGTCAATGTTCAAAGTTGAAAGCTTCCCCTATCCATTGATTTGATTCTTTCCAATCTAAGCACACACAGTTCCTTTCTTCTCCTCTTCCATTCCTCCCTCCCTCCCTTCCTCTTTTCCTCCCTCTTCACCGTCCACCCCATCTACGACAGCAATTCACTCAGCTTCGGATCCAGCGTTCTTCCTCCACTCGACGACGACAAATCACCCCACAAACTCCCTCCTCCCCCTCCTCCTCCTCCTCCTCCACCACCAAAAACCGAAATCCTGCGCCTGTGACTACTGCTGCCCTTCTTCTCATCTTCGTCCTCCCCCTCCCCCTCGCCGTCCAGCAAAGAACTAAGTGCTGCTTGTGCCGCTTTGCTCTTGTGAGGGACGATAGGAGAGGGAATACTACTACTGCTGCTGCTGCTGCTGCTGCTGTTGCTGCTGCTGCTGGTAGTGGTGGTGGTGGTGGTGGTGGTGGTGGTGGTAGGGTGGGATGCATCGACGAGTGTGTGCTCGAGGAAGGCTTCTAATGACGATGCTGCTGAAACTGCTGCTGCTGTTGCTGCTGCTGGCGCTGGTGGCGCTGGTGGGTGATACGTTGGGACGCTCGAAGTCACCTTGCCATTCATTCCTACCGGTGGTGGTGGTGGTGGTGGTGGTGGTGAGGCAGAGCCCGACGACGCCACCTCGTGTCCTTCAGCAGCACCAGCAGCAGCGTGCATCTGCTGCTGCAAACCCGTCGGAATCTCCACCTCCTCCTCTTCCTCCTCTTCCTCTCCCTCTCCTCCTTCCCTCCCTCCCTCCCTCCCTTCCATCTCCTGTGGCTGCAACTCCGCAATCCCTCCTCGTCCACTCAGCGCATCCACCATACCTCGGACCCTCTCAAAAGCCACCCACACCCCTCCTCCCTCCCCCCCTCCCTCCCTCACTCCCTCCTTCAGCCTCTCCCCCAGCTCCCTGACCGCCTCGTCCAAATCATGCACCAAGCACTCCTGCTGCTGCTGCCACTGCTGCTGCCACTGCTGCTGCAACAGCTGCAGCTGCTGCTGCTGCTGCTGCCGTCGTACCTCCTCCTCCATCATCCCTCCTTGGGATGTACCCAGTCCTCCCTCCCTCCCTCCCCCTGTTCCTCGTAGGAAAGAAATGTCTGCTATCCCATGCACTACATCTTGAGCTGCTGCTGCTACTGATCGACCAACCCGAGGTAGGAAGGCAGGGAGGGAGGAAGGGGTGGAGGGAGGGAGGGAGGGGAGGCCGGAAGAGGAGGAGGAGGAGGAGGAGGAGGTGGAGCCGAAGCTCTTGAGCCAGGAAGGGACAGGTTGAGTGGCCGAGGACGAAAAGAAGGATGCGTCGAAAGGAAGGGAAGAGGAGGAGGAGATGAAGGTAGGACGAGCACCCCGCTGCTGCTGCTGCTGGCGCTGCTGCTGCTGCTGGAGAGAGGAGGAAGGAGCAGCAGAAGGAGGGATCATCGGCATCGCTGCTGCCGTCAGAGCCCGTCGGAACTGGGCAACAGCTTGCCAATCCTTCTTCCTTATCAACCGGGCCAACGCCGTAATCTCCCCCACATCCACCCTTCCCTCCTCCCTCCCTCCCTCCCTCCCTCCCTCCCTCCCTCCCTCGTACGACATCAACCTCCTCAATGCCACCGAAACCTCGTCAGTCAATAAAGCCGGTCGCACTACCACCATCATCGCCACCCCCACACACTCTACCACCCCCAACAACCCTTCCCCCCCCTCCTCCACGTCCTCTTTCCCTTCCTCCTCCTCCTCCTTCCTCAAGGCCAGCATACAGTCCCACAGCCTCAGAACATCCCTCATCCTGAACTCTCTCGCGAACAATAACCGTGTCCATTTTATACCATATAGCTGAGGGGTGACCTCAAGCACTTTATTCAGATTCTTCCACACCTCGGGGTCAGCCTGCTGGAGCACTGGGCCCTGTAAACGGTTCGAGAGGCGGATGACCGCGGCTTCTTCACGGGGGAGGGAGGGAGGGAGGGAGGAAGAGGACGAGGAGTAGTAGGGACGGGGACGCTCGACGTAGTACAAGGGTTCGAGTTCTAGCATCAGACGATCAAAGAGGAGGAAGGCATCATGTTCCAAATACTGCGGATCAGTAATATACGCCAACGAAGGCAGCAGCCCCCCCCTCCCTCCCTCCCTCCCTCCCTCCATCACAGCCACATGCTCCTCCTGCAAGGCAAAAATCAAGACACTCAACACCTCATGCATCCCCTGTCGGTAACTCGTGGCCTTGTGCAAAGTACTCCACACAAACAACACCGCCAACAGTACCTCCTGCGTCTTCCCCTCCATGAAATGCGCCTCGTCCACTCCACTCGGATAAAGCCTGGTCAAATCCCGTTTAATCTCATCCAAAAGCTCCAACCCCTCATAATACCTCTTCCACGCCCCCCCACTCCTCGTCCGTCTCCTCCTCCTCCCCTTTCCACCATCCCCTCCCTCCTCCTCCCCTCCCTCCTCCTCCTCAACCTCCTCCTCCCCCCCATCCTCCTCCTCCTCTTTACGTGTCGTCATCGTCAAGGCCGACAACGGGTCATCATCCCCCTCCTTGCTCACCCGATTAAAATCCGGGTACAATTGCTCCTTCCACTCCGCATACTGCTGCCGTGCCGCCTGCAGCCGCGCGGGCCACTCCCCCGCCTTGTCACGAGCGATAGACGCAGCCCCTTCCCTCGTAGGAGGAAGAATATTTAGGAAGAAACGCCAGGCGAGGCCGCGGGCATGCGCGGGGAGACCTGCTCTTTGCATGGCCAAGGATTGGAGGGTGTGTAGTTGGGTGTGGTCCCAGGGGGTGGAGGGGTCGCCGAGGGCGGTGAGGAAGGCGTCCATGGTGTGTGTGCGGGGGCGTGGGGGGTGGTTGCACTGGGAGGGGGGAGGGAGGCGAAGGAAGGAGAGTTGCTTGTTGCTGCTTGCTTGTGTCCTGTGGTACATATGGTGGGATGAGGACAGGAAGGAGGAGTGAGTGGGCGCGTCAAGGCTGGTGCTGATGATGGTACTCCTGCGTGCTTGGCTTCCTGTGCTGCTGCTGGGTGCAGAAGAAGATGATGCGGGAAGAAGGCAGCAGTTGCGACGACGAACGAGGAACATTGAGTTTTGGTGGGGAGGTTGTGGCTGGATGCTACCGAAATGGTGAATAAAAACAACGCAAAAGCAACGGCATATATTAATAGTGTTGATGTCCGTGTCTGAGACTGTCTTTCTGTCCTGGTCTTTTTGCTTATGGCGTTTACACCGAACTCTCTCCTCCCTCCCTCCCTCCCTCCCTCCCTCCCTCCCTCTTCCTCCTCATTTCCCATCAGACCCTCGCGCCTGCCTACTCCTTCCATCACACACACGCATACATAACATACTCACACACACATTCACCACCCACCACTCCTTCCTTACTCATCATCATCCATCAAAGAAGACAGCTCCCCTCCTCCCTCCTTCTTGGCCATCGTACGCTCCTTACGCATGCGAGGCTGGACCTTGCTGGTGCCCAGACGCACATTAATAGGACGCCCGTCGATCTCCCGTCCGTCCAAAGCAGCTATGGCCAGCTCACCTTCCTCCTTGACCGCCATCTGGGAGTGTGAGAGGGAGAGGAAGGGAGGAAGGAGGGCAAATAGGTGAGTGAGTGAGTCTGTGCCTCCTCTTACTTGAACGCCTCCACAAACAGAGACAAAAAATGCATAGAATGGAAAGAAGGGAGGGGGAGAGGGAGGGAGGGTGAAGGGAGGGAAATAACAACGTACCTCAACGAAACCAAAGCCCTTGGACCGATTGAGCTGGTCCTTGACGATAGTGACCGAGACGACGCCGCCGTGCGCCCCAAACATGCCCTTGATGTCCTCCTCGCCCATCTGTTGGAGTGGAAAGAGAGAGAGGGAGGGAGGGAGGGGAAGGAGGGAGGAAGTCAGGGTGAGTTCGTGTGGTCAGGAGAAAAATAACGGAATTAGGAAGCAGATCAAATGTGCTTGGTGCGGGAGAAAAGGCTCGAAGCAAAGAGGTATGGAGACATTTTAAACCGATACTCAACACTCCCTCCCTCCCTCCCTCCCTCCCTCCCTCCCTCCCCTTCCTCCTTCCCTCCTTCTGTTTTTCCATCCACACGTACCGAGAAGGGCAGATTGCCTATAAAATCACAGAGATGGCGCCCTTGGAGACACTGGTGTCGGTGTTGCAGACAATCTCCTTCTTCACGCACCTAGACACAAGGAGGAACAAGTCCTCCCTCCCTCCCTCCTACACGTACCGAGAAGGGCAAGTTGCCAATAAACACAGAGATAGCGCCCTTAGAGGCACTGGTGTCGAGGGGGTGACGGTTGTTGCGCACGTTCTCGGCCACCTTCTCCTTCAGGTCGTCGGGGTAGTCCTGTGAGAAGGAGGGAAGGAGGGAGGGAGGGAGGGAGGGAGGGAAGAAGTGTGAGTAACCAAAGCGCACTCTCGCATCTCTCTCCTACCATGCACAAGCATACACACCACATTTATCTCATCCCTTCCCTTCTACGTTCCTTGAGCACATATCCCTGGCTCAGCACCTGCAACCTGTTAGAGGCCTGGAACCAGGTATTACCACACCCCCCCCACTTCCCCCCCCCCCTCCCTCCCTATCACCCCCCCCCTCCCTCCCCCCCTCCCTCCTTTCTCTACGTACCTTGAGCACATATCCCTGGCTCAGCACCTGCAATCGATTGGAGGCCTGAAACCACGTATGCCCACACACCTCACACTTCACCCTTCCTCCCTCCGGCTTGACCAGGTCGGCCGGCACGGAGTAAGCGGCATTACAACGACCGCATCGGACGAAATACTCCACATTCTCTCCCTGGGGAGGGGCAGCAAAGGCCGAGGAGGAGGGGGAGGAGGAGGGGGAGGGGACAGTGGCGGGAGGGGCGGGGCGAGCGGCGGTGTCCTTGTCGTCGTCCAGGAAGTCGGAGAGGGAGGAGGGGAGGGGGAGAAGGCGAAGGCGGGGGAGGGCGGCGCCTGTGGGGGAGGGTGAGATGAGGGGGAGGGAAGGAATTAGAAGCGTAGGTTGAGTGTGTGGGTTGATTGTGGGGCGTGGATGATGACGATGAGGATGTGGAGGGAGGGATGGAGGGAGGGAAGGGGAGACAGGAAAAAGGCAGTGCTTGCTGATGCTTATGATGAGCTGGTCAGTGTGTCTCCACATGCCATCTCCCTATCGTCACAAGACAAGGAAGGAGAGAGGGAGAGAGGGAGGGAGGCAGCGCCCGAGGCCACGCCATGTACCTCGGTTGGAAAGGCGGTGGACGTTAATGCATCGCTTTTGCATGGGGGCCGTCGGGGAGGGGAAGAGGTAGCCCTGGGCCAGGCTGGCCACGAGGGCGAGGAGGAGGCTGCCATATATTATGCTGCTGCTTCTGCTTGATTGGGCCATTGTTGTTGCTGTTGGGTTGGGGTGATGGGGGTGGGGGAAGGCAGGGAGGGGAGGCAAAGGGGGTGAGAAGGGTGTCGTCGTGGTTGTCTGTAGAGTGCTGACATTGAGAGCGTAATGTGCCTTGTCGCCAAGGCTGCAGGGCAAGTGGTCGTCGTCACTTTCCCCTTGTCCTCAATCCCACGCACGCATCAGCAAGCACGCAAGCGATGAGCTAGATATGAGCGGCTCTGTGATGAAGGGGTGGGGAGGCTGACTGGCTGGTGGAGATGAAGCCGCGCTGGCACCAAAACCAAGTGGCAAAGTGTCTGGCAATCACGACAAGACCAATGTGTGTGCCTGTGTGTTTGTGTAAATGGCGGTGGCATGTGAATACGACGAGAAGCAGCAAGGCAAGAAAGTCGTCGCTCTCGCCCTTGGCAGCCCCACCACCAGCCGCCGCTTGCTGCGGATACACAACTTTTGCCTTGTCCGTCCTTTTGCTGCGTAAATACCTCAGGCATTTCAAGCTTAAGAACCCCAGGACATGCAAGAGGACCAGGGCTACATTGTGACTAGTTGTCCTTGCTTGGCTGCCGCGGTTCTTGTGGTTTTGTCATCCACCCACCCCTCACAACCCACTGACCTCCCCTCCCCCTCCACCACACTTCTTCCAAGCACCACCCACTCAACCAAGCAAGCACACTACGCGCAGCGTTAAGCAGCAGCAGCCATGAGTGCCCCCGACGAGATCATCTGGCAGATTATCAACCACCAGTTCTGCTCCTTCAAATC
>Ga0105055_10006742_pt1 | contig 15639 bp, 15 predicted proteins | sample BON03_FD_78090 | JGI IMG/M metagenome (GOLD analysis project Ga0105055, IMG submission 78090) | Freshwater microbial communities from Lake Bonney liftoff mats and glacier meltwater in Antarctica - BON-03 | ecosystem: Environmental > Aquatic > Freshwater > Ice > Glacier meltwater | place: Lake...
AGGGCGAGGAGGAGAGCGCCGACGAGGCCCCTATGGCCGAAATGGCGGAGCCGGAAAAGATTGGCCGTGCCGCCGCCGAAGTCGTCAGTCTGGACAAGTTCCGCAAATAGGATTTGCGGCATTCTGCCGGTTGCCTGGCTGGCGTGGCCCGGCTAAGTCGTATGCAATCGCATACCAGAGGATCCCCGATGACCGATACGCGCAGCGAATCCGACAGCTTTGGCCCGATCGACGTGCCCGCCGACCGTTACTGGGGCGCGCAGACCCAACGCTCGATCCAGAATTTTCCGATTGGTTGGGAGAAGCAACCGATTGCGATCGTGCGCGCGCTGGGCATCGTCAAACAGGCTTGTGCGCAGGCGAACAAGGCGGCGGGGCGGCTCGATGCCGGGATTGCCGATGCGATGATCGCCGCGGCTGCCGAGGTGGTGGCGGGCAAATGGGATGCGCATTTTCCGCTGGTGGTGTGGCAGACCGGATCGGGCACCCAGTCGAACATGAACGCGAATGAGGTGATCTCGAACCGCGCCATCGAGATGCTGGGCGGGGTGATCGGGTCGAAAAAGCCGGTGCATCCGAATGACCACGTGAACATGGGCCAGTCGTCGAATGACACGTTTCCAACCGCGATGCATGTCGCGGTCGCCATGACCGCCCGCGATGTGCTGTTGCCGGGGTTGCGCAAGCTGCATGCTGCCTTGCTGGACAAGGTCGCGGAGTTTGGCGACATCATCAAGATCGGCCGCACCCATACGATGGACGCCACGCCGCTGACGCTGGGCCAGGAGTTTTCCGGCTATGCGCATCAGGTGGCCAAGGCGATTGGCCGGATCGAGGCGGCGCTGCCCGATATCCACGAGCTGGCGCAGGGCGGCACGGCGGTCGGCACCGGGCTGAACAGTCCCAGGGGCTGGGGCGAGGTGGTGGCGGCGCAGATTGCCGCGATCACCGGCCTGCCCTTTGTCACCGCCCCCAACAAGTTCGAGGCGCTGGCCGCGCATGATGCGCTGGTGGCGCTGTCGGGTGCGCTGAAATCGGCGGCGGCGGGACTTTACAAGATCGCCTGCGATATCCGCATGCTGGGATCGGGGCCGCGCTGTGGCTTGGGCGAATTGATGTTGCCGGAGAATGAGCCGGGATCGTCGATCATGCCGGGCAAGGTCAATCCGACCCAGGTGGAGGCGCTGACGCAGGTCTGTGCGCAGGTGTTCGGCAATGACGCGGCGATAGGTTTTGCCGGGTCGCAGGGGCATTTCGAGCTCAACGTGATGAAGCCGATGATGGCCTATAACGTGCTGCAATCCATGCAGTTGCTGGGCGATGCGTGCAGCACCTTTACCGATAAGTGCGTGGTGGGCATTCAGGCGGACCGGGGCCGGATCGACAAGCTGATGCGCGAATCGCTGATGCTGGTGACCGCACTGGCCCCGACCATCGGTTATGACAAGGCGACGACGGTGGCCAAGACCGCGCATAAGAATGGCACCACGCTGAAGCAGGAGGCGATTGCGCTGGGTTATGTCGATGAAGCGACCTTTGACCGGGTGGTGCGGCCAGAACAGATGATCGGGCCGGAGCAAGGCTGATGAGCGACCCCAAGCCGATCAACCTCAATCAGGCGCGCAAGGTCCGCGACCGTGCGGCGCAAAAGGCGCAGGCCGATGTGAATGCGGTCCGCTTTGGCCGGACCAAGGCGCAGCGGTTGCTGGAGGCGTCACAGGCCGATCTGTCGCGCAAGCGGCTGGATCAGGCCAAGTTCGAGGATGAGTGAACCCGCATGTCTTCAGGCTCTGCCTCCCCAAGCTCGGGCCGTCCGGTCAAACATTCGCTGACGCTGCGGGGGCATCGCACCTCTGTCTCGCTCGAGGAGGCGTTCTGGCAGGCGTTTCGCGATCTGGCGGTGGCTGAGGGCAAGACGCTGAATGCGCTGGCGGTCGAGATTGACGAGGCGCGCAGCACCGATATCGGCCTCGCCTCTGCGATCCGGGTCACTGTGTTGCGCAGGCTTCAGGCGGCGCTGTCGCCGTGAAGCGCCTCACGCACGCGGCGCAGCAGGGCGATTTCGTCCTGTTCGGCGCGGCTGAGTTTGCGCGGCGCTGCGGGCGGCTGATGCGTGCGGATATAATCCAGCGTTGCCTGTTTTGGCACCGGTGCCGTGCCGGGCTGGCGCAATGCCAGCGCCACCGATTTTCTGATCCTGTCGATGTCTGCGAATGCCATTCTCGGAACCCTTGCGCTGATCGTTAAGATTACGACGCAAAGCTAACACAAATTTGCCCAATTGTGCGGGTTTTGGCGGGCGCGATTCTGGCGGCGTTGGGGAGGGAGTTTTTCTAACATCCTGTTTATCAACATTATTTGTGCACCGTGCAGGCTGGCAGGCGAAACGCGATCTGAAATTGCGGTAAATGCCCGTAGCGCTTGCGCGATCAATCAGGGCTGTGCCCTGTCATTGTCGCCGATTCGCCCTGTGCCGCCTCGCGCGGGGTGATTCGCAGCCAGATCCCGTCGCGCGCCCGCACCGTCAGATGCGCGACCGGCACCGGCACCTTGCCCTGCACCAGATCAAAGCGGAACCGTTGCAGCAGCATGCCCAATAGCAGCGTGCCTTCGACCATGGCAAACCCGGCCCCGGTGCAGACGCGCGGGCCGGAGGAGAAGGGCATATAGGCGTCGCGGGCGCATTGTTTGTTCGCTTCGGTCCCCCATCGCGCAGGATCGAACCCGTCGGGATTGTCCCAGATCCGTTCATGCCGGTGCAGATGCCAGGGCGAGAGCACGACCTGCGCGCCGGGAGCGACCTTGCGGCCTCTGAACTCTTCCGGACAGGTGGTTTCGCGCACCATCATCGGCACGGGGGGATAGAGGCGCAGCGCCTCGCGAAAGATGTCGCGCGTCAGTTTAAGCCGCGAGAGTGTGCCGAAATGCGCGGCGACACCGGCTGCCTCATCCGCCGCGCGTTCCTGCCACTCGGGGTGCATGGCGAGCAGGTAGAGCGTCCATGCCAGCGCCGAGGCACTGGTCTCGTGACCGGCGAGGAAAAAGATCGCGACCTGATCGGCCATCTCCGCCTCGTCAAAGCGGTCGCCGGTCTGGGGATCGGCGGTGGTCATGATCTTGGTCGCGAGGTCATCGGGGGCGTTGCCTGCGGCGATGGCGGCGAGCCGGTCTGCCACAAGTTGCCGGATCAGCGCGCGGATCGTGCGGGCGGTGCGTTTCGTCTCGGATTTGAAAAAACGCGGCATCCAGCGCGGGCCGGGGATGAAGGCGCGCAGATTGAGGATCGGCTGGCTGCGCTGATGCGTGCGGAACTGCTCAAAGACCTGCGACGCGATCTGATGCTCGATCGGAATGGAAAACAGCGTGCGAAAGATCACATCGGCGGCGGCGTGGCTCGTCTCGGCCTCGATCTCGACCGGCGTGCCATCTGCCAGCGGGGTGATCCGCGCGATTGCCGCCTCGCCCGCCGCCCACATCGCCGGAAATGTGTCGCGCAGACGCCCCCGCTCAAAGGCGGGGTCGATGATGCGGCGCTGGCGTTTCCATATGTCGCCATTGGTCAGGAATACCGAATTGCCCAGCAGCGGGCGCAATCCTGCGCCGATCCGGTCGGATTTGGGGAAATCATCGGGCCGCTCGTTCAATACGCGCCGCACCAGCGCGGGGTCGTTGATCAGGTAGGACCGGAAGAACGGTGTCCGAAACTCTGCCATCCATGCGCGGTATAGTTTCGCAGGCTGGGCCGAGAGGATATCGGCGCGAAAGAGGCGCAGATAGCGCCAGAGCGAAACCTTTTCGGGGCGCGGCACTGGCTTGGGCGGCAGTTGGGTCACGCGGCCATCGAGGTGTATTTGGAGGCAGGCACGTCGATGCGCGAGGCGGATGGTTTGCGCCCGGCATAGCGTCTGGCAAGGGTCAGCGGCCCGGCGGTGATCTGGAAATAGTCGTAATCGCCGGGCCGGTCGAAGGCGCAGAGATATTGAAAATGCAGCCGGAAGAAACGCCAGCGCAGCGCCTTCCAGCGTTCGGGCGACAGGGTCTGGGTGAAGGCGGCAGAGATGACGAGGGGCCAGCGTTGGTCGGGCGGCGCCACGCCGCTGACCGCGACCGGATCACACAAGGCAAAGGCGCAGCCGTCGCCGGGGGCGGTCACGTCAATCCAGCATATGTCGTCGCGGGCCGAGAGATAGGCCAGATCGGTGCGCAGACGCGTGGCCTGAGGCAGGAAGGAGACCATCGGCACCACTTGCCCGAGGCTGAGAAAGCCGAGTGCCGGACCGCCCGCCGATCCACGCGCAGGCACCCTGCCCGCCCGGATCAGATCGGACAGGATCGACACACCCAGATGCGCGCCAGAGCTATGGCCGACGATCAGCACCTCGTCGGTGTCGCTGTGCAGCGCCTGCGCGATGATATCGCCAAACTGCGCCATCCGCGCCTCGAGTGCGGCGGGATTGGCGCCACCCGAGCGGGCCGCAAATGCGAAGTCATGCATGAGGTAATAGGCAAAGAACTTGCCATCCTGCGATTTGAACCAGCGCAGGATGAGGACGGTGACCACAGCAAAAAGGGGCCAGCGCAGGAAGGGTTCGGCGGCGCCGAGTGACCAGCCTGCCAGCCCGAGCAGACCGTTCAGCGCCCCGGCCAGCAAGGCCGCCGCCAGCGCGCCCAGTCCGATGGCAAGCCCAAGCTGCAAGAGCAGCATCCCCACCGGGTAAAGCGCCGCGATGACCGGCCCTTTGCGCATCCACATCAATCGCCGCAGGGTGCCGGTGCTGATATAGGTCCAGGCGGTGAAGAAAAGCTGCCAATAGGTGCCGGGGATCGAATTGTTCATCGAAGCCCGCACGATATCGGACCAGACCAGCACGCTTACGTCGGCCTGAACATCCTGCTCTGCGATCCGGGCGCTGACGTGCCAGCCATAGGGGCCATCGCCGCGACGGGCGGCAATCCCGATGTCATAGCCGGAAATGGCGGCCTGTGCCGCGCCTTCCTTGCGGTAAAGCTCGCGGTAGCGGCGCGGGTGAATCGGATCGTAGCCGGGGATGTAGAACACCTGCCGTCGCCGCACCTGATCTGATTGGGGCTCTGTCACGTTATGCTCCCGCTCTCATTGCAGGCCGGAGCCTAGCGCGGAAATCGGACGAAAATAAGCCCTTCGGCCTTTGATTCGCCGCGATTCCGAACCGAAATAGTCCACCGCCTTTTCCTGAAATTGCTTCAGCCGATGGTGGCCAGCGCCGGGAACCGTTCGAGCAGCCACCAGCTCAGATCGGTGAACTGCCCGGTCAGCATCATCAGGCCGACGGTCCACAGGAGCAGGCCCGAGATCCGTTCGATCCGGCTCATATGCCGCTTCATGAAACTCATGAACCCGCCCATCTGCGGAAAAAAGGCGGCGACGAGCAGAAACGGGATGCCGAGCCCAAGCGCATAGACGCCAAGCAGTGCGGTGCCGCGCAGCATGTCGCCTTCGGAGGCAGCGAGACCGAGGATTGCGCTGAGGATCGGGCCAAGGCATGGGGTCCAGCCAAAGGCAAAAGCCAGCCCGAGCACATAGGCGCCAAGTGCCGATCCACCCTGATCGCCGCCGCTGAGCCGCGCCTCGCGGTCGAGAAAGGGTATGCGGAACACGCCGATGAAATGCGCGCCAAAGATCATGATGACCACGCCCGCGCCGGTCAGGAACCAGTCCTGCCAGGCCAGAAGTGCGCGCCCCATGGCCGAGGCTGCGATGCCGAGGAGCAGGAATATGGTCGAGAGCCCCATGACGAAGAAGAGCGCCGCAAGCATCACCCTGCCCCGCGCGGCCCGGGTTTCGTTGAGTGCCGTCACCGAGACGCCGCCCATATAGGCCAGATAGGGCGGCACGATGGGCAACACGCAGGGGCTGAGGAATGACAGGAGACCCGCCGTCAGCGCGATCATCAGTGCGGGCAGCAGCGAGGCGTCCAGCAGCAGGTCAGTGGTGAGCATCATCGTCCCCTTTGTGACAGTCCTAAGCGAGCGGAGCCGCGTCGTCACGCCACCTTTGTGTCACATCCTTGTGGACAGGCTGAAACATCAGGCTAAACCGGGCGGGGGAAATGCGGGGTGCGCGATGAATGTGGATCTGGAGATTGACGCCATGGGCCTGCTTTGTCCGCTCCCGGTGCTGCGCGCGCGCAAGGCGCTGACCCGGATGCCGCCCGGTGCGGTGCTGCGCCTGCTCGCCGATGATCCGATGGCGGCGATCGATCTGCCGCATTTCTGTGCGCAGACGGGGCATGAGTTTATCGGTGAGCGTGCGGTTGGTGCGGGCCGGGCCTATCTCGTGCGGCGCGGGCCTGACAAGTGAATGCAAAAGGCCGGGCAGGTTTTCCTGTCCGGCCTTCGGTGTACCTGGCGAGGGTCTAGCGGCCCAGCGACCACCAACCCCGCCGTTTCGGCTTGTCATCGGCCTCTGCTGCAACCGGCTCAGGATCGTCAGAGCTTGACCAGAGCACCTTGGACCCGGCCGGTTCCTGCGCTGCCTCTGGCACGACATCAAGCGGATCGGCGGGCCAGGTCGTGGCCGGGGCTTCGGAAGCAGCGGCAGGTTCTGCGGCGGCTGCGGCGGCTGCGGCAGGTTCGGGCGCAGGTTCTGGCGCAGGTTCGGGCGCGGCTTCGACCGGTTCCGCTTCGGCCTTGGGCTTGCGGCGTGACCTTGCGGCTTTTGGCGCGGCGGGCTCTGCTGCGACAGCGTCGCCAGCGTCCGGTGCGGCCTCTGGTGCTGCTGCCGGTTTGGCGCGGCTGCGGCTGCGCGGCCTGGGCTTCACCGCTTCCGGATCGGCAGCAGGCGCTGCTGGATCGGCCGCAGGCGCTTCCGGATCGGCCGCAGGCGCTGCTGGCTCCAGTTCTGCCACTGTCGCTTCGGCGACAGGTGCTGCCTCTGCGACTACCGCTTCGGCGGGGTCTGAGACTGGTGCATCGGCGGCAGGTTTGCGGCTGCGCGAGCGGGTGCGGCTACGCGGTGCGGGTTTCGCTTCGACCGGTTCTGTGACCTCGGCCACCTCGGCTGCAGCGTCATCCGCGTCACCGTCCTCTTCGGAATCTTCGCCGTTCTGGGCGTCATCGCCAGCCATGCCATCAACCCCGTTGCCACCCCGCCGCCGCCGCCGCCGGCGGCGTTTCTTGCGCGGCTGGCCATCGCCTTCGGCGGCCTCGGCTGCGGGCGCACGTTCGGCGCGGGCCGGGGCCGCGACCGGTGCTTCGGCTTCGACCTCGTCCTCTTCGACCTCGACCTCGACGATATCCTCGTCCTCTTCCTCTGCCATCAGGGCGGCATTGGCCGAGATGACATGGGCAGAGGCGACGGGCACCGCACGGGTCGCGGTCTTGAATTTTTCAATCGTGAAGTCGGGCGAGATGAGAGTGAGGTCTGCCTCGATCCGCACCGCCATGTCATAGCGCAGCTCGATTGCAGCGATATGTTCGCGCTTGTTGTTGATGAGAAAGTTCATGATGCCGACCGGCGCCTTGACCAGCGCCTCTTTGGAGCGACCACGCACACCCTCTTCCTCAAGCTGGCGCAGGATCGCCAGGGCCACATTGTCGTCAGAGCGCAAGAGACCGGTGCCGTGGCAATGCGGGCAAGGCTGGGTCGTGGCCTCGAGCATGCCGGGGCGCAGGCGCTGGCGGCTCATCTCCATCAGGCCAAAGCCGGAGATGCGGCCCACCTGAATCCGCGCGCGGTCGGTTTTCAGTTTGTCCTTGAAGCGTTTTTCGACGGCGACGTTATTCTTGCGCTCGTCCATGTCGATGAAGTCGATCACGATCAGCCCGGCAAGGTCACGCAGTCGCAACTGGCGCGCCACTTCGTCGGCAGCCTCCAGATTGGTCTTGAGCGCGGTCTGCTCGATAGACCCTTCTTTGGTCGCGCGGCCAGAGTTCACGTCGATGGCGACCAGCGCCTCGGTGATGCCGATGACGATATAGCCGCCGGAGGGCAGTTGCACCGTCGGGTTGAACATCGCGGCGAGGTAGCCCTCGACCTGATGGCGCGCAAACAGCGGCAGGTTCTCGGCATAGGGTTTCACGTTTTTCGCATGGGACGGCATGATCATTCTCATGAAGTCCTTGGCGATGCGGTAACCCTCTATCCCCTCGACGATGACCTCGTCGATATCCTTGGAGTAAAGGTCGCGGATCGAGCGTTTGATCAGGTCGCCTTCTTCGTAGATCTTGGCGGGGGCGATGGATTTCAGCGTCAGTTCGCGGATCTGTTCCCAGAGCCGCTGCAGATATTCATAGTCACGCTTGATCTCGGATTTGGTGCGCTGCGATCCGGCGGTGCGAATGATCAGGCCGGCGCCATCGGGCACGTCGATCTCGTTGGCGATTTCCTTGAGCTTTTTGCGATCGACGATATTGGTGATCTTGCGGCTGATGCCGCCGCCGCGCGCGGTGTTGGGCATGAGCACGCAGTAGCGCCCGGCAAGGCTGAGATAGGTGGTGAGCGCCGCCCCTTTGGAGCCGCGTTCCTCTTTGACGACCTGCACCAGCATGATCTGGCGGACTTTGACAACTTCTTGAATCTTGTAGCGTTTTGCGCGCGGCTTGCGCATCGGGCGCATGTCGTCGCTGTCATCCTCGGTGGCGACGGTCTCGATCGTGTCGTCTTTTTCGATCACGTCGAGATTGCCACGATCCTCGCCTTCGTCGACCTCGGGCTGCGGGTCATCGGCGGCGGGGGTATCGACCGGCGTTTCGGCGGCGCGGACCATGGGCGAGAGGCCCTCTTCGGGGGCGGCGTCGTCACTTTCGAGGTCGATCATCTCCATCCCGGCGATTTCACCGGAGGATTCGACCTCTTGCACCGCGACCGCGTCACCATTGCTGGCGGCGGCGCGGGGGCGCGAGCGCGACCGGGAGCGGCGGCCATTTGCGGGGCGCAGCGCGCCGCCGGCGGGTTTATCCTCGTCCTCGGCGTCATCTTCGTCGTTCTGGCTTTGCGCCAGTGCGCGTTCCTCGGCCAGAAGCGCCTCGCGGTCGGCGACGGGGATCTGGTAATAATCCGGGTGGATTTCGGAGAAGGCGAGGAAACCGTGCCGGTTACCGCCGTAATCCACAAACGCTGCCTGCAGCGAGGGTTCGACGCGCGTCACCTTGGCGAGGTAGATATTTCCCGCAAGCTGGCGACGCTGCGCACTTTCAAAGTCGAATTCCTCGACCTTGTTTCCGTCAACCACCACAACCCGCGTTTCCTCGGTGTGGGTGGCATCGATGAGCATTTTCTTGGCCATGTTATCCGTTCGCACGCGGATGCGGGGCCTGCCCCGGGGGGGCCGGCATTACATCGGGCGTGTCTGATTAAGGCGATTCGCGCGCGGCAAACGGCAGGGCCCCTCGGGGCCGCTGCTCTTTCGCCTCTGATATGCACGCGTTGCATCGCGGTTCTTCTCCGACGTCCCGCATGGGACGCCCGTTCAAGTCCCTTGTCGCGTAAACGTGAGTGACGCGCGCAAGGGCATTCTCAGATCCCGAAAGACCATCCCGGTCCGCACCGGACTCCGGGGCGATTGCCCGTCATGTACCGATCCGGAAAATTCTTTGAGGTGTTCCTGCAAACCGGCAGATGACCGCCCTCTCCTTCTACATAAGGGAGAGGGGCGGGCCTTTACAATGTCAATCTTGCGCGCAACCCGAGGTTGACGCCGGCACGGGCCCTCTCAGAGGTAATCTGACCGCTGCAGGTTATATTTTGCCATTTTTTCGTTCAGAGTCCGGCGCGGCAGGCAAAGTTCGTCCATCACCGCGACGATGCTGCCCTTGTGGCGGCGCATGGTGTTGTCGATCAGCATCCGCTCGAACGCATCGACAAATTCCTTGAGCGGCTTGCCTTCGGTGGTCATGGCGGGGCGGGAATCATCGCTTTCGGCCATCAGCAGGCTGGCAATGGTGCCGGTGCCGCGCCGGTTTTGCAGCACGGCGCGTTCGGCCACGTTGATAAGCTGGCGGACATTGCCCGGCCAGGGCGCCTGCAACAGTTGTGCGGCCTCCTGTGCCGAGACGACGGGCGCTTCGCAGCCGTATTCATCGGCGAACTGCTCGGACAGGCGGGTGAACAGCGTCAGGATATCCTCGCCACGCTGGCGCAGCGGCGGCACGGTGATGCGCAGCGCGGCCAGACGGTAAAAGAGGTCCGGGCGCAGCACGCTTTCGCAGGTCTTGTCCTGCTCCTGCAGGTTGCTGATCGCCACGATCCGGGTTTCGGCCGGGCTGCCCTGTGCGTTGATCGCGGTCAACAGGCGCGATTGCATCGCCGATGACAGCGCCTCTATATCCTCGAGCACGACGGTGCCGCCGCGCGCCTCGTCCAGCGCCGGGACCGGGTCATCCTCGCCCGCGGGGCCAAAGAGGCGGCGCGACAGCGTATCCTCGTCATAGGCCGAGCAGGAGATCAGCACGAATTTCTTGTTCGCCCGCGCGCCCACCGCGTGCAGCGCATGCGCCACCAGCGTCTTGCCGGTGCCGGTTTCACCTTCGATCAGCACATGGCCATCGGCCTGCCCCAGATCGAGGATATCCTCCTTGAGGCGCACCATCGCGGGGCAGGAACCGATCAGTTTGCTCATCAGCGCGGAACCGTCCGAAAGCTCGCGGCGCAGCGCGCGGTTGTCGAGCGTGAGGCGGCGGGCCAGCGTGGCCTTTTTCGCCAGTTCGGTCATCCGGTCGGGATTGAACGGCTTTTCCAGAAAATCGAATGCGCCGATCCGCATCGCCTCGACGGCCATCGGCACGTCGCCATGACCGGTGATCATGATGACCGGCAGCGTCGAATCCACTGATTTGAGTTTGCGCAGCAGTTGCATCCCGTCCATGCCCGGCATCTTGATGTCGCTGACCACGATGCCGGGGTAATCGGCACCCAGCCCCTTCAAGGCATCCTCGGCGCTGGCAAAGGTTTCGGTGTCGAAACCGGACAGGGCCAGCCATTGGCTGATCGACTGGCGCATATCCTTTTCGTCATCGACGATCGCGATCTTCATGGCCTTGCTCATGGCTTTATCCTCATTCCGCTGCGGCGGCGTCTTGTTTCATCACGGGCAGGCGTAGTTCAAACACCGCCCCGCCTGCGGCCGCATTGCGCGCCGTCAGCCGTCCGCCAAGGTCGTTGACGATGCCGGAGGAGATGGCAAGCCCCAGTCCGACCCCGTCGCCGGGCTGTTTGGTGGTATAGAACGGCTCAAAGAGTTCATCCAGATCCTCGATCCCTTCGCCATTGTCGCGCACAGTCAGCCGGACGTGATCGCCTTGGGCGAGGATGATGTCGATGGTCGGATCCTTGACCCCTTTGGTGGCATCAAGCGCGTTGCGCAGCAGGTTGATGATGACCTGTTCCAGCCGGAGCCTGTCGCCCAGAATCATCACCGGATCGGCGGGCAATGTGCGGTTGATCGTGACCTTGCGGGTCTTGAGTTGCGGTTCCATCATCGAAAGCGCGGATGACAGGGCCGCGCGTGTATCCACAGGCCCGAACGCGTCCGCTCCTTTGCGGGCATAGGATTTTAGCTGTTTGGTGATCGCACCCATCCGGTCGATCAGGTCGTCGATCCGCTGGAACGACGACATCGCCTCTTCCGGGCGTTTGCGCTGCAGCAGCAGGCGCGCCCCCGCGAGATAGGTTTTCATCGCGGCAAGCGGCTGGTTCAGTTCATGGCTGACCGCGGCCGACATTTCGCCCAGAACGGCGAGTTTGGAGGATTGTGCGAGGGTCTGTTCTGCCACTTCCAGGGTCTTTTCCATCTTTTCGCGTTCGGCGATTTCCCGCTCTAAACGCGCGTTGAGCTGGCGCAGTTCCGCTGACTCGCGTTGAAACAGCACCATCCGATTGGTGACCTTGCGCGAAGATACCCAGAAGGTAAGTGCCAGAATGATGGCGAATCCCATGATTTCAAGCGCCAGAATCCCGTTCACCCGTTCGCGCACCGAGGCATAGGCGGTAAAGGTCACCATCTTCCAGCCCTGAAACGGCACCCGCATTTCGCGCCGCAACACCGCCTCGCCGCGCAGGTAAGTGTCGGTGGTCAGCGCGGTCCAGTCCTGCGTGACGCGGATTGCCCGTTCGATGGCGGAAGGTGCGGATTGCAGCGCCAGTGCCGATGGCTCATCCAGCCCGCGCCAGCGCGGCTCGGTCGCCAGCACGATGGCACCGGTGCTGTCGGTCACGATCACCGCATCGGTGGTGCCGGCCCAACTTCGCTCCAGTTTGGCCAGATCGACCTCGACCGACAGCACGCCCAGCGTGCCGGTGGCGCCGTCGATCTTGCGCGAGTAGACAAAGGAATAGGCGCCATTCTCGCGCCGCATGGTGGAAAAGATCGTCCGGTTGGCGCGCATGGCATCGACGAAATAGGGCGCTGTGCGATGCGATTCGCCCAGCCGGTTGCGGTCTGTCGCCGCCACGACCCGCCCGTCCCGGTCATAAAGCATGAGCGAAGCGGCGCCGATCTCATCCACAAACGACAAGAGCCGCATGGTGGAGCGGGAATAATCCGACGAGTTCAGCGCCCCGATCAGCTCCGGATCGCGGGCGAGCAGTTGCGGCACGATGGAATTGCGCTGCAACTCGCTCATCAGGTTGCCGACATAGAGGGTGAGGCGCACCTCGGCCCGGTTCTGGGTCGATTGGGTAAAACGCTCGGTCAGGTATTGATTCGTAAAGAAAATGACCGCCAGCGCCGCAGCGCAGAACAGCCCGACCGCAATGCGCCAGGTCCAGATGCCGATCGGACGCAGGGTCCGGAGTTGCGCGCGCGATGCCATTGGTGAAGTTTAAGCTTTAGCCGGGCGCACGGCAAGCAAGCGGCGCGGCCCCTGCGGTCACGCCAGCGCCAGCGCGCTGATCAGCCCGGCAAAAAGCGGCACACCGTCAGTGCCGCCCTGCGCCGCCTCGACCGCGCGCTCGGGATGCGGCATCAACCCGAGCACGCGCCGGTTGGACGAAAGCACACCCGCGATATCGGCCTGCGCGCCATTGGGATTGGCGGTATAGGTAAAGGCGATCCGGTCCTCGGCCTGCAATTGCGCCAGCGTTTCGGCGTCAGCCACATAGTTGCCGTCGTGATGCGCAATCGGCAGATTGATGATCGCGCCGGGCGCATAGGCGCGGGTAAAGGCGCTGTCGGTGCTAGCGACCCGCAAACCCACGGTCCGGCAGACAAAGCGCAGACCGGCGTTGCGCATCAGTGCGCCGGGCAGCAGCCGCGTCTCGGTCAGGACCTGAAACCCGTTGCAGATGCCCAGCACATAGCCGCCGCGTTCGGCATGGGCGACGATGGCCCGGCTGACCGGCGACTGCGCGGCGATGGCACCGCAGCGCAGGTAATCACCAAACGAGAAACCACCCGGCACCGCCACCAGATCGACCCCCGCAGGCAGGGCCGCATCCTTGTGCCAGACCATGCTCACATCCGCCCCGGCGGCGCGCAGGGCCACGGCCAGATCGCGGTCGCAGTTCGATCCGGGAAAGACGATGACGGCAGCTTTCATGGACGGATGCTCCGGCTCAGGCGGGGGGCCGCGCCCCGGAACGGAGCCAGCGCCGCAATCTGGCGTGGCCATAAAGCGAAAACAGCGAGACGCCAAGGGTGATCGCACCGATCACCAGCGCCACAAACCAGTTATGCGGCCCGACCAGCACCACATCGGCCTTTCGATCCGCGAAATAGCGGATGTCATGCAGGCTGCCGACCGGAAAGTTGAAATCCGGGCTGGAATTGCCGGTGCTGGCTTCGGTGACGCTCCCATCCGTCCAGGTGTAGCGAAACACCGGGCCATAGTTGCCATCCCAGTCATAAACCCGCACCACTTCGCCCGTTGTCGGCACGGTGGCTGTGGTTTTCCAGATCGCCTCGGCAAAAAGCGCCGCTGTGGCCAGGGCAAAGATCACAGGCAGCAGCCAGAGCAGGACGTAGACATGCCAGCTTGCAAGGCGGCGTCCCTCGGGATCGGTGTAGAAAAACGACTTGCCCCGCTGGTTTGCCGAGACTCCTGCGACAAAACCCATCCATGAACCAAGCGACATGGCCAAACTCCCCGTTTTGAAAAACCTTCATGCAATCGGATGAGTTTGGCGGCAGCAGGGCCGTCTGTCGAGTCCTGACTCGGGGCGCCGTCACCGCCTCTGCCCTGCCTGCGGCTCAGTGCAGGAAATCGGTGACCACAGCCACGCCCGGCGCTGTCGGACCGTTGAACGCGGCGAGTTCGCGGCCAACTTCTGACAGCGCAATGGTGCGCGCGATCAGCGGTGACATATCCACCCTTCCCGCCTCGATCAGGCTGAGCAGGCTGGGATAGCGCCAGCTTGGCATGCCGCGCGTGCCGTAAAGTGCCAGATTGCCCATATAAACCGCAGCCATGTTGATCTCCATGCGGGCAAAGGGGCCGACCGGCATGCCGATCTGCACATGACGGCCCAGCGGGCGCAGGCACTCGATGCTGGCGTTGGTCGTCTCTGGCCGCCCCAGCGCCTCGACACTGACATGCGCGCCGCCGTCGGTGATCTCGCGAATTTGCGCGGCGGTGGAGCCCTCCCTTGCGTCCACCGCCGCTTCGGCCCCGAGGCTCAGCGCATGCGCGAGCTTCTCGGGTACGATATCAACCACAATGACCCGCGCACCCATGGCACGGCCCAGAATCAGCGCCGACAGGCCGATGCCGCCAGTGCCATGCACCGCGAGCCATTCACCCGCCTGCAACGCCGCACGCCCGGTCAGCCCGTGCCATGCGGTCGTGACCCGGCAACCCAGCCCTGCGGCAATCGCGGGCGTCAGGCTCTCGGGCAGATGCGCCAGATTATGGTCATAGGGCACAGCCACATATTCGGCAAAGGCACCCGGCTGGGTAAATCCGGGCAGGCGCTGATCCGGGCAGGTATGCGACTGGCCCGACTGGCAGGTGGGGCAAGTGCCACAGGCCAGAATGAAGGGTGCCACCAGCCGGTCGCCGATCCTGTGGCGCGCCAGCGGCCCTGCGGCCACCACTTCGCCGCAATATTCATGCACGCCGATCTGACCGGGTCTGACGCGCGGATGCTCGCCGCTCCAGCCATGCCAATCGGACCGGCAAACGCCACAGGCCAGCACCTTGAGCACGACGCCGTCAACCGGACAATCGGGTTCAGGAAGGTCCTGAATCTCCAGATCGGCGTTATATCGCGTCAGGACAGCGGCGCGCATGGGTCAGATCATCTCGATCCGGTAGCTTTCGATCACGGTATTGGCGAGCAGCTTTTCGCACATCGCCGTCACATCGGCCTGTGCCGCCGTCGCATCGGTCTGCACCAGATCAAGCTCGATCACCTTGCCTTGTCGGACACCCCGAACCCCCGCAAACCCCATCGCGCCAAGCGCATGGCGCACCGCCTCGCCCTGTGGGTCGAGCACGCCGGATTTCAGCATCACATGCACTCGCGCCTTCATAGGGTGGCCTTCATAGGGTGGCCTTCATAGGGTGGCCTTCATCGGGTGGCTTTCATACTGCGACGGGTCCATTCATTCTGGCATAAATACTCAAATTGCGACGCTTAGTTGATCAGCGTCGGTTTGGGACGATGCGTGACATTGCTGGGCAAGACACCCAGACGGCGGGCCACCTCGGTATAGGCATCGGTCA
>Ga0105055_10006754_pt1 | contig 15626 bp, 13 predicted proteins | sample BON03_FD_78090 | JGI IMG/M metagenome (GOLD analysis project Ga0105055, IMG submission 78090) | Freshwater microbial communities from Lake Bonney liftoff mats and glacier meltwater in Antarctica - BON-03 | ecosystem: Environmental > Aquatic > Freshwater > Ice > Glacier meltwater | place: Lake...
AAACAGTGAAAAGACCGAAAATATAAGATGAGGAACAAAAGAGCGTTTTCTTCGAGCTTGACTCGTTGGGTCTTCTTGTCAGAGCTATTGATGTTCTTCTTCTGGTTGTTGTTGTTGTTGTTGTTGTTGTTGTTGATCGTCGTCGTCGCCTAGCGAGTGAGTCATTCCTTCTCCTTCTCTGCCCTCACCCTAAAGAACAATGTGCCTACCGCCCAGCAAAGACGAGAGACAAGAGCCAGAGTGACCAACAGCCCCCCTCCCTCCCTCCCTCCCTCCCCGCCCTCCCCTGCACCCACTGCTCCCTCACCAGAAGAGTCACTTGGCCCCCGGCACCATCCATCTCTCCTACCGCTGCGGCTGCTGCTGCTGCTGCTTACTTCTGGCCCTTCTTCTTCTTGGCCAGCTGCTTCTGGTAGAACTCCAGCTCCTTCCCCTCCAGGATGTAGCCATCAGCGCGGCCACTCTGGCCAGGGCGGGAGGTAAGGCAGGCCAACAAGCGCCCGGACGTGAACTGCTCCTCCAAGTGCGTCTCTAGGTCCCCCTTGCGCTTGGCCAGCTTGCGGAGCACGTGGCTGGACTTCTTGACGGCCTCGGTCTCGGTAGTCTTGGCCGCCGTGGCCGCCGCTCCCCTCTTCTTCTTGCTGCCCACCTCCTGGCCGTAGTGCTGCTCGTAGTACTGTCGGAAGGGGGTGGCGTCGATCTGCACGATGGCGCTCTTGACCAGCGTCTTGGTGCGGACCAGCTCGTTGTTGGAGGCGTTGTAGACCACGTCTAGGATCCGGGTCTTCTTGGCCTGGGTCTCGGAGCGCCACGCAAAGTTGCCCGTCTCCAGGCGCAGTGCGCGGAACTTCAGGTTCCCGCCTCGGCCGCGCACCACGTGCACACGCTTCTCCCCGTGGCCAAGCACCAACTTGGTCATGGCCGCCGGCCGGCCAAGCTCAAACTTACGCTTCTTGCGGTAGGAGGGCCGCTTCCCGCCCGTGTGGCGGCGCTTGTGGCGCGAGTCACGAGTAATACCCATGGCCCTGTGATGGGTGGAGGATAAGAGGGGTGGGGGGAGCGTGTTAGTCAGTAAGTAGGGTTGGTAGAGGTGGTGGTGGGTCAGGTGAGTGAGCTCGAGGCTGGGGAGGAGGGGATGGGGTGAGGAGGCCCGGGGCGACGACTGAAGGCAGCCACAGCCACCCGCCTGATGCACCAGCCCCGCTCTGCCAACCAAGTCCTTAGCGTGTGGGCTGTCGTGGTGGTGGTGGTCTCGGTCATCGTCCCAGGCTTGCAAGAGGCCAAGAGCCCTTCGCCCCACCCTCTCTCTTCTTCGTTCTCGTGTGGCCTGGCCTCTCCCCACCACCCGCCCCAGTCGTAGGCACGCACTTTAAATCAAGCACGGCATCTCACCAGTAGCAGTGCTATGCAGCCAGGCACATTTGACTGTGGCAAGGCGCACGCCTACCGAGACCTGTGGACGGGAGGAAACAGCAGTCCAAGAAGAGATGGAGGGTCAACGCTTGAGGGCCATCGATGAGGCGCTCTCTGTTGCTGGAGAAGGGAAGGATGAGGGTAAAGACGCAATTCTTCATGTGCAAGCATGTCCATGGTGTTCCCCCACCGGCTCTTTCTCATTCCCATTCTTGCCCCCCCATACAGGCCCAGCCAACGGTCCGCCCGCACTACGACGACGAGCAGGAGCTGCCTTGGCGTCGCTCTCGTGCAGCAGCAGCATCATGGTGACCAACGTGTAAGTGCTCGCGCCTTGACCGACCTCCCACCCCCCCTCTTGCTGTGACCCCTCTTGCTTCGCCTCCCAGCATCAACTTAGGGGACCTCTGGTGCTGCAGCTTTTACCGTACACTTGTTGACCATCATGCCACGAGACGCAAGGGACCCAGGCAGCATCGTTGCTCTCCCCTTCCCGTCCACCCCCCCCGAATCGCAAGCAGTCAGGAAATACGTACATTGTTGCAAAGCAGAAATCGATCCCCTCACACATCCCCAACCCATGCCAGACCGTCGTAACTTTTCTTCTTTCATCCATTATCCTCATGTGGCTGATTCTCATTTCTCATCCTTGGCAATTTGTTACATAAAACCCCTACACACAGCATTGAGGCGAAATGGGACGGCATAGAAGAGGAAGACGACTTTGAGGAGGTTGCCCCCCCCCAACAAGGCGAGCAGGCGCTGCCGGGTGCGAATGACGAGCAGAACCAAGCCCTGGCCGCCGCCGGGCAGCCACGACCAGGGTGCGAATCGACAGGCCCCATGGGAGACCGTGCCAAGCGCGAAGATTGCTGCGTCATTTGCCACCAGGAGGAATTCGAGGCTCAGGTTAATGAGATTATTTACTGTGATCGATGTGATTTGGGCTTTCACCAGCAGTGTTACGGCGTGCCCGAGGTCCCGGATGGGGATTTCTTTTGTGAATTCTGCAGCGTTGCCAAGGAGGCTACCGAGAGGAGAAAGAAGGTGCCCGCGCCTTTGTGTGAGCTCTGTTTTCAACAAGGCGGGGGGCTTATAAAGGTTTGGATGGTGGATTCTGACGTGGACGAGGTGCTGGACGAGGGCGAGGAGGAGGAGGACGACGAATGGGAGGAGAGCGACGAGGAGGAGGAAGATGAAGACGACGACGACGCTATGAAGGAGAGCGCGGATGCAGATGCGGCTGCTGCTGCTTTGTGTGCGTCGCCGTCCTCGTTGTCTTGCCCCTCGGCTTTGCCGGCCTTTGTGCATAAGGTGTGTGCGTTGGCAGGGTGGAATCGACGGCCACGCCGACTGGTGCGCTTCGTGGCGGGCACAAATGCCCAAGTAGCCCTTTTGTCGCGGGGCTTGGTGTCAAAGCATCGGTGTGCCAGGGCCATCGAAGACGCTGCCGCCGCCCAGTGGCAGGCCGCGGACGCGGCGACCTGCGGCATCTGCGATTCGTCCGTGGGCTTGCTCGTGCCTTGTTGGCACGATGATCCAGAGAGTGATTTTTTCAAGTGCTCCTTCTATGCCCACGCTGCCTGTGCCTTCAACGCGAGCCAGGCCTCGCTTCTGTTGCACGACATCCGGCAATCCCCTTTAGTCCAAGTTTGGTGTCCCGCGCACACGCCCGAGCCGTCGGTGCAAAGGCCAGGGGGAGAGGCCGTCGCCCGTTGCCTGGGCCTTCTCTTGCACCCCTCCCCCGCCGCCTTCGAGCAGCAGCAACAACAGCAGCACCACCAGCACCAGCACCAGCAGCAACAGCAGCACCAGCAGCAGCAGCGTCAGCCGCTTTTGCAGCACTTGCTTCATGAGCGGAAGAAGGAGGGCTATGGCCGCTTAGGTGGTTATATTGATGACAAGTTGACCTTGCTGCGGCAGCGGCTTGCGTCGTCGTCGTCGTCGTCGTCGTCGTCGGGGGCTGAGGGGGCTCGCTTGATCCTTTGTTCGACGGATCGGGCCAAGGAGATTTATGCTTGCAGGGAGCCGGCCCCCGCTACGCCCGTCGTCAAACGGCAGCCGTTGCCACGGGGAGAGAAGACGATGGAGGAATAATGAGAGTGAAAAGGAAAAAAGAAAGAAAATTGTCCAGCGGAGAGGGAGAGAGAGAGGAAACAAATATTTGCTCGAGACCTCGACTGACTGACTTTGTTGGCATTGTTTCTATCTGTTTACACTACAAGCTCCTATCCTACCCCTTTCCCCCTACTACAAGCTCCTCTTCCTTTTCACCCATTTGTATTTGCTCTATGTTCTCCTCCCTCCTCTTCCCTACCCCAGTCCTAGTGCTGGCCGCAACGTCCCTCTCGCTCTCTATTTTAATTTACTCTCATCATCGTGCCTCGGCATCAGCAATGGGGACTTTACAAATCGGACACGAAGCATTACACTGCAAAAGCCACCGGTCAATGCACGCCTTGTGATACATGTGCAAACACGGAAGGCGACGCGTCACCTCCCCCTCCCCAAACTCTTCCATACACACACTGCAATCCCGGGAATCCCCCGAGCTTTCCCGACGCAACCGCGTCAAATCATTGGCATTCAGCGTGATTGCAGGCAAGGCCGAGACAGAACTCACACTGGCCTTCGTAGGCTCATGCCCCGGCCCAAACAAATTAAGCAGATCTTCATAGCTCATTCGATCGACCGCATCCTCCTGCTCTTGCGCCATCATCATCTGCTGGAACTGACCCCCCAAAATCCCTCCCCCCAGCCCTCCCATCAACGAGCCCATCAGCACCCGCCGGTGATGATCCCCCCTCGTCCCTCCTGCCAAAGCCGAGCCCAATCCCGCCACGCCTCCCCCAAACAGTGCCCCCGTCATCATAGCCTCCAGCATCTCCTGAGCTCCTCCTCGTCCTCCTCCTCCTCCTCCCCCTCCCCCTCGTCGCCTTCCCCCCCCGCCTCGGCCACCCCGACCAGCATCGGGCGAAACCATCACGTACCCATCGCCGTTCGTAGCGTCCAGCATGTCTTGCCGCCGGGGCCTCCCTACCTCACAGGCCTGGCATATCCAATTTCCTCGCCGATTCCCGCTATACGTACACAGGGGACAAGTCCACAGGGCGTGCGCAGGTGGTTCTCCCTCTTCGTCTTCCTGCTGCTGCTGGTGCCGGTGCTGGTGCTCCCCCCCGCGTCCCACCACGCCATTCGTCAAAAGGACCATGCACATCTGGCAGACGTCCATCCCCGGGTCGTTGAAATACGTGCACGCATGGCACTGAATCTGAATGCTATCATCCTCCTCCTCCTCCTCCTCCTCCTCCTCTTCCTCGTCGCCTCCCCTCTTAAGCCCGCCACCACCGCCTCCTCCCACCCTATCGTCCTTCGGCCGGCCTACTCCCTCCCCGGAGCTAGCCATACGCATGTCGTTGTCATCGTCGTCGCTATCGCACTCCGTCTCATTATCCCACCGACTACCAAGGCCCATGTTCCAAGCCGTCGCAGTCGCCGCCGCAGCCGCTGGAGCATGTATGGTCGGGAGGGTAGGCCTGCCTACGTTGACGGGGCTGCTGCCAGTCAGGTCAATGGTTGTGGCTTCTTTCCTCTCCTCCTCTTCGTCCTCCTCGTCCTCGTCATCATCCTCGTCCTCGTGGTGGTGGTGCTGCCGCTGCTGCTGCTGCTGCTGCTGCTGCTGCTGCTGCTGCTCCTGCTGCTGCTGCTCCCGGGAAGGCCGCGATGATCCTTCTCCCTGCGAGCCAGGGCATCGCGCTTGGTGGAGGGCAGCGTTCGCCGGGGGAAAGTTGGTGTGGCAGGCGGGGCATGTCATGTAGTCGTCCGAGTCCATAGCTTACTGGCTAGAGAGGGGACGATGTTCCTGGAGAAGCAAGGCGGGGACGTTAGTTGCTGCTGGCGTTCGTCGGTGGGGGGAGGAGCGGGACTGCTGGCTGGAAAACCCTATGGGACAGGAGGATGTGGGAGAGAAGAGCGTCATGAGTTCATCGTCTACTATGTGTGGGTTGTGTGGGGTGTGGTGGTTTCATGCCAAAACGCGGTGCGAAAGAAGGGAGCTGCCCTCCCCCTCAAGGCATCATCACATCAAAAATCGAGGGGCAGAGGAGGTCGAAGACTTGCATTCACAAGCAATAACAAATGCGCCTCGCAAACAAGCATACAACCGCCCAGACCACACGTACCACGACGATACGCTGGTCCTTGTTGCGTAGGGAGCGCCAGAACTGTCCCTTGGCTTTTCTCCATAATCGTAGACTCACCCTTCTCATCCTCTTGCCTCCCACCCCACCCCGCCCACACCACCACAGAGCAGCTACACACACGCCTAGCCTAACCCACCGGCAGCCATGACGTCGGGAGGAGTGGAGGACTGGCTGCGGACAGAGCTGCACGATGTGGTGGGCTACAGTGACAAGACGCTGAGTCAATTCATCCTGTCCCTGGCTAACAAGGCCACCTCTGCCACGGCGCTGCACGGGCAACTTCTCGCAAGCGGGATTGACGAGGGCCCCAGAGTCCGCCCGTTTGCCGAGGCCCTCTTCCAACGCATCATGCAACATCAGAAGAAAGGCGGTACCGCACGGCCTGGGGGTGGTGCCGGTGGAGTTGGCGGGGCAGCGGCGGCGTCAAGCATGCGGGGACGGCAGCCTACCAACGCGGAGCTCATTCGACAGAGCCAGCAATACACCTTGGTGGAGAGCGACGACGAGGATTACGCCCGGGCCCTTCGTGACGGGAAGGATGGCAAGAGTGGGTCGTCAAAACCTCACAAGAAAGACAAGAAGGAGAAGAAGGACAAGAAGGAGCGGCATTCCCGCAAAAAGTCGGGTGACGCGGTTGGCGACGAGGAAGAGGAGGAGGACCTTTCGGCAGTGCGGAAGCGCGTACGGGACGTGACGAGCGGCGCCGCGGCCAAAGCTGCCCAGGACAAGGCCGAGGAAGAGTTGGAAGAAGGAGGGCGGAAGCAAAAGCAGCTGGACGAGGACATTCGGGAACGCGACGAGTTTGTGCAGCGCATGCTGGAGAAGGAGGACCAGAAGACCAAGCAAAAAGCCCCGGGGGGTGGCTTGACGGCGGAGCAAATCCGTGAGCTGGCCACGACGGGGGCCGTGTCGAAGGAAGGGGAGGAATATCTGGACGACGCCCGCAAGGTGTCCCGGCGGGAGTACTTGAAGAAGAGGGAGGAGAAGGAGTTGGCCCTGATTGAGAAGGAGCTGCGGGATGAGGAGTTTTTGTTTGGGGACATGGAGATCACGGCTGAGGAGAAGCAGCGGCGGGAGGTGAAGCGCAAGGTGTTGGAGATGACGAAGGAGAAGGATCGGTTCGACACGGAGCACCGGGGCTATCGCATGCCCGAGGCGTACGAGACAGTGGACGGCAAGCTGGACACGAAGAAGCGGGAGGCGGCCTTGATGGCCCGCTATCAGGAGGAGGAGCAATACAAGACGGAGCAGGAGCTCTGGGAGGAGCAGCAGGTGGGCGTGGCTTCCTTTCGGCCGGGGGCTAAGGATAAGGGCGCGGCAAAGCAGCTGTCGGCGGAGGAGGCGGAGTTGGAGGAGTTTCTGTTTGAGAATCAGATTGACTTTGTCTCGGATCAGCTTTTGAAGAACAAGCTGGTAGGGGAGAAGATTCAGTCGAAGAAGAAGAAAAGGAAGAAGATGCGCAGGGAGGGGGAGGCCGAGACGAGCAGCACCGAGGCCTCGTCGGAGGAGGAGGAGGAAGAGGGGGAGGGGGAGGGATGGCAGGCCCGCGCTGGCAAGCCCCTGACGGAATTCGAGAAGCTGCAGGCGGTGCGGAAGAAGCTGCCCGTGTTCAAGTACCGGGAAGAGATTTTGGCCGCTATTAAAGACCATCAAGTGCTGGTGCTTTCGGCCGAGACCGGCTCGGGCAAGACGACGCAGATCCCGCAGTATCTGCACGAGGTGGGCTACACGCAGGCGGGCATGATTGCATGCACGCAGCCTCGGCGGGTGGCGGCTATGAGTGTGGCGGCGCGTGTCTCGCAAGAAATGGGCACCAAGATTGGGCAGGAGGTGGGGTATTCCATTCGGTTTGAGAACTGCACGTCGGAGAAGACGGTGGTCAAGTACATGACGGACGGGATGCTTTTGCGGGAGTTTTTGACCGAGCCGGACATGGCTTCTTATTCGGTGGTTATCATCGATGAGGCCCACGAGCGGACTTTGCACACGGACGTCCTGTTGGGGCTTTGCAAGGATATCGCCCGCTTCCGGGAGGATTTGCGCCTGATCATTTCCTCGGCCACGCTCAACGCCGAGCGGTTTTCGAATTATTTTGACGGGGCTGCTATTTTCACGGTGCCCGGGCGCATGTTTAGCGTGGACGTGTACTATACCAAGGCGCCCGAGGCCGACTACCTGGACGCGGCCGTGGTCTCGGTCCTACACATCCACATCTCCCAGCCCGTGCCGGGGGACATTTTGGTGTTTTTGACCGGCCAGGAGGAGATCGAGACGGCGGCCGAGGAGCTGACGAAGCGGACCAAGGGCCTAGGTTCCCGCATCAAGGAGCTCATCATCTGCCCCATCTACGCCACGCTGCCCTCAGAGCAGCAGGCCAAGATCTTCGAGAAAGCCCCCCCCAATGCCCGGAAGGTGGTGCTGGCCACCAACATCGCTGAGACCTCCCTGACGATCGACGGCATCTGCTACGTGGTGGACACAGGCTTCTGCAAGCAAAAGTCCTACAACCCGCGCTCGGGTATGGAGTCTCTCATCGTCACGCCCGTCTCGCGCGCGGCCGCCGAGCAACGCAAAGGCCGGGCAGGCCGAACGCAGGACGGGAAGTGCTTCCGGCTGTACACTATGTGGGCCTTCCAGAACGAGCTGGACGAGGACACGGTGCCGGAGATCCAGCGCACCAACATGGGCAATGTGGTGCTGATGCTCATGTCCTTAGGAATCAACAACATCCTGCAGTTCGACTTCATGGACAAGCCGCCCACCGAGGCCATCATGCAGGCCCTGCAGCAGCTGTACGCCCTGGCCGCCATCAACGAGCGCGGGGAGCTGACCAAGCTCGGCCGGCGCATGGCCGAGTTCCCGCTGGAGCCCATGCATTCCAAGGCCCTGCTGGCCTCCGAAAAATACAAGTGCGCCGATGACATCATCACGATCCTGGCCATGCTCACGGTCGGCAACTCCATCTTCTACCGGCCCAAGGACCGCGCCGTGCACGCCGACAACGCCCGCTTCAACTTTGCCCGGGGCGGCGGCGGCGACCACTTGGCCCTGCTCCGCTGCTACCAGCAGTGGGAGGAAAGCAATTTCTCCACGCAGTGGTGCTACGAGAATTTTGTGCAGGTCCGGTCCATGAAGAAGGCCCGCGATATTAGGGAGCAGCTGACGGGCTTGTGCGAGCGCGTGGAGATTGAGGCGGTCTCCTCGGCTGACACTGACGATATCCGGAAGGCCATCACGGCCGGGTTTTTCTTTAATTGCGCCCGCCTCACCCGCTCCCAGGACTACCAGACCTTGAAACACACCCACACCGTCTACATCCATCCCTCCTCCGTCCTGGCCCGGGATCAGCGGGAGGGCGTGTTGCACTCCCACCTGGTCTATCACGAGCTGGCTTTTACGTCCAAGGAGTACATGCGCTCCATCACCCCTATCCAGCCACAGTGGCTCTTGGAGGTGGCCCAGCACTACTACGATGCCGCCTCCATCGAGGACCTCTCGCAGAAGAAGAAGGTGCCCAAGGCCATTGGGAAGGCGCCGGAGCCCAACCGATAACGAGATCGAGTAGAAAAGAGGGGGCAAGCACATAGGTTTCATGTACAGAAAGAAACAGGGGATTGTTCCCTTTCAAATAGCACCAAATAAAGCGGAAGCAAGTGACTCGATTAGTTAGAAAATAATGAAGGCTTTCTTTTTTTGCACACGCCTTTCTTTCTTCTTTGGTGATTTCTTGCAAAAGATCTGCTCAAAGCGTCGCCATAGACGGCTAATTAGCTTCCTTCCTCGTCTTGTCTTTCTTCAAGAGATTTAAATATGTACAATACGAGTGAAGCAGTCGTATATGAATATTGCGAATACAAATTAGTACCTGCTTCCCTCCCTCCCTCCCTCCCTCCCTCCCTCGTCATTGCCTCTCTAGTATACGCCCGGCCAAGAAAATCTGTACAACCGACGCTTAAGCACGCGTCGGGGTGCGATATGTATGAAAATGAAAAGGAACAAAAGCACATGCAAAATGTGTTCTTTTAGTGTACAAAAAAATGGAGCTTGTAGTTGAACAAAGAGAAAGCATTCTACCACCAGCTGAAGTGGTTCTTGCCCCACAAGTTCAGTTGCTGACCTGCCACACACGTGTGTGCGGCTGACAGTGTCAGGGAAGGCGGTACTGCTGCGGCTCCTGCTCTTGCGCCTACCCCTCCCGATCGCTCCTTGGTGCTCCCCGCGGCAGAAGAGGACAGGGCAAACTGCTTGTAAAAAAAGCCGAACGTTTTTGACGTCGTCGGGAGACCTAGGGCCTCGGCAAAGGCCTCAACCGAGGGGCTGTGGCCTACCTCGTGGTATTGCAACGAGTCATACAAGCGAGAGGCCCCCTGATTGATGCGCTCGCAAAAGAGGCAAACATAGGCGGCGCCCGTGTTGAAAGCAACGCCATCCACCGCCTTGAGCAGGGAGGAAGCCACGCCCTGCCGTCGAAACGTTTCCTTGACACACATTTCTGTCACGTACAGCTTGCAAATGTGGGCTGCGTCATGCAAGAAGGGAGATTTTCCGTCCTCAAACTCGTGCGTGGAACACTCCAAAGATCCAATCACGACTTCCTCACTGAAGGGCGACAGCAAATCCCGCGCCGTGGCCACCAGCACCACGCTCCCCTTGGCCCGCCGTGTCAATAAGTGCTTGATGTGCCGCAGCTTGGACTCGATTGTCAAGGGCACTGAGGAGTTGGCAAACACCTCGGCGCGCAGGTCAATCACGGCCAAGAGTTCCTCCAAACGCGTCGCGGGCTTGATTTCCAAGCTGATGAAAGGGCTGCGTAGATTGAGCCGGTTGAGTTGCTGCTGCTTGCTGGAATGACGCGGCCTGGCGGTAGTTGTGGCTACGGCGGGCGTCTTGACATCCGGCGCCGGGGCTGTGACCGCCGAGCGGCTCGTCGTCGTGGTCGTCGTCGAGGGGGAGGGTGCCGTGATTGGACGTCCAAACGCAAAGGCCTGGCCGCTAGGGACCAAGGCAAGCAACACCAGCAAGAACTTTGCCGCGCGGTGAGGTAGTAGGGGTAGCATTCTGGTGTGCGGCTTTGGGCCTCTCTCTCCGCAGCGTTTGCGTGGGTGCCCAGGACGAGAGGGAGGCTACGCGAGGCGTCCGACACAGCAGCGAAACCCTGTGCTTTGATTGGTGTGTGCAGGAGGGAAAGCGGGGCATTAGTAAGGGGTTGAGTTTGCATTGACACCTGCTGCTGCTGATCCTAAGAAGAACAATGCATCAGGGTGGATTTGATGGCAGCACGAGGGCAATGTGAGCGGGCGCTAGCCAGACTCTACACTAGGAAGGAAGGCGACTTGGACGTGAAAGGCAAGCCAAAGACGCGCCTTTACGTTTACAGGCCGCTCGCAGCACCGTGGCTAATCCAAAAGCAAGGCCCGAAGCAACGACGTGCGCTCGATCGCCGGCCCGACCATCTGTCCAAATGTCACCGAATGGCCCATTTGGGGCTTGTGTGTATGTCTTGTTTTTACTTCACAAGCTTCTCGTCCTCTTTGCTCCAAGCCAAAGCGGCGTGGCCCAGGTAGGAAGGCAACGTCAAAGGGCAATGGCCACGTCGCAGGGGGCGAGAGGCAGGAGGTCAGATTCTCTCTTCAACCCCGCATGCCAGCTGCTGCCCTAAAACACGAAGAAGACGTTCCGAGCCCCAGCTTTCCCGCCTTCCTAAGGTTGGCTTGAGCAGGCAGGCCCTTCTCTGCGCTGTAAAGGCCAAGAGATGACAAGACAAAGGACAAAACATGCACCCCCATTCTTATATCCGTCCAATTCACCATACCCCCAGGCACGTTTTCTCCTCCGTCGCATCGCTTGGTCCTGCCACCCAGGCAACACTTTCTCTGTGCGCAAGCAAATGGACGACCTCAATCCCTTCCGGGCGCAACGCAGGTGAGGCTGAAGGTACGGGGAGATCAGGCCCTGCTACGGTGCTCACCCCGCCTCCATTACCACATACCACTACCATAAGGTTGGCGCGCACCCCGCCGCTCAAGCCGAAAGCGCCAGCAGCGGCTGTCAAGGCGCCGCCGCTGGTGCCAGCAGCGCAGCCGCCGGCAGCCCACAATGAGCAACCCTCTGCGCCAACGGGCCCAGCTATGCCTATGCAGCAGCAGCAGCCGAGGGTGATGCGCTCCCCTCCTTTGCCGGCGCAGCAGCAGCAGCAGCAGCAGCAACAGCAGCAGCCGAGAGTCATGCGCTCCCCTCCCGTGCCGGCGCAGCAGCAGCAGCAGCAGCATCAGCCGAGGGTTATGCGCTCGCCTCCCGTCCCCACCCTCGCCCGCATTGCCGCCGGCCTGGCTGCGGCAACTGAAGCGCCCGTTGCTGCCGCCGTGCCCGCACCCGAGGCCCCAATACCAGCGCCCCCTGCACCAACAGTAGCGTCGGAGAATGTGGAGGCTACAGCTGTGGAAATCCCGGCCGGCGTTCCTAAGACCACCACCACCACCACCTTCACCACCACCATGACCTACGGAAAAGAGCAAGCATCGGCCACCCCACCCCTCGTCGAGGCGCACGCTGCGGCCCCTGTTGCGTATATCCCAGTCCCCGAGCCCATCAATCAAGCGGCACCTATCACCACGACAACCATCGCTGAGACGAGCGAAGATGCAGCCGGCGTGTCTTCTTTTCCGCCTCTCGAGGCGACAGTCGAGCCTTTGCAGCAGACGCAAGATGTGCCCCCTGTCGCTGCAAGCAAGGAAGTAAGCCCCCCGCTGCCCCAGCCTTCAGTAGCAGAGACAGTGGTACCAGTCGAGGCAACGCAGGAGCTCCTTGTGAAGGAACCGGCGGCTTTGGAAGTGCAGAAGAAGGTCGACTTCGAGGACGCCGCGGCGCCAGTGCAGACACAACAGGAGGAGGAGCAGCAGCAGCAGCACCAAGAGCAACAACTGGAGCAGAGCAACCCTCCGCCAGTCTGTGCCCCTGCAGCCGTTGAAAAAGCATTGCCACCTTCGCCGCCGCCCGTGGTCTCCTCCCCACCCATCTCTGCAGCTGCCCAGCAACCCGTTTCTTCTCTGCCCGTCATGCCCGCACCAGCGCCTGCAGCCGTCTCGAACCCTCCCGCTCGAGCCGCCCCCTCGGCGAGGTCTTTGATTGCCAACGTCCTTTCCTCCGCCTCTTCTTCCTCAAGGGCCCCGATCAGGGCGACGATTGCCGCCTCGACAAGGAGCACCACGAGCATGGCTACGGCGTCCCCCCGCGAAGAGGAGCAGCCTTTGCCTGTCAAAGCCTCTGCTCCCGCTCCCATCATGTTCACGAAAAAGGCCAGCAAACCCCCTCCGTCCTTGCCGGCGGCACACGTGGCCCTCAACATTCGCAACTTCACCCAAAGCATGAAGAAGGGCGCTCCTGTCACCGAAATGAAGCCGCCCCCTGTGGCAGTCCCTTTCACCAGCACCCATGCACCAGAAACGGCCATGGAGGAGCAAGAGGAGGAGGCTTTGGATGTCCCCACTGCCACGATGGTCGATGTGCCCTCTTCTTTGCAACCCGTGGAGAGGGAAGCCGTGGCCACCACCAGCGCTTCTCCTGCCATTCTGGCTCCCGTGCCTGCTGCTGCTGTTGCTGCTGCTGCTGCGGTGGCGGCTGCCCTATCCTCTGTTGCGGCACCGATGGAGGAGGTGGCTGAAGAGGCGGTCGCGGAGGAAGACATGGTGACGGCGGCCAAGGCCACGCTGACGCAGCAGGAGGCGGAGCTGCAGGACGAGCTTGCGGGGTTGCGCGAGAGCCTGGTCAAGCAAAAGGCCGAGTCGCAGCGTTTGATAAAGTCCTGGACACAGGCGCAGGAGGCGCTCAAGGAGTCGGGCGCCGAGTTAAATGGCGTGCAGAGGGAGCGACGACGCTTGAGCGTGGACGTGAGCCGCCTCACCCGGGACCTGACGACGACCAAGGAGCGCATTCCGCCGCTGGTGGAGGAGACGGATAAAGTCCGCATGGAGGCCCACCGCGTCAAGTTGGAGCAGCTCAAGGCGCGATGTGAGCTCACGGCCTCGGTCCGTGCCTTTGACCGGCTGTGCGAGCGGGAACGGCGCCTCAAGATCAAGCTCTTGCACCAAGAGGCGGCTTCCTACGACGCCCGGTCCACCTACCTGCACGACTACAGCACCATGTGCTCCTTTGGGCGCACCGTCTCACTCAAGGCTTTTGAGCTCATGGGTCGGGTGAGAAAGGGCGTGGGCAAGGTGAAGGGCGCCATCCAGGTCCAGCGCGGGGAGCTGCAGAAGCAAGGGGCCGAGGCCAGCAAGCAGGCTGCCCAGGCCTCCAAGGAGTCGGCGGCCGAGATCGCCCGCCTGGCAAACCGGGGGGCAGACCAGCAAAGGGAGTTGCAGCAGCTGGAGGAAGGGAAGATGGAGGCCGAGAAGCGGCTGACCGAGGCGGAGAAGCGGGCGGACGAGGAGGTCCGGCGCCTGGAAAGCATGGTGTCTTCTCGCGGGAATGAGATCAAGAAGTTGGAGGACGAGTTGAAGAAGCTTCGTCACGACGGGGCGAAAGCAGCCGCGGCGGCGGCCAAGGCAGCAAAAGCGGCGGCCACTACCAAGAAGAAGGCAGCGCCCAAGAAGTCGGTGAAGAAGGTGGAGGAAGAGGTACGGGAGGAGGACGTGGAGGAAGAGGAGGAGGGGGAGGAAGAGGGGGAGGAGGAGGAGGAAGAAGAGTACGTGTCTATCGCAGCGGCCAAGGCCAAGGGCGGCAGGAAGCGCACCACCAGCACAGCCAAGCCCAAGAGAGCACCCGCGGCCAAAAAGGCTGCCCCAAGCCGCCAACCGAAGAAGGAGGCAGCGGTGGTGGCACCTGTGCCCCAGGAGCAGGAGGTGGAGCCGGAGCAAGTTCAAGCGGTCAAGGCAGCTCCGGTGGCCCCAGAAGTGGCGGCGGTAGCCACAGCACGTGCGCCTTCCTCCTCTCCAGCTTTGCCGTCTTCACTTGCCGATGCCGTGGACGAGATCCCGAATGTCTTTGCCATGCAGGAGGCCGACGCCGACGACGATTTCGAGGAGGAGGTCCTTCCCGTCTCCAAGCGCGCCGCCTCCCGTGCTTCCAGCAACAAGCGTGTGGTGCAGGAGGTGCAATCGGAAGAGCAAGCGACACAAGTGAACGAGTACTCGCCTGCTGCGCCTCCCTCTGCCAAGCGATCCCGTGGTGCCTCTCTGTCTGAGCCGACGCAAGCCCTGACAGAAATGGCGAGCCCGGCAGCCCCTGCAACCATCACTACTGGGCCTCAGCGCCGCAGCTCCTTGCGTAAGAAGACTCTCTCACCGGTAGCGGCGCCTGCTGCAAAGGCACCGGCACCACTGGGGGAGCAGTCCAAGAGCGCAGCGAACGAGCAGGCTCAGGTGCCCGCCTCTGCGCCTGTCGCTCAGAAGCAGCCCGCGCCCATGGCCAAGGCTCCTACTGCGGGCCCTGCTCCGGTCCCAAGCATGCCAGCCATGCCCACCACTAAGTCCGCGGCAAAAGCAAACGCTTTCAAGCCGCCGCAGGCAGGGAAGAAGAACTCTATTTTCTCCTCCTTTATCAACAAGGGGGCTATCCCCAAGCTTAAGAAGCCCACGTAGAGAGAGAGGGGCGGATGGGAAGGATATGTGTTTGTGTGTACTGGTACGTGGAGAAGAGTGAAGGGTGAATTGATCGAAGTATGAAAAGAGGGTTACGAAAGAAGACTGTGAGTGAGTGAGTATTGAAGAGGTGGTACGAGAAGAAAAAGTGTGGAATAGCAAACAAAACGGAAGCACCCAAGGATAAAAGCACACTGAAGAGAAAAGAAGCAAGGACATATGAAAATAATTATACGAGCAGAACGACATTTTCTTTATTTCTTTCCATCATATTTTCTCTTAATATACCGGCAAACGCGCGTCTATCTCTTGCGCCCATGCGATAATGCCTCCGTCTAAATTGACCAGATTTGTGAATCCAAATGCTGCTAGCTTCTCGCAAGCCTGCGCCGAGCGGCCTCCCACCTTGCAGTATACGAGGATGTCCTGATCC
>Ga0105055_10006756_pt1 | contig 15626 bp, 15 predicted proteins | sample BON03_FD_78090 | JGI IMG/M metagenome (GOLD analysis project Ga0105055, IMG submission 78090) | Freshwater microbial communities from Lake Bonney liftoff mats and glacier meltwater in Antarctica - BON-03 | ecosystem: Environmental > Aquatic > Freshwater > Ice > Glacier meltwater | place: Lake...
GGCAACCTCTTATGTGAGGAAATCAAGTATTGGAAAAAGGGAAGATGGAATCAGGGAGTAGCGAGCGCGGTGAAGCAACGACGTGCAGTGTTCAAAAAGTGTCGTTGAAAGAACTGCTTTCCTTCTTGACCAGTTTCCTGGAGGGAAGGAAAAGAGAAGGGTTGAAGGGGGGAAGCATCCCTAATAGTGAGGAAAAGAGAAAAAAAGAGACCTGGCAAAGGTGCACGTCCACAAGTCAAACAACGCGCTGCTTGCTATTCTTGGAAAATGTGCCTTGTTTTTCTTCCTGTCGCTAGCCATGTATCAATAAGGGAGAGACATTCCCCGGCCCATACTGCGGCAACCCGATGCACACGGCAAGCACGAAATCGGCGGAGCCATTGCGGACCTGTGTTGTCTCGATCCCAACGACCCAGCCATCTGACCAAAGCGCCTTTCTTACGCGCTTGCCCCACAACAACGGTACAACAACTACACACGCACGAACACAAGATGCTGAAGTTTTGTATGCAGACGTCCTTTTGTGACCCGGGCTCGTGGAGCCTGCGTTTGGACGACGACAAAATCGAAGCGGTCGATATCCATCATCGACCACCCACACGGGCAGCAGCGCAGCAGCCAGCACTTGTGCTGCTCTCATTGCTTACTGCTTGGCCTTGCTGTTGCATTGCAGGGACCAGCAGGACCTTGTTTGGCATCGCAAGCATGACCTACACTGTCTTGTCAAGAAGAACGCGTTCTCTTTTCCCGCGGACCCTCACACCAACCCCGTCCACCCACACACCACACGAACACAGGCTGCCAGGAGGTCGTCGCACCGGTGCCATTTTTGTCCGCTGTGAGGTGGCGGGCGTCTCTTCACGCCACACAGCACAGCAAGCCAGGGCGAGGGCAATCATGACGGGTCGTCAGCACTACGGCATGCTCCTAACTTTGTTGGTCTTGGCCGCAAGCCAGGTCCAAGCATTCAGGCCCGCAGGCTTTTTGCGCGCGGGTCGATCCAAGGCTGCCGCGTCGCGCGCGGTGGCAGGGGCTGATCGGCACCAAGCCCGGTTTGCGGGGCATTTTGGCAGCAGCAGCGGCATTAGCATCAGCAGTACCAATGAGGACAGGTCGTCGAGGCGGAGACGCATGCTGACTCAGGCCTGGGCCACCAGCACTGATTGCGGGCCCGACCGCTCTAACTGGGGTCCTTCGCATTTGGTGGTGGAACGCGACGCGTGTGGCGTGGGGTTCATTGCTGACATCACAGGCAAGGCTAAGCCGGGTGTGGTGCTTGACAAGGCGCTCGTGGCGCTGGGATGCATGGAGCACCGAGGGGCGTGCTCTGCTGATCAGGTACGGATTAAAGACGACGAGGGGAGGGGAGGGGAAGGAGATATGCATTTGTCTCTTTGAGTATGTGAGTCAAAGGTCCCCTTTTCGGCTTTTCGGAAGCCTTTCGCTTGATTTCTTGCACCCACCATCATAATATGCATGCCTTGCAAGATGGTCTTTCCTCCTTCTCTTCCCTCGTCGAAGCACCACACCCACTCACCACCACCACCCCACCCCATCCACCCCACCAAAATAAAACAGGACTCGGGCGACGGCGCCGGCGTCATGACCGCCATCCCCTGGAAGCTGCTGGACGTGTCCGTCACCGAACAGGAACACACAGGCGTCGGCATGGCCTTCCTCCCCCAAGACCCCCAACGTGCCCAAGAGGCAATGCGCGTCATCGAGGCCTCAGCCGCGAAGAAGGGATTTGAATTCGCGGGTTGGCGTGAGGTGCCCGTCAAGAAGGAGAAGCTGGGCCAACTGGCTCGGGAGGCGATGCCGAGCATTTATCAGTTCTTTTTGCGTGCCCCTGGGATTACGGGGGATGCGCTGGAGAGGGCTTTGTACCTGTTTAGACGCTCGTTGGTGGTGTCTTTTCAGGACGCTGATAAGGTGGAAGTGGGGCAAGATACTTACCTCTGCTCGCTGTCCAGCCGTACGATTGTGTACAAGGGGATGGTGCGTTCGGTTGTCCTGAGGGAGTTTTATTCTGATTTGGCCGATGCGGATTACGAGACGCGCTGGGCCATTTATCACCGTCGATTCTCCACCAATACCATGCCTCGTTGGCCCTTAGCCCAGCCTATGCGTCTGCTGGGGCACAACGGAGAGATCAATACCCTGCTCGGTAATATCAATTGGGCCCGTGCTCATTCCTCCGATTTGAGCCAGCAGTGTGATTTTGACAAGCTCGTGCGTCCGGATAATCTGTCGTTGCTCTCTAAATGCGACACGCAAGCAGCAAAGGACTTAGAACCTGTCGTAGACATGGCGAAATCCGATTCGGCCAACCTGGATAGTGCTTTGGAGTTGCTTGTGCGTGCGGGGAGGGATGCGACGGAGGGGTTGATGGTGTTGGTGCCTGAGGCGTATACGAGCTTACCTGACTTGGAGAGTCGTCCTGCATTGAAGGCATTTTATGAGTACCATTCTGGGATTCAAGAGTCGTGGGATGGCCCTGCCTTGCTTGTTTTCAGTGATGGGAAGATGATGGGCGCGAAGCTGGATAGGAATGGCTTGAGGCCTGCGAGATATTTTGTGACTGAGGATGGGCTTGTGTGTATGATGAGCGAGACGGGCGCGGTGCCCATTGAGGAGGGGACGGTCAAGGAGCGAGGGAGGCTGGGGCCTGGGGATATGATTGCGGTTGATTTGGTAAAGGGATTGTTTTTGCATAATGAAGATATTGAGGCGGATGTTACGTCTAGAAAGCCTTATGGGGAGTGGTTGGCGAAGCAGAGTCTGACTATCCCTCCGCAGAGTTTTGCGCAGGAGGCGGTCATGGATCAAGTGGCTGATTTGCCGGTGCAATTGACGAAGTTCGGGTGGGGGTTGGAGGACACGGAGATGATTATTGCGGACATGGCGAGTACGGGCAAGGAGAGTACGTATTGCATGGGTGATGATATCCCTTTGGCGGTGCTCTCGTCGAAGCCGCACACGCTGTATAATTATTTCAAGCAGCGTTTTGCCCAAGTGACCAACCCCCCCATCGATCCCCTGAGGGAGGGCACGGTCATGTCTCTCAAGGTCTCGCTCGGCCGCAAGGGTAACATTTTGGAGCCCAAGGAAGAGAAGGCTCGCCTCCTCCGCCTTGAGAGCCCCTTGCTCAATTCTGCGGAGCTTGATCTTGTGATGGGTGCGGCTAAATTTCCCTCTCGTCCTCTTTCTACTGTCTATCCTTTGTCGGATGGTCCTCAGGGATTGCAGGCAGCGGTGGAGAGGTTGTGCAAGGAGGCCGTGAAGGCCGTGAGGGAGGGAGCGGAGATTTTGCTGTTGTCTGATCGGTTGGGGAGTGACTTGGAGGGGGAGATGACATACATCCCTCCTTTGCTGGCAGTGGGCGCGGTCCATCATAGGTTGATCGAGGAGGGGTTGAGGATGCGGGCGTCGTTGGTGGTGGAGACGGGGCAGGCCTGGAATACGCATCAGTTTGCGTGTTTGATCGGGTATGGTGCGAGTGCGATTCACCCTTATTTGGCCTTGCAGGCTGTGAGGGATTGGCATGGGGAGAAGCGGACGGAGGTGCAAATGAAGTCGGGGGTGCTGCCTAAAATCACGAGGGAGAAGGCGTTGGAAAACTACCGAGAGGCAAATGAGGCGGGCTTGTTGAAGGTCATGTCTAAGATGGGTATTTCTCTCTTGGAGTCTTATATGGGCGCGCAGATTTTTGAGGCGATTGGGATTGGCAATGATTTGCTGCAGCTTGGTTTCAGGGGGACGCCGTCGCGGGTGGGGGGGTTGTCGGTCGCGGATTTGGCGCAGGAAGTGAGTGGGTTTGTGGGGAAGGCGCTTGAGATGCAGGGGGAGGAAAAGAGTAGGAAGTTGGAGAATTATGGCTTTTATCGGTATATGGTTAAGGGGGAGTATCATCACAATAGCCCGCAGTTGAGTAAGCTGTTGCATAAGGCTGTGGATGGCAATGGGGATGTGAGTCAGTATGAGTTGTTTAGTCGGGCGGTGGCTGAGAGGCCGCCGACGACGTTGAGGGATTTGTTGGATATCAAGACGGATCGAAGCCCCGTGCCTTTGGAGGAGGTGGAGCCGGCGGAGGCGATCATGAAGAGGTTTTGTACGGGCGGGATGAGCTTGGGCGCGCTTTCGAGGGAGGCGCACGAGACGCTGGCGATTGCAATGAATCGGATTGGGGGGAAGAGTAATAGTGGGGAGGGTGGGGAGGACCCGATTCGGTTTCAGTCTTTGACGGACGTGGATGAGAAGACGGGGTTATCGGCGCGGTTGCCTCATTTGAAGGGGTTGAGGAATGGGGATATTGCCACTTCGGCGATCAAGCAAGTGGCTTCCGGCCGCTTTGGAGTCACCCCCGAATATCTAATGAACGCCAAGCAAGTCGAAATCAAGATGGCCCAAGGCGCTAAACCAGGGGAAGGTGGTCAGCTGCCCGGCAAGAAAATCGATGAGTACATCGCTGGCCTGCGTTCGTCCAAGCCAGGCGTTACCCTGATCTCTCCTCCTCCCCACCATGACATCTACTCGATCGAGGACCTGGCCCAGCTCATTTATGACCTGCACGCAATCAACCCCCAAGCCCCCGTTTCGGTCAAGCTCGTCGCGGAGGTGGGCATCGGTACCATCGCTGCAGGCGTCAGCAAAGCAAACGCCGATGTCATCCAAATCTCTGGTCACGATGGAGGGACCGGCGCCTCCCCCCTGAGTTCGATCAAGCACGCAGGCAGCCCTTGGGAGTTGGGATTGGCCGAAGTCCACCGTACGTTGTTGGAGAATGGGCTGCGTGGTCGTGTGTTGTTGCGGGTGGATGGTGGGTTCAAGACGGGGTATGATATTCTGCAGGCGGCGTTGATGGGAGGAGAGGAGTATGGGTTTGGGACGATCGCCATGGTGGCGGCTGGGTGTATTATGGCCCGAATTTGTCACACGAATAATTGCCCGGTGGGCGTGGCGACGCAGAGGGAGGATTTGCGGGCGAAGTTCCCGGGGACGCCTTCGGATGTGGTGAATTATTTTGGGATGGTGGCGGAGGAAGTGAGGGGGTTATTGGCTGAGTTTGGGTATCGGAGCTTGGATGAGGTGATTGGACGGGCGGATTTGCTTAAGACACGGGAGGGGGTGCTGTTGACGAAGACCAAGGCGGTGAATTTGGAGTTTTTGACGGCGCTGCCTGATACGAGGACGGAGAGGGGGTGGTTGAAACATGAGGCCGTGCATAGCAATGGAGGGATGCTGGATGATGATATCTTGAAGTCGGTCTCGGGGGCGATTGCGCAGCAGGGCGTGCAGCAAGAGACGATCGATGTTGTCAATACGGACCGGGCGGTAGGCGCGAGGGTGGCGGGAGAGATTGCGAAGAAGTATGGAAATAGGGGTTTTAAGGGGGAGTTGGACTTGAGGTTCCGTGGGTCGGCGGGGCAGAGTTTTGGGGCGTTCATGGTGAAGGGTATGAAGGTGTTGTTGGAGGGGGAGGCGAATGATTATGTGGGCAAGGCGATGAATGGAGGGAGGATGGTTATTGTTCCTCATCCTGATTTTAGGCAGCGGGGGGATGTCTCGTTCCCGGAGCAGGTGATTGTGGGGAATACCTGCTTGTATGGCGCGACGGGTGGGGTTTTGTATGCGTTGGGCCGGGCGGGAGAGAGGTTTGCCGTGAGGAATTCGGGGGCCGTGGCGGTGATTGAGGGGGCGGGGGATCATATGTGTGAGTATATGACGAGTGGCGTGGTGGTGAGCTTGGGGAGGGTGGGGAAGAATGTGGGGGCGGGGATGACGGGGGGGTTGGCGTATGTGTATGAGGATGATGCGATGGCTGCTTCGAGCTTGCCGTTGTCGAAGCTGGTGAATATGGAGATCGTGAAGACGCAGCGGATACAGAGTAAGGCGGGGGAGGCTCAATTGAAGAGCATCCTGACTGATTATCTGGAGGCGACGGGCAGTGCGAAGGCCAAGCAGATTTTGGAGAAGTGGAGCGCGAACGTGGGCAAGTTCCACCAGGTGGTACCACCCGCGGAGGCAAATGTGCCGGAGGTGAAGGAGGCGAGTGTCAAGGCGTCGGCATAGAAGGGGAGGGAGGAAGTAACAGCGTGTGTGTGTTTTGACTTTGATGATGACTACATGTGTGTGTTGAGTGAGTGATTGAGTAATTGCAACGAGCAGAGAAAAATATAAATTGAATTGATTGGGCTTATATATGCATGTTTAGGTAGCAAACACCAAGGGAGGAAATACCAACCTCCTCTCCCCCTCCTAGTGATTCGAGACGTGCAAGGGGGCCTGGTGGGACGTACAACAAAAGGCAAAGCCTCAGCAACGTGCGACAGGCATTGAAAAACGGCACGAGCCTAAAGGCGCATCCATGTAGACAAGCTAATTAAAGAAAGAAAAGCGATGCGAAAAACAAGAAAATGGTTGCTTCTCGTTGGGATCCGGGAGCAAAAGTGTTCGGAAAATCCCTCATTTATTCGTCCATAAGCGAAGCAAACTCATACTCCCAACCCTTACGCACCACGTACAGGTGACAGGCATCGTCAAGCTGTCCAGCCGGGCCTGGTCCCTCCGCGGGAGTGGCACAATTGCAGTCGCTAGCACGCTGGGAATCGACCTCCCGCCCTCCTGTTGCCCTGCAGCACTGCACCATCGTCTTGCTTGCCATAAAGCGGTCTCCCAGCCATGGGGCTCCAGCAGTCCACGCCCGCCGCGGACGGCGGGGAGGGGCCAACCCCCCCGCCACAGCCATCCTACTGGCAGATGATCAAAATGGGCTACGCAGAGCTTGTAAATGCAATAATCAGACCGCCTCGAGCTGAGTACTTGACGGAGCACTTGGGCCCTCCGACGTTCGAGTTTTGCGGGCGGGCCTTTCAGCGCCGGGATTTTGAGGTGGTGAATGAGCGGGGGCAGCGGCTGCAATGCTCGCATTGGGAGCCGGTGGAGTACCCTGTACTAGAAGAGGAGGAGGACGACGACGACAATAAGGGGGATGACGGCCCGGCGGCCGAAGGCCAGCAGCAGCACCAGCAGCAGCACCAGCAGCGGCAAAGAAACCCAATGGAGCAGCGCAGGGGGTCGTTGCCTTGTATCGTGTACATGCACGGCAACAGCTCTGCCCGTATTGAAGCGTTGCCGCAGCTGTCATTGTGCCTTTCGTTGGGCATCACATTGGTTTCGCTTGATTTTGCGGGGTCGGGGCGCTCAGAAGGAGAGTTTGTGAGTCTTGGCTACTATGAGAAGGATGACTTGAAAGCTGTTATTGAATACCTTCGGGCGTCGGGGCGTGTGTCACGGATTGCGTTGTGGGGTCGGTCTATGGGGGCGGTGACGGCTTTGATGCACGGGGAGCGGGACCCGTCTTTGGCGGCTATGGTACGTGCCTCGGTTGGGTTTGCCTTGGTTGATTTACCTCTGATTGTGCATTGCTTTTCCTATATGAATCTATAATGTCCATCTCTATGTGTGTGTCTTCCCAGCTTCGTCCTTTCCGTGCCTCCATTCTCTCATCCTTATTCACGTGCCTTTCTTTCTAACCCTCCCTTCCCTTCCCTCTCCCCTCCCACCACCACCCCCTAGATCCTCGACTCCCCCTTCGCAGACTTCGCCTTGCTCGCCGACGAAATGGTGGACAAGGGGAGGGAACACGGTGTACACGTCCCGCGCCTCGTCAGCCGCCTCGCCCTTCGTTTCATCAAAGCATCAGTGCAAACCAAAGCTGGGTTCGATATTAAGCATTTATGTCCCTTGGCACAAGCACCCGGGTGTTACATGCCCGCCTTGTTCGTCGCGGGGCGGGATGACGATTTTATTGATCCGTCGCATGCACGGAAGCTGGCGGAGGCCTATGGGGGGGATAAGAATATGGTGGTGGTAGAGGGAGATCACAATTCGATGAGGCCTCGGTCTTTGTTTGACTCGGCCTCGACTTTTTTGCAGCAGACCTTGCAACTGAATGAGGAGTTTGTGTTGCCGGGGGCGAGTAAATGGTTGGGGTTTCCACCCTGGGCGCATTTGGTGGTGCAGGGGGGTGAGGTTTATTATGATGATGAAGAGGAGGAGGACGGGAGGGAGGGAGGGAGGGAGGATGGGTTTCATTATTGGGAGGACCGGTTTGTTTTTGATGAGTTGGGGCATCCGCCGGGGGAACCGGTGATGGTCAGAGGAGGGGGAGGATTCACGAGGGAGGAGGGGGTGATATTGTCGAGGGGGAATTCGTCAGGTGTGCACCACCACCACCACCACCACCACCACCAACAGCAGCACCAGCAGCACCACCAGCAGCACCAGCAGCAGCCACCGCAATTGGAGGTGGGCATGACGCGGGCGAGGCAACGGGAGATCCAAAATGCGGTCACTAACCTTTTGGGTGGTGGTGGTGGTAGCAGCAGCAGCAGCAGTAATGCTAGCAGTAGCAGCAACAACGGCAGCAGCAGCAGCAGGAGGGGCAACACGAATAGTGCTTCTAATGGTGGTGGTGTTAGTAGCAGCATGGGCAGGGGTGGATATGAGTCTCTGTTACCGGCAATAGGTGGGGAGGAGTGGTCGTGTGCTTTGTGTACGTTAGTGAATGACGGTCGATATGGCCAGTGTGATGCTTGTGGGGCGGCGCGGCCTGGACGAGGAGGAACGAGCAGCAGCAGTAGCAGCAGCAGTAGTAGAAGAAGAAGAGAAGAGAGGGAGAGGGAGAGGGAAGGGAGGAGTCCTTCTCCACGAGTAGCGTCGCCGCAGCCAATGCCAAGATTACCACCAAGGGAGTACGCTGAGGCCAGAGAGAGGGGGGAGGAGAGTAAGGCGGAGTCGCAATTGGATGACGCGAAAGCGGGTGGTGATGATGATGGTTTATAGAAGAAAGGCACTCACCAGAAGAGGAGAGACGATGGATTTTTGGTGTACATATTGAATGCAAACTTTGTAAGACAGAGCGAGAAAGAATGGGGAATGAAGAAAAATGATAGATCTCAAGTGAATTGCTGAAAGAGAAAGTGGGTAGCTAATTTTTGATCCCTTTTAGTGTTCCGTGTGGGGGGGGGGCACGTAGAAGAAGGAAGCACTGGCAGTGGACTCGAGACTCTTGTTCATTTCTTTCTTTTCTCCCTTTCTGACTGCGGCAGACAGACTAATAAAATGCGGCTGCTCTGCTGCTGCTACGCTACTAGCTTACTACTGCTTTACTCTCGCTGGTCGTTTTCACTGTTGTTTTTATTTTGTGTGTGTTGTGTTTTTGGGTGCGTAGGCGTGTCATCTCTCTCTACCTTACTCTGACTTCCTTCGTATTTCAACGTTTATCGGTTACGCTTGATGTTACGGTCGATCTCCGTGAACTCCTGCTGGAGGCGCTTGCGGCGCTTCTCGGGGATGGGGAACTTAGGACCGTACGACGCATAGTGACCAGCCATGACGTTGATCGCCGTATAGAGGGTGGAGAAGGAAGGCTTGCCCGCCACGTTGTTAAAACGGCGGTAGTAGGAGACGAAGTCCGTCATTTCGGTTTTGACCGACTTGGCGATGGCCTCGTAGTTGGGCGTGTCGCGGTTCATGAAGGTGGCGTACCTGGTGAGGTGATTTGATGGGGGGAGGGGAGGGGGAGGAACGGCGGTGAGAAGGGGTGGGGACAGGGGAGGAACGGGTCAAAGAGTATTTGTAAAACAAAAAGAATTTAAAATCACATGCGGCTTGCTTTCTATGTGACAAAATAGTACATACGGCCTGCCGTCTCGAAGGAGAACGGAGGGGCTATCACGTCGACACACAAGAAGCAGGGCTGATCACGAAATACCGACACACCCATTCCCCCCATCACCCACTTACTTCATGTGGTTGACGACCTGTGCGGCATCCTTGTAGTACTCCTTCGAGAGCTCGTAGCCCTTAGGGGCAACACCCAGGTCCACGGGGGCCATGGCGGGCACGCCTCCCTCCTCCGCAGCCAAAGCCGGCAGCGCCACGCCGAGACCAGCCAGGGCAGCCAGGCCCGCGGCCATCACGTCCGAGCGGCTAAAGACCTGTCGTTGGAGGGCGATGAATGTAATATGTAAGCACACGTGTGGGGATGAGCATGGACACGGGCTTCGACCGACGTTCTCTCTTTTGGACCCCACCCACAGCTACGGCACGTCACGCCGGGCATCCTCCCCTCTCTTCTTACCTCGTTGTTGCGCTGGGCCTGCAAGGCCATGCTGCTAGGCTTCGAGGGCACGGGTGCCAAGAAGGCCACTGCCGGGGCAGCGAGGAGGAAGAAGCTGAGGACACGCATGGTCTCCTGTGTTGAGTTGGGGAGGGGAAATCAACAGGTGAGCCACGAGGATTAGCGGATGGCTCGCGATGGATTGAGCGTTCTGTTTGCTGCCTTGGATTGTCGGGGCCTGCTTGCATGGAGGCACGAGTGTTTAACACGGTCTGCCTAGTACAAGCAGAATGCTACGACATCAACAAGCTGACCGTCAGAGGGGAGAAAGGTGGCTTAGCCGCAGAGCAAGATGAGCCCAAGTGCCTCCTCTTCAAGCTGGCGGCACCCGGGCACCGGGTATGTTAGGTCTGAACTTCTGACCTCTGAATTTTAAAAAGTGGCGGCGCAGTAGCGTCGTGCCCCCCGTCTTGTCTACTTGGGTGTAGGACAGATTTCAAATTCGGGCCACCAAAGACACACACATTGTACCTCTTGTCGTGTCCATGGGGAGGTTGAAGAAGTATCAATGAATGGGCTTGGACACGGTCGCACTCAAAAATAGAAGCAAAAGCAAATGCAAAACGATAATGTTCGGTCAGATTTTTTCTCAACTTCTTCATATTCACTTGGTTAGCTGTGCGCACATGACCTAGTATTTTGCTTTTTGCCCGCCCACACATATATCAAGAGCCCTGCCGTCTGTTCACTCCCTCGCTAGACGGCCATGTAACAGCATACATTACATAACATTCCCTTTGCCAAGGCCCTAGTCTCTCCGAGCCGCCTCATCAACGACACTCACACACACACACACCCACCTATACATATACGTATAACATCCACCTCTCCAACCCTGAATCTACCCCGAAGCCCACACATCCTCCAAATACCGCTTCTCCGCCGCCAATTTCTCCACCAGCCCCGGACCCTGTGCCAAAGGCAGCCCCTTGCCCTCCGCAAGAATCTTGGCAAAAGCAGCTCTCACATCAGGCGCCATGTGCTTGGCATCCCCACACACATACACATGCCCCCCCGCCTCAATCATCTGAAACAACATCTCCGCCTTCCCCTCTAACAGGTGCTGGACATACACGCGTTGCCCCGGGACTTTCCGTGAAAACGCCACATCCAAATGCACCAACACCCCCCGCGCCTTCAACCCCTCCATCTCCTCCCGATAAATAAAATCATCATCATTCCGACACCCAAAAAACAAAACAGCCGGCCCCGTCGCCTTGCTCGCCTCGCGGTCGTACAAGAACCCCCTCAGCGGCGCCACGCCCGTGCCTGGGCCAATCAGAATAATTGGCGTCGCCCCATCAGGAGGCAGGCGGAAATTACTCTTCGTGTCTTTTACGAACACTCGTACTTCCTGCCCTGCCTTCCGCCCAGCCAGAAAATTCGAGGCTACGCCTAAATGAACGCGGCCCGTGGGGGTACTGCCTTTGACAATCCCCACGGTCACAGAAGCCTTTTCGGCATCAATAAGCGGGGAGGAGGAAATAGAATAATACCTCGGCCGGAGGGGCGGCAGCAGGGTGCACAGCTCGGCAAGAGTCAGCTTGGCGGAGCGATGCGTGTCCAAAAGCTCGACGAGGGTGCGCTTGGTCTTGACAATCTCGGTGTCATGCGCGGCAATCATGGCTTCCAACGCCTTCTTCTCCGGAGGGCACGTCGCACGATCCGCCAAGATAGCAAGCTGGGCCCGTGGCACCGTGTGCTGCAACTCGACACACCATGTCAAAATCAACTTCACACTCAAATCGGCCCCAAAAGGAATAATCGAAGAAGAGGCCCCCTCCGGACTAGCCTTATTAACATGCAACATATCATCCAACCCCATCCCCAGCACGGCCGCCGCCCGCGCCACCACCTCGGGAGGGTTCGCCCCCTGGACTGCCAAATGATCTCCCGCCGTATACCGTTGGCCAGGCGCCAACTGAATCTCGACATGATGCGTCGATCGCTCCGATCCCGCCGCCTGCAACTCTTTATTCTCCAACACCTTGCCGACAAACAACCCATTCTGCACCGCCCACTTACTGGCCACGTCCCCAAACGCATCCGCCATCTCAACCTTCTCCTTCCTCCTCCCCTCCTTCCCCTCCTTGCCCGGGAGCAACGTCACAACATAAGCAGGCACCAGCCCCGCCGCCCCCGACACCGGCTGCACCCGCGCCCGGGAGATCCCCAAGCTCTCGCTCAACCCCTCCCACAACGCAAACTTCCACGTCTCAAACCCCTCGTCCAACGTCGAATCCGCGTCTCCACACGCAAACTCAGCTGTCAACCTCTTCCCCTGCGCCGCCGCTAAGGCCTTATCTATCGCCCTTGGAATCGCTTGATACGTACGAGCCCACTGGGTGTTCCCGCAGCCAAACACGGAGAAAGGCACATCTGCAAAGACCTTGGCAACGGCCGCGGGTTGCTCTAGAAATTTGATGAATTTACCGGCGTTATCGGGAGGGGTTCCATTGTAGGTAGAGGAGATCACAATGACAGCAGCCGCGCCCTTGGCCACTTCCTTTTTGTCTAGGAAAGCATCGAGGCTCATCAGGTCCGCGGCCATCCCTATTTTTACTGCGTGTTGGGCTAGTTCCCCTGCAAATGTCTCGCAGGTGCCCATGTTACTTCCGTACAAGGCTACCACACGAGTATTCGGAGGAATCGCAGCCGCGTCAACCATCCCTCCCTTCCCCGCTCCCGACGCAACAGCAGCAGCAGCAGCTGCAGGACTAAATGGAGGGCTAGCGAGAGAAGACAAACTCCCACCAGACAGAGCAGACACGCTTCGTGTGCTGCTCATCGGGCAGGAGGACGACGGCCGGCGACGTTCAAGGGAGAGGAAGACATTATGGGGCTTCAGGAAGAGAGGGGTGGTGAAGGAGGGCTTCGAACGACTATGCAAGCGCAAGTGATACCTTTGTATAGTACGGGCAAGGACGGAGCGTTGTTCCATTATGGACAGCTGCCTTCCTAGGCACCCGCGATGGCCGGCGGAGAAGGGGAGGGAGGCGTAGGGAGAGCGGTTTTTGGCGTTCTCGGGCAGCCAGCGATCAGGGTCAAATTTCCACGGGTCGGGCCAATAGGCTGGGTTGTGGGAGACCCCCCAGAGGGAGACGATGGCGGCCGTGCCTTTCCGGATTTGGTAGGGGCCGAGCATGGTGTCGACGGCGGCGTCTTTCCGGTTGGCTTGGGCGGGGGGGAAGAGGCGGAGGGATTCGTTGATCACGCAGGTGCAGTATTGGAGTTGGCCGAGTTTTTCGAAGGTGAGGGGGCCGTCGCCTATTACGCGTTCGACCTCTTCGGCGACCTTGCGTTCGACGTCGCCGTGTTGGGAGAGGAGCATGAAGAGGCAGGTGATGGCGGTGGAGGTCTATTTCGTAAGGAGGGAGGGAGGGAGGGAGGGTTGAGTGGAGATGGGTTGCTAGCTTTCATGGCGCACAAAAAGTAAGAGGACGAGAGGGAGGGAGGGAGGATAGTACTAAGAAGATAAAGCGCGACTTACCGAATCATGGCCCGCCAGCAAGAAGGTCAAAATCTGATCACGCACATTATCAGGAGGCAGCTTCTGCCCGGTCTGCGGGTCCGCGGCGGTAAGCATGAGCGTGAGCACGTCTTTCTCATCTGTGCGAATGCCCTTCTCGAGCTCTGCCTGGCGCTCTGTCACAATTTGCTCGACGAATTTAATGTTGGGCTTGTTAAATGCGCACCATTCTTTTAGGAATTTACCTGTGGTCAGCACCTGTGAGGAAAGGGGAGAAGGGGAGGAGAGAAGAAGAAGATATGAGCGCATATATTTGAGGAGGTCTTTAGAGAGACATTCAAGACAAAAATTAGGAAAAAGCAACCCCTCAAAAACATTCTCCAACCTCACCCACACCAGCACTACCAGCACTAGTACGTACGCTTCTCCAAAAACCCTGCTCCCACCGCGCATCGCTATAATCACTCGACTTCTGCAACTGCTCCAAATACGGATGGGTCCCCGTCTCCTGCGCCTTAAAATTATACCCAAACCCCACCCGGCCGATCACATCGAACGTAAACAACTCCGTGCTCTTATTCAGGTCCACCGCCTGATTCCCCTCGGCCACCCCATCCCACTTCACAAATAACTGCTCAATACACTCCTGGACCACATGAAAATACTGCTTCATCCCCTGGTTACTAAACGCAGGCAACAAAATCCGATGCGCAATCCCCCAGATCTCCTCGTCATCATCAGCGGTAAACAAGCCCTGATTCACCCACCCCCGCACCATCTTATTATGCTTAAAATGCGTCTTGGGCCACACCGTGGGGTTCTCAATCACCGGCCCCACCAATTCTGGGTCACATATCACGACTGCCTCCGTATTCGGTGGCATGGAAATACGAAAAATAGGACCATACTGATGCATCAACCTTAAATGGGCCGAGCAAATCATCGGGCGGACGTCCGTAAAATTCTTACTAAACAATTTAGGCTTAGGCCCAGCAGGGACGGGCAGCCACTCCGGAGGCTTGCCAAGGTGCGGTGATGCCCGCCCTGCCTCTACGTAGGCGATCAGATCACACTTTGCGTGTAAATCTCGCAATGTTAAGGGTAGACCGGTGGCGGTGCTGCAGATGCAGAAGGGTTGGTCAGTGCCCGACGCGATGGTGAAGGCCTGTTGCACGCCTTCGTAGACCGACTCAAGAGTAGTGCTGGCCCCCAAGGGAAGGGTCACGGCGGCAAGGCTGGAGGGAGTAGATGGCGCCGCTGCGGGCATTGTGGCGGGCGCAGGATATTCGCCTATTATTTGATTGAAAGGGGGGTCGGAGGAGGGGTAGAGGTTTGTGTGTGTGTGTGTGTGTTTTTTTTAATGTATGCTTGCTACGAAGTTTAGTAATAGAGAGGTGCACGGCTGCTCAAGGCGGCAGGATTTCTGTTCTAGGACCCCTTCGGTCGAAAGTCCGCCGGCGCTTGTGGGGATGTGCCACGCATGTTGTGTGTGTGTGCACCCAAGAATTACTCGTGGGATCAAGGAATCTTGACCCATTCCGCGGCCCTCGGCAATAGGGTGGGACATGCATGCATAAGCTCATGAGCTTGATGGAGTGTCCCTCCGAAAAAGTGCGGCGTTGCACTTTCTCAACAACAACAGCAGCGGCGCGAACGTGCATAGTGTGAGAAAGGTGGACAAGGTGGGCGTGGGACAGGGGGCCGAGTAGACAAGTGGCTGGGAAGGGGTTTGAGGTTGGTTGGGACTTACGATAGACGATGAGCGCGCGGGTCACGACGGAGGTCGGGCCTGTGGTGGGGCAGACCAGGCCCTGCACGGGGCAGGGCGTCTCGTAGGGGGCTGATGCCATGGCTTGGAAAGGACACTATGGTTGTGGGTGTGAGGTTGTTGTTGATTAGCTCCAAGACGGATCAAATGAACAAACAGAAGTGGGGGTCGGCTTCCGCCTGCCAGAGTTCTGCGCTCCGCCC
>Ga0105055_10006761_pt1 | contig 15619 bp, 10 predicted proteins | sample BON03_FD_78090 | JGI IMG/M metagenome (GOLD analysis project Ga0105055, IMG submission 78090) | Freshwater microbial communities from Lake Bonney liftoff mats and glacier meltwater in Antarctica - BON-03 | ecosystem: Environmental > Aquatic > Freshwater > Ice > Glacier meltwater | place: Lake...
ATTATATTATATTATATATTATATATATAAAAAGAGATTGAGAGATAGAGCTATAGTGTGAGTGTGAGTATGAGTATATACTAATACTATATATAGTATATAGATACAGCCCGGGATATAGCCTACATAGCGGGCTATTCATAGCTATAGCTATAGCTATTAGAGCTATAAAGTGTGTGTATATAAAGCTATAGCTATAGATACAGAGATGCGTATACAGATACAGAGACACAGACGCAGCGGGTAGGGGTAAGATGTCCCAATCCCAAACATCCATTCTCAGGGCTAGGGGCGGGGGTTGTATATAACACATAATACACATAAACATACATCATCATCATCATCTCAACGAAACTAAGAACTAAAAAAAAGACTGACACTACAAGTCGCGGACGCGACACAGCCGGTTAGTAATGCGAAGAAGGATGGAAAGGAGATTGAAAGATTGAAGGAAGGGGACGGAGTAGGGGTAGGGGTGCTCTCGTGCTCTATGCCCAGAGCGCCCGCCGTCGCCGATGGGAGGCAGGCAGAGGCGCCACCCCCTCCCCGGCACCCTATGGCCTGCAGGTGGAGAGCCAGGCGCCAGAGCCTATTTAAAGAAGCGCCAGGGGTCCCACAGCGCAAGCCGGCCAAAGAGAATAGAGGGATGAGAGGGCCGTGCGCGTAAGCGGCAGCCCCCAGCTCCAATTCGTCGCCACAGAGAGAAGACGGCAGCGAGATGGCCGCGCGCAGTGAACAACGCCATCCATCCACTCGGCGCCGGCTCGTCCACACGACCGCCTTCTCCCCCAGGGGCGCGGCGAGCTCTATTCGTCGCTGCCCCTCCTCGGCGATTCACGCCCCGCGCTACCCGCGGCTACTACTAGCCGCCGCCGCGCCGCCGCCTCGCTTGCCGCTGAAACTAAACGACTCGAGCGACGGCGGCGGCGCCTGCGGCGGCGCGTTCTCGACGCAGTCCTCCCCCCCCTCCAAGTGAGCCGCGCACCCGCCGCTGATCCTGTGGCGGGTGGCATCCTGCTGCGTCCCTCTGCCCGCCGGCGACTGCGCCCGCTTCCACCGTGCAGAGGCCGGCGCAAGTGGCGGAGCGGCGTATGCATAGCTAGATAACACATTCGCCGCCTGCGCTGGTGCAGCAAGCCCCGCCGCACCTCGCCCCTGCGCAGCGGCGAAGCCTCCCGTGGCCCCCTCGACGCTGCAGCCCGCATCCCCCCCCGAGGCGCCTGGCGAACCCTGGTCGGTCGCCCGCGCAGGCGGGCTGAAGAAGCGGCTCCTGGCCGCCGGGACGGGCCGCGCGGCCGGGGCGGCGCCAGCCGCCGCCTTTGGTGGCTTGAAGGCGCGCATCGCCCCCTTGGTCTTGTGGATGAGCGGCTGGAGGTAGCTGCGCAGCGACGTCTGCTGCGGCAGCGCCACGGGCGTCAGACCCGTCGGTGTCCACGCCGCAGCCTCCGCCGCGCTGGCCAAGCCAGTCGTGGCCGGAGACCCCGCGTAGCACGACGACGAGGGCGGGTAGCCGCACTGCCCCACGCCGCCCGCCGACGCGGCGCGGGCGGCGCAGGGCGCCGGCGGCGTGCCCGCGCCGGAGCCCAGCCGCGCCGGCGCGCTGAGCCGCCGGCCGAGGTCGGGCGGGGCGGCGAAGGGCGCGTGCGTCTCTGGGTGGATGTCGCCTCGCGCGCAGAGCGCAACCGCGACCTCTTGCGGGAGGTCCGCACCGCAGTGCGGCATGTGCGCCACCTCGCCGTTCTCGTCCACCGGCTGCGGCTCGAGTGGCACCACGCGCTGCTGCGCCGGGTCGAAGACTCGCTGGTGGCGGAACGTCTCCCTGGCGCGGCGGAAGGCGTCCACGTAGGCCTCCCACCCCATCGGCGGCGGCTCGCGCATCTCCATCTTGCGCACCCGCACCGCCATCTCGACGCTGCCGTGCGCCTTGAGCGCGCGGTGGGCCGACTTGATCCCAAAGCCCGGGAGCGAGGGCAGGTAGTCGCAGCCAGCGAGGATGCAGAGCTCGAGGAAGAGGTGGGCGTCCCACTCGGCCCACGGCGCGAAGAGGCGCGCTGGCGCGCCGTCGCCCTTGGCCGACGCGTCGGCCACGTCCGGCAGGCGCGTGCGCGTGAGCAGCCGGCCGTTGCCGCCGCCGTCCATCTTGTAGAGCACCGCCGGGCAGCCGAAGGCCATCATGTCCGAGTCCTCGGCCAGCACCAGCTGCACGTGGCCGTGCCGCGCCAGAAACGCAATCTGCGCGTCCGCCTCGTAGGGCGCGACGTAGGCGAGGATGTTGTGGCGGCGGCAGGCGAGGAGCAGCTGGTGCGCATGATCGGGCGTGATGTCGACCGCCTTGCCGAACTCGTCGAGCGCCTTGGTGCGCTCGCCAGCCTTGAGCAGCGCGTCCGCCTTGAGCATGTGCTTTTGGCGCGACGCGCGCCGCGTCTCCTCGGTGCCGGCCTTGGCGGGGAGGGCGGCGCCGTCGAGGACGAGCACGGGCTCGACGCCGTACGAGCGCATCTTGAGGAACGCGCGGAGGCAGAAGTCGACGAAGCCAGTCGTCGCCATCCCCTTGGCCATCTCCAGCGCACACGTCTTGGAGCCGCGGTGCAGCCAAGCGTAGCCGTCGATTGCGCAGCGGCCACCGGTGAAGCGAGAGATGTGCACGTCCTCGGCCGCCCCGTCGATGAACGGGAGCAGGCCCTGGATGCCCATCGACGCGGCGGCGCCCGGCGCCCACAGCGCGGGCCGTTAGAACGCAAATACCGGCCGAAATTCAGGCGCGAAAGGGTTGCCACGAAAACTAATCGTATACCTACCAACGGTATTACGCGTACGCGTACCGTACTAACTAGCACGAGTAGCTCTAGAGTCAAGCGGAGAGTTGTGGAGCTACTGCAGTCCAACAGGAGAGATCCGGCTCTGCTCCCCGGTCTGCGCGGCCCTCCGTTCTCCTCTTCCTTCTCGCTTCCAATATTATATTCCTTTATTCCCCCTTCGGCTTCGGAAACCTTTCAACACACGATTACAGGTACTCAGGTACTCATAAATAGCTAGAGCTCGCTCCGCTCCAGACCTCGCTGTTTGCAAACGTCTCCCTTTCTCCGCCCTCTTCTCGATTTCTTCTTTCCTCGACGACATCCCCTTACTCCTCGCCAGGTCATCTCCCCCCATTTTCACCCCCCCTCGTAGTGCCCCCATCCCCCCCCCTTGGTATAGGGGCACCTACCGCTGCTAATCGTCGGCCTGGCTAAGCGCCGGAATTCGCTTGTGTGTGCGCCGCGGCGCGGACCCCCACGAGCATGGACGCCGACCTGAGCGCGCTTCCCAGAGAAGCCTCGACTGGGCCGAGCCTCGAGCAAAGCAGGCTTGCTGGGGAGGGCGCAGCCTCGCCTGCCAACATCTCGAAACTCGACCTTACCATAGATGGCGCAGCCCCGCCTGCCAACATCTCGAAACAGAGCCGGCTTTCCGTAGAGGGCGCACCCTCGCCTGCAAACAGCTCGAAAGACTCGGCGCTCGGCAAGATATCGGCGCGCTTGGATACGCTGTCCGCCCGCGATGGATGGGGTTCGAGCGGCGTGCTGTTTGAGGACTACGTGATTCGGCCGGCGCGTCCGCTAACATCTGGCGAGTACGAGGACCCTGGCGTGGAGCAGACCCGGCGCGCGCAGTGGATCCGCCACCTCGTCGCGAAGCAGCAGTACACAGAGGCAGAGGACATTGGGTGGGACCTGGTTGACGACCCGCGGCCGACCATGAAGGACGCGGACCGCCGCGCGCTCTGGATCAAGTACTTTGTCGACAGCTGGCTCTTTGAGGAGGCAGTCATGGTTGGGTGGGACGAAGAGACGCCGCCCGACCCGCGGCCGCGCCGCATCTTCATTTGGACCGGCAGCGTCTACACGGGCTTCGACACCTACCGCTGCCGCGACACAGTGTGGGTCGAGGGCCTCTGTGACGAGGCGGCGATCGTCGCCGTCAAAGTGGTCTCGTCGATGCGCTTCGAGATCAAGATGACGGTCCGCGTCCTTGCGGGGCCAAAGGCGGGCGAGGTGAAAAAGCTCAAGATCCGATGTGACAAGCGCCACAACTTTGAGAACCTGACCAAGACGTGGGAGCAGGTCAAGAAGGCCACCGCGGCACAGCGGGCCGCCGTCGCGCGGTGAGAGCAGAGGCCAGCTCCGCGCGGCCGGGTCGGCTAGTCTCGGGCACGCGGGAGTCCAGGCCTTCTCGTGGGCTAATACTATTAGTAATAGGTATTAGTAATAGTATTACTAATAGTGTAGGTGGTTTGCCGTGGCACCTGGGGGATTTGGAGGGCGGAGGGCGGCTTTTGGGGGAGCCTGCTGTCCTCCCCTGATCTTACCGGGGTCGTCCCAGAGGGGTGTTGTGTTGTTTTGTGTTTTGTGTTTTGTTTGTGTATTGTCGTGTTGTGTGTTGTGTATGTCATTATATAGTGAATGTGTGATTGCAAGTTTGTAACAAGAGAGTTAGAGTTATTGATTATTGATATTGATCTGCACTCTCTGCTCTCCTCTGTCTCTGCTGTTGTTGCTGTGTACATAGACATAGGACTAGGACACAGGCTGTGTATGTGCTTGCAAGTTCGTAACCAGAGTTCTTGATTATTGATTATTGCTGATATAGATATAATTGATATTGATATGCTATTGAATACTATTGTGATAAAAAATATACGATCGATTGGGAGAGAGTAAGAGTAAGAGTAGGGGTAGGGGCACGTGCTGGTGCTGGTGCTGGGGTGGGGGGGCTGGTGCGAGAGTGAAAAAAAAACTGCAAATTCCCCGTCCCCACATATTCATCGCGCCATCGTCACGCCGTAGAAGAAGAAGACCATGAAGATAGACCAAAACAATCCCTCAAATCTCAAACACCTAACACTAACACACGAGACTCGGTGCGCCGCCCGCCACCGACTCGCTCGTCCCTGGAACTCACTAGCCAGAGCGCAGCCATCCGCCACCGCCCGACGCAGCTCCACTAGCAAAGAAGGATACACCACGTGCCGAGCCGAGGCGCTTCTCCTTCCAACGTCCCAACGTCAAGGCCGCATGCATCACGCATCACTCGTCGTCGTCGGGCGGCGGCGGCGGCGGCGGCGCGTCATCATCAGGCGGAGGCGGCGGAGGCGGTCCTTCTGCAGGTGGCGGCGGCGGTGCCTGAACATACGGCGACGGGTAGCCCCCTCCCCAATACCCCGCATACGCATCCGGCCCGTACCCATAGCCGCCAGCTCCGTAGTGCCCCCAGCCCCCATACCCGCCCGCGCCACAGCCCGGCCCGTACCCGCCCCCGTAGGGCGGATACCCATACCCCCCGTGATCGTACCCGCCACCGTAGCCATGGTACCCCCTGGAGCCCGCTGTGTCGTGGTGGGCGGCAGAAGCGTCAGGCGCATTCGGCGGAGGCGGCGGCGGGCCGCCACTGGTGGGTGGCTTCCCCAACGTTGGAGGTGTTGGAGGCTTTCCCGGTGGCGGCGTCGGTCCGGGCGGCGGCACAGGCCCCGGCGGCGGCACAGGCCCGGGCGGCGGCGTCGGCCCAGACGCCCCCCCAGGCGGCGGCGGCGGGCCGGGCGGCGGCGTCGGCCCAGACGGCGGCGGCGGCTTCGGCCCCCCCGGGGGCCCCCCTGGCGGTGGCGGCGGCGGCGCTTTTGCATTCTTCCGTTCCCAGTCGGATCGCACCGCGGCGATGAGCGATTCGGCGAGCGTGGTGGCGCGATCGATCGCCTCCGTGGAGCTCGAGCTCAGCGCGAGTGCGAGCGGCGTCGCCTGCTCGGCCCCAGTGGCCGGGTCGTTGCTCCCGGAGCCGCGCCCCACCAGCTGGACTCGGCAGCCCGTCTCGTCCTGGATGTGGCGCAGGTAGGCGCCCTTGGGACCGAGCAGCTTCCCGCGCACCTGGTACCCCGCGCTCGGGTCCAGGCCCACCTCGACGAGCTTCTTGATCAATGGCCCAGCAGCCAGAGCCGCAGCCGCCGCGCCGCCGCCGCTCAGCGGGCCCGAGCTCGTCGTCCCACTCGCTGGCGGCGCGCCGCTCGCCCCGCCGGCCGCAGACGGGCCGGGCGCGGCCGCGGACGGCGGGCCCATCATCTCTCGGATCATGCGCTCCGCCCGATCGACCGCGTCGTCCGTGTCCGCCTCGAGGTGCAAGTGCAGCGGCTGCTCGTCGGTCGAAGTGTCGCACGGCGGCTTGTAGCGGCCGCGGATAAATATGCTCGCGCCCGTCGCGGCAGACACCTCCTCGTGCGTCTGCTTGCGCGTGAGGTGCGCCTTGCGAGCGCAGTCGTTGATGTCGATGTCCAGCGACGGCCGCCCCGCCACACCGCCGCCGCTGCCGCCGCCGCTGCCGCGGCCGAATCCGCCGCCGCCGCCGCCGAGCGAAGCGTTCATCGCCGCCACGGCAGCGGCCGCCGCGGCCGCAACACTGGCAGTGTTGATGGCGGGCAGCCTTGTCTGCAGAGGCGCGGCCGGCGAAGCGGGCGATGCACCCAGGGCAGCCACAACGCGCATCGACCCGCCGTCCCCGGCTGCCGCCGTCGTGGCCGTCGTGGCCGGCGCGCCCCAGCGCCTGCGCTTTCGGTGTGGCTGAGCAGCCGGTGCTGCCTCATCTGGCGTGGCCGCCGACGGCGATGTGAGCGACCGAGGTGGCTCGGAGGCTGCGGCCGGTGCTACGTCGTCTGGCGCCATGGCCGACAGTGAATCGGCAAAGCTGATGGCACTGCGCCTGCCTTACGAGTGTTGCGCGCGGGGCGCGTCTATTTTCGGCTCATCGCGAAGCGAGCTCACCGTCGACGTCGATGCCGTGCGTGGCTGCTCTCCTGGCGGTGCTGGGCTACCAGCTGGGCGGCCTGGTGGCCCTGCCTCGCCGCGCCTCGGGCGTGGCCATGGCCTATTCGCTCAACAATTTTCCGCTGCCGGGCCCGATCACGCCGGTCAGCAACCTGGTGCTGATCAAGCTGTCCAAGGCGGACGAGTCCACAAAGGGAGGCCTCTACCTCGCGACCGAGGAGGTGGAGAAGCCGCGTGAAGGTATCATCGTCGCCGTCGGCGCGGGGCGCGTCCATCCGGACACTGGCGTCGTCATTCCGACTGGGGTGCGCTGCCGCCGCCTGCCACGCTAGCGGACTCTCGCGTTTGTTCGAGCGACCGCAGTGCATTCGCGGCGCCGGCCGCGGGCGAGTCGGCCCGCCGGCCGCGTCGTGTCTTGTGGCGGTGGCGAGGGCAGCTCTGCTCATTCCCGATCGACCGTCCGCGCGCTGCAGCCTGCGGCTCGGAGGGAGTTTTTCATGCCTCTTACCCACCACCCCCTCTCCTCAGCTCGCGGTGGACGACCTCGTTTTGCTGCGCGAGTTCACTGGCGAGCAGGTTGAGTACTGCGGCCAGGCCCACCAGTTCATGTCTAGCGACTCGATTCTGGGGACCTTTGTGGGCGGCGTCTCTGACTCTGCCAAAGACTTCCGCCCGCTCTCCGACAACCTGCTCGTCAAGATCTCAGAGGCGGCCACCTCAACCTCCTCGGGCATCGCGCTGGCCGTGGGCGACACCGAGTCGACGCCGCGGGGAGACGTGGTTCAGGCGGGGCCGGGGCGGACCACCTCGCTGGGCGGAGTGGCGCCCATGGATGTGGTGCGCCGCAATTCGAAACAGCCTCACAGCGCGCGGCGCCCATCGCACCCCAATCGCACGCTGCGGCGGCGCTGGCGCACTGGGGCCGCGGCAGCAACGCCCTCCCTACCGCTCACCCGCGTCGCGTTACCCGCTCCGCAGGCCATCGGCGACAGCGTCATGTTCCAGCCCTACTCCGGCAGCGACGTGAACCTCGGCGGAAAGAAGTACAAGGTGGTGCGCGCCTCCGACTGTCTGGCCAAGTGGTAGGAGCGCATGGGGTGAGGGGCTGAGAGCGGAGTGCGCGGGGGCGAGGTGAGGGGGGGCGGGCCTGCACACAGAGGAGCTGGGAGAGGAGCAGTGGGGCAACGCCTCTGCCTACCACAGTCCTCCCCTGGAGACGATAGGATATGAGCGAGGAGCGAGAGCTTCCAAGCTTCAGGCTAGACGCTAGATTATAAAATAACTGTGGTAGGCGCGGAGCTACGGTAAACACGGCCACAATATAAACAGTGGCGAGTGGCGTAATATGTGTGCGTGTAGGTATGTGGTGTGTGGCCGCAGCAGCAGCACACCGCCGCCGCCGCCATCGGCATCGGCATCAGGGCGGCCGTGTGTGGCATGTGTCACAAGAACACAAGCTACAGTCTACAGTCATAGCCATCGTATTTTTATTATAGTGTAAATATGTGAGCTCTCCCGTACTCCGAGTCCGCGCCCACAGGTTTATATATATTTTTGTGTGTATACTGTGTATGTGTCCGTTATCCGTTATGTGTGTTCTAATGTTCTGTGTGCTTTTTCGTAAAAAAAAATCGTATTATTTGTTTTATTATTCTGCACTCTGCACGACTCTGCTCCTGGCTCCTGCTCCTGCTCGGGTGCCTTTGCCTGTAGATTGCAATAGTCATATTGCCTATTGCCTATGACTATGGCATTCCCCCTGGAGCTGGAGTGTACAGTGTGACAGTGTATGTTTGGCCATATCCATATCTCGATCTCATTTTCAGGGCGGTGAGTCCGGTGAGATTGAGATAGTGAGATATGGTGGGATACAGCGGGGATACAGCAGATACAGCTGGATACGGATACAGCTAGATACGTACAGATGCAACTGCAGTGTGTGGCAGTGGCAGTGGGATACAGCAGCGGGATACTGCGGATCTGCCGCAAAATGGCTAGTAAATACAGATCAATGCAGGGATACAGCGGGACACCAAGGACAAGGATACGGTGAGATTACATATGCGGGATACAGGTAAAATACACGGTGGGGTGTCCCAAAATTACACGTCAGGGTCAGGGTCAGGGTCAGGTCAGGGGAGGGCTGTGATAATAGTGATAGTGTGATAGTGATTCCCGGCCCACCACCGCCGCCCCGCGCCCTAGCTGCGCCTGCGCCTGCGGCCCCAGGTCCTTCTCCCTCTGATCTCTTAGCCTTAGCTCTTAGCTCTTAGCTTAGCTCTTGGTTTGTATCACACATAGACACATGTATATAATAAACTTCGATTTTTTTGGTATATCTCTCTCATATCATTATCATACAACTCACACTTCAAAAGCTGAGCGCAGAGCCGAGCGAAACAGCGCCAGCGCCGAGGCCGAGGCTGAGGCGCTAGCAGTGGCAGTGGCCAGAATAAGACCAAAAGAGGCATCGAGGGAGAAGACCCGGCCGCCGCCGGTATCGAGAGGTTCTTCTCCCTGGACGAAGGTCCTCGAGAAAAAAAAATCGTCAGAGCGTTCATCATCAAATATCATCATTTCTTTTTCGATAAAAATAAAATTAAAAATGTGTCCACCCCTCCCCTTGTATCAATAATCAATGTACGATGATAAAATAATACATAATACTGCACAATAATACTACACACATCATACAACTACTACTGTACTAAATACGTGACTACACACGTCTCACACACGTCACAAGTACCACGAACGAGAGAACCGAAGAACGGAACACTATAACTATAACTATAAACTCAACTATATATATATATACATATATGGAGCCACACAACGCGGGATAACGCACACCCATGGTCTCTGCTCGCCATACCGCAACCGTCGGCTCGTCGGTGTTGATCCCGTGTGACGTCTGTGCTGCGAGCGCTATGTTGCCTCGGCGCTTCGTCTGTCGTCGGTCGTCGGCTCTCCCCGTGTCGTCACGCCACACCGAAACCATCCAATTGCGCGCACAGCGGCTAGGTCTGCACGCCGCGCGTGGCCGGCGCCCCGGACCCCTCGCTCGCCTCCACCTCCGCCGGCGAGCGGCACCTCGTCGCATCGCCCAGCCACGTGGCCGTGCCGCGTGGGTCGTGCCTGCTGCTGGCGGAGAGCCCACGGGGCGCCTGCCAGTAGCGTTTGGGCCCTTTGGAGCTGTGCGGCGCGCGGTTCTGCGCAACCTCCGCACACAGCCACGCCGCGAGCTCTTCCCCGGCCGCGTCCCACGCGCGCGCCCCCTTGCCGCCCGCCGGCCCCTCGGGGTTGTGCGGGACTTGGTGCAGCTTGCGCCGCGTCACTGGGGCCACGGATTGGGCGAGGGCCTTCCAGTAGACGCCCAGATATCCCGGCGCGTCGTACAGTATGGCTAGCGCGAGCCGCTCGGGGAAGTGTGCCTGCAGCACGGAGAAGAGTCTGCGCGCGGCCAGGGGCGTCGCGTCGCGGAGACCGAAGCCGTGGAAGTCGAGGACGACTACCCACTTGGCAAGGGGTGTGCGGAGAGCGTCGAGACGCGCCTCCATCTGCTCGAGTGTTGACACGCAGTGGGCGAGGTTGGCGTCGGGATCGGACCGGCTGGGGCTCTGCGAGAAGCAGAGATACGCCACGGGGCGGCCGAGCGAGTCGGTGCCCACCCAGCGCATCGAGTGCGCGAGGTGGTACCGTGCGCACGCGGGGACACGGCTGTCTTTGGCGGTGAAGCGGCGCGCGGTGAATTTACCCTGCGCCGCGGCGAGGCCAAGAGCCGGTTCGCTCGCGCACGCAGACTGCAGGTCGGCCAGAAGGGCTAGCGCAGGCTGGTCCTCGCTATCCGGGACGGCAAGATCCACCTGGCTGGTTTCGGGAGTGGCCGTCTCTTCGGACGACGACGACGACCGCAGCGAGTAGAGCGATTCACGCAGCGGTTCTCTCCACGAGATGAATTTCCGTATACGACCTGCGGCTGGCCGGCTGGGTTGCGGCGAGTCGAGCTTGAGAAGGGCGGGCTTGGTGGGATCGGAGGTGCCCTGTGTTGATGTGATATCGAGCCATCTGGAGAGGTCCCACCACGGCGCAGGCGCACCCAGGGCCCGCTGCTGGGAGCGTGCGGCGTCCAAGAGCCATCTGGAGGGGTCGCACCACGGCGCAGGCGCACCCAGGGCCCGCTGCTGGGAGCGTGCGGCGTCCATATTGGGGTGGTCGTGATGAAGACGTGACTGGGATTGTCACATTGAAGGTCGGGTAAAAAGGAAGCAGCCGCCTTTCGGGCTATTTGCAACTTCTTAGGGCTGGAAATAGTTTATCCGGGACGCGGGAAATTTGAACGACCAACGCATGTCGCAGTCCTCTTACGTCGAGCTGCTGCGCCGGCGGCACGGGAGTGCCGCCACCGTCGCCGCGCCTAGGAAGCCGCCGCCACCGAAGGGCCTGCCCATAGCGCTGCACTTGCCCGACCGTGCCGTGCGTGCCCAGCAGCGCGAGCGCGCCAATGGAGACCCGCCCCCATCGATGCGGCCGGGCTCCGGCTCGCTCACCTTCCAGCCGAGCCGGCGGGGCCCACGTGCGGCCGGCGCCTCGTCCTACGCTGCACCCGAGCCGTTTGCCGAGGCACTCGGCGAGCGCACGCCGGCCCTGCAGTGCTCCGACCCCGCCCGGTGCCGCGGCGCTACCTCCGCCGCCGGGCCGGTGTCTGCGACCGTCGCCAGCGCGGCGTCGGCTGCCGTGCGGAGCGCCGCGCTGCGAGCCGAGGTGGACACGCGCGTCAACAAGGCGGCCATCGCAGCGCTGCTGCGCGCCAAGGCGTCGTCGCGCAACGGCGAGCGGGGACGCGGAGCCGGCGCCTGCAGCACTTGCGGCGCGGGGGCGGCGGGCGCGGACGCCGCCGCCCTGTCTGCGCGTCAGTTTTGCGTCGGCACGCAGACGGCGGAGGCTCCGAGCAGGGGCGCCACTGCAGCCCGATCCAGCTGCGGCGGCGCCTGCACCTCCTCGGGCGCCCGGCTGGGCTGCCGCGGGTGCAAGGAGAAGGAGGGCGAGATCTCGCGGCTGGCGAGCGAGCTGAGTCGCTCCGACGTGGACTGGAGGCGGATGGTCGGGCTGCTGGAGGACGAGCTCGAAATCGAGAGGGGGCAGGTGGCCGTGCTCGAGGCCGACCTCGCTCGCCACGCCAGGCTGCTGCCGCCGCCGCCGCCGCCCGCAGAGGACGCTCGTGCGCGGGACTACCACGCGGCGTCGGTCGCCGAGGCGGGGACCGGAGGCAGCTCCTTGGGAGGGAACCACAGCTGCCATCAGCAGGCGGCAGCACACGCGAGCGGCGCCTCGCTGGCCGCGCAGCAGCAGCGCGCGTATCCGCCGCAGCTGCCGCAGCACAGCACGACGCGGGACGAATCGTGGCTCGCTCCTCGGCAGCACGGCCTCTCTCGCGACGCGGAGTTGGAGGCTGGCCACTGCTGCCCCGCTGGCGGTAGCGCGGCGGAGTGGCGGCGCAAGCTGCAGCCAGAGATGCCGCAGCTGGGGCGAGCGCTCCACTCGCCCTTCACCACACAGGAGGAGGCGGCGCAGCCGCAGCAAGCCCAGCCGCGGGGCCACGCACTGGAGGCGCCGTTCTATGCTGAGGCGGCGGCAGCGCCACGGCAGCAGCAGCAGCAGCAGGGATCGCATCGGGAGTCGACGCACCCGCAACACGCCCCGACGCAGGCGCAGCCGCGGGGCCACGCATTAGAGGCGCCGTTCTATGAGGCGGCGGCAGCGCCACGGCAGCAGCAGCACCAGCAGCAGGGATCGCATCGGGAGGCGGCGCACCCGCAGCAAGCCCCAACGCAGGCGCAGCCACGGGGCCACGCACTGGAGATGCCGTTCTATGAGGCGGCGGCAGCGTCACGGCAGCAGCAGCAGGGATCGCACCGGGAGCAGCATAGCAGCGGCGGAGGGCGAAATGAGCACGACGCCCCGCAGCGGGCTTGGCAGCCGGGCGACGGGCGCGACTGGCGACCGTCCACCTGGGGAGCCGCCGAGCCGCCTCCTCCTCCGCCTCCTCCGCCGCAGGCCACTCAGCACTCGACGCCTTCCGATCGCGACCCCGACGCGCGGAGTCGCCACTCCACAGCCGCGCCCGTTCACTCGCCTCGCGTGGCTGGGAAGGAAGCTCCACCCTCGCCGGGCCGTTGCGCCGCTTCGCCCCACCGGCGTGCGAGTCTTTACCAAGCACCGCAGCGCCTGTGCGCCTGGGGCACGCACGCGTCGCCGGGAGTGGCGTCGCCGCCCAGCTCGCTCGCGAGGGGCCGCAAGCCGCCCTTCGGATGCGGCCGGCCGCGCGACGCCTGCCTCGACGAACCGGTGCGTTGGCCTATACAAGATAGTCTTTCAATTGTTTGTGTGTGTGCAAGAATCAATCATCCCTTTATAACCCCCGCCCATTTACATTACCTACACTACTGAAACGGTTTGCGCGACTTTTGCGCAATACACGACCTCCCCCCGACCCTCCCTTTATATGCCATACACCATACAATATTGGTAATAACAATATCGTGTAAAGGCTAACCGCTGCTTTACCATCCCCAGCAGGCACAGAGGTACGCGTGGGAGGAGCTCGAGCGGATGGCGCCGCCGCCCTCGGACCGGCTCGCGCCGCCGCCCTCGCAGTGGCGACGCCCCTCCCAACCACCCGCCTCGCCCCCCGGCGTGCCGCTTCCCTCGCCGCAGCACCCAAGCCGCGGCGCCTTCGGAGGCGCCATCGGCTCCGGCGCGTCGAAGCGACCGCGAGACCTCTCCCCCGCCTTCTCCGCAGCCGCCCTCGCACGTCCAGCCGAGCCGCCGTATCACTCCCGTGGCGTGAATGAAATCTCATGTTCACTAGGGAATGCCTCGTCTGCCCACGCCTCTCCGTATTTCTCGCGTGGCGTTCGAGAACCCTCGAGTTCACTAGGGAATGCTTCTTCCGACCACTCCTCCCCGCACCCCGCGTTTGAGTCTACTGCCACTCTTGCCCACTCCCTCTCGCCGCGCAGTCCGACGCCGCGCACCGCGCTAGCGGGGGCCGCAGGACGCCGCTCCGCCGCCCTCCTCTCGTCGCAACTCGGCTCCGCGCCCCGCGGCAAGGAGTGCGCCGCCGCCATGGCCGCAATCTGCCCCTCGCGTCTTCCTGCAACGGCGCCGTGCTACCACGCCGCGTCCGGTGGCGCATCACGTCTCTACGGCGTCGAGGTGGTCCACACCATGCAAACTGAAACTGGTCATTCGTCACTTACCCCGAATGACACTATTAGCTGTCGGCACACACGTGTGAACCCAACCGACACGGCGGCGGCGGCCAAGTTGCACTCCGAGGCGCGGCGGCTCGGTGTGAAGCTTCACACCGCGCGCGAGCTGGTCGAGTCGTCGCACACCGTGCTCAGCGCCACGGAGCGACCGGTCAAGCTGAGGCCCGTGCGAGCGCTCTTTACGGACGAGGGGGCAGCCGAATACGGGAGCAGGAGGGGACCTTGACCAGTCTGGATGGCTTGCCGCGTGCGCTTGCCGCTCTGGGTGTGAGTGTGTTTGCGGGAGCGCGCGCCAGCCGCAGAGCGCACATTCGAGAGACGGCGGCTTGAGGCTGGAAACAAATACGGGAGGTGCGGGGGCGAGATGGGGGCTGCGACGAGGAGAGGGGCGGGGGGCGGTGTGGGTGTGGAGCAGGCGGGCATGGCGAGAGGGCGTATTATCAAAAAGAGCACATACCATTGCCATTGCCATGGTAAAATAAGACTGTCTAAGACTAATAACAGTCGTGACTGTGTCCTGTGTACTGTATGACAGTAATATAAATTGATATGCTAGATGCTAGTAATAGTAATAGTATAATGATAGATGTAATAGTAAGATACGAGATACAACATCAACATGCATTATGCATTACACATACATGCCGCCATATCCCCATATGTCGTCATATATGCGTCATGCATGATTCATAATAATATCATATAATAATACAAAAACACAATAATAATAATAACACAAATATATATATTTAGTTTTTTGTTTTATATTTTAATAATAACCTCAACCACAATCACAATAATAACATTCACATTCACACATTCAATATATATGACAATAACAATAAAACAGCAGACAGAGTACAGAGTACAAGACAGACAGCTGCGCGAAAAAAAGAAAGATAACATACGCGATGTACGATGTCAGTGTGACATAATTCAGATTCTGATCAACCACGGGCCACGGGGGGGGGGGCGGGCGCGTCCGCCTCTCTCCGCGCACGCCTCCCCCTCACGCCCACAACGCCACGCAAAATACGCGAACCGCGCCTCGCCGGCTGGCTGCGGCCTTGCGCCGCTGCGCGGCAACATAGCCACACTCGCCTCCTGTGTCTCCCTCCAGGCACCACACCCACACTTCACAACCAATACACGCAAAACACCCCCCCCCCTGTTCTCGCATCGCCCCTGCCTCGTCACGCCGAGCGCATCATCGCCCGGCACGCCTCGAGCTGCGCCTCCTCATCCGCCCCACCCACCCCCACCGCCTCGGCCACCTTGGCCACGTAGGCCCTGAGCTGCTCTTCCGGAAAGAGAAGGTTGGCCGCGCCGAGGCTCTGCGGCTCCCACGGGCGAGGCTCGGCGACGCAAGCGGGACGGAGGGGGGCGTCCGCCGAAGTGGCGCCGCGCGCGACGGAGCGAGCCTGTGGCGCGAAATAGAAAGGGAAGCGCTGCGTCAGGGGTGAAGGGCTTCGATTAAATATATATATATATATATATATATATATATATATATATATATATATATATATATATATATATATATATATATATAAATAA
>Ga0105055_10006767_pt1 | contig 15604 bp, 18 predicted proteins | sample BON03_FD_78090 | JGI IMG/M metagenome (GOLD analysis project Ga0105055, IMG submission 78090) | Freshwater microbial communities from Lake Bonney liftoff mats and glacier meltwater in Antarctica - BON-03 | ecosystem: Environmental > Aquatic > Freshwater > Ice > Glacier meltwater | place: Lake...
AATGCAACCTAGCATGGCATGCAAACTAGGCCATGCGTCTACCAACCTGTTGCAGGCGGCTGCGCTCGTCATCGTCCTCACACAACTCGTCCATCTCGTCGCGATTCACAGGGTAACCTCGCGGATGCGGCGCCGGCTGTGGTATTGGGCTGTTAGCGACGTCCCTGGAGGTTGAGAATAACAATAGAGACAAAAAAAGACATCACGCCCAATACAGACACACACACATACACACATACCTGCAGGCTGGGGCATATCGCGTCCAGCTGCGCCTGCAGTCTCTTGCCTGCCACATCTGGCGTCTCTCTCACTGCAGACTTCGATGCCATTTTCTACACGTGCACAGTTCGTGTGTGTGTAAAAAACAAAATATCTGTTCATTCAATTGGTTCGTGGATTACATGTCCGTTGACCGCAGACACTGTCACTGCCGCTGCGATCATGCAAGCGATCAGTGATCGTAGAATCAGTGATTGACACGAAGGGCGTACTGTTGGTTATGATTGTGTGAGTGATCGCAGTGGCAGTGATTGATAGTGAGGGCGTGCTGTTGGTTGCGAACTGGAGGCGGTCCGTGACGGGCGGGCAGAATCAAATTTGATTGGGGCGCCGGCGGGCGCCACGATGGCGAATATGAATGGGCAATACCAGCTGACAAACGTCGAGGCACAGCGCATCTGTGCGGTGCTGGACGAGCTGATGGTCGACCTGCGGATGGCATTTAGCGTTACGCCGCAGACCCTGGCCGACGCAAACGACATTGCCAGCCTGGTAGGGCAGGAAAACGAGCGCTTCTTTGTCATGCAGCGCGAGCTCGAGAAGCAGTTTTGCGTGCTCGCCTCGCAGCTGGAGGGCCCAGTTTCAGAGTTTGTAGCAGACTCGGAGCAGCACGACGCACAGGACGCCATTGTGCACGACTTTTTCGACATTGCGCGGCGGCTGCGCAAGAACACGCGTGAGATCTGCCGGTTCCTGAAGCGCAATCCCAGCGTCGAAAAGCGGCTGCAGCAGAGCGTGGACCAGGAGCAGGCAGCGCTGGCTGTGCGCTTTCAAAACGTGCTCACCACGCTGCGGCAGCAGACGCTGCGCTCGCTCTCGACCTCGGTGGAGGAGGACAAGTCAGAGAAGGAGCACTTTGAAAATGTCTCAGCGCGCGAGCGCACTTTGACAGACCAGGAACGCATGCTGACAAAGGATCTTGCCACTGTGAAGCGCGACCGCGAAAAGGCTGTCAAGGCACGCGACAACCAGATTGCTGCGCTCGAAGCGGAAAAGGCGGAGCTACAACAGATGACAGCAAATGCGGGCAAGGCTGTGGGGGAGGGCAACTCGTCGGTTGACAGCGATGCTCACGAGGTGGAGGTACAGGGGCTCGAGAAAAAGCTCAAGGGGTTGCGTGACAGTCTGGCCAAGACGAAAAACGACAACATGGAGGCAGAGAAAAACTTAAAAAAGCTGTCGAGTAAAAAAGAGCACGAGGTGGGAGACAACATCGAAGGCTACGACACAGCAATGGAGGAGTTGAACGAGCAAATCGTGTCGCTCACGGAGCAGTACTCTGCCGAAAAGGCGCGCATGCGCCGCCTCGAAAATCATTTTGAGGCATTTCGGCTCATCGAGGGGGCCGACGCTGTGCTCGAGTGCATGCAGGCAGCAAACGAGCTGGAAAAACATGCCAAGGCAAAGCGGCTAAACGACGCAGCGCTCGCCATCCAGAACGTGTTGCGTGGACACAAGGGCCGCGAAGCATATGCCAAGTCGAAGAAAAAAGGCGGGAAGAAGGGCAAAAAGAAGAAGTAGAGGAGGCAGGTTGCCGCGAACAGGCCCCAAACTTCTCTCAATGTACTCACACACACTCTTGTCAATAGCCCCGGAGCCGTCGCGTGGCACAGGGGTCGGACTCCTGGCCAGGGTCCGGTCTGGACCCCACACTTCAAAACAGAAGTGTTTTATTTTTAGAAAAAGGTGGTAAATACCCTCTCTTTTGAATTCGGACAAAGTATGGAATTCAGAGTCAACAACTACTTGTCTGATCTGAGAAAGTCGATGTCTTTCCCGCTGTGGCGCACGGTGGCTCGGGCCAAACGCCCCTCGCCAACGCGCGCCAATGACTGTTGGTGCGGCGACTGTCACAGTTACGCGCACGCACACTTGCTCTTGGTGTCTTGAGTTCGAACCAACTGTAAAAATGAACTTGAGGAAAAATATGTTAACGAGTTTGTTGAGAGACTCGGGATGCTATTTGAGTGAGAGTGTTGGGCGGGCGGCTGTGTCTGCTCTCTTCCCTTCTCGTCACTTATGAGTTTCCACTCGGAATTTTCCGAGTGTTTGCTTCAAAATATACCTATTGACGATAAATTGACAAAGTTGACAGGAATCCGTCAATTTTTTTCATCCTGGGGACGCAGGACATACAAGTTTACCGTGACCATCACCATTGCCTCATCGATGTCCAAAATCTTGTTCTACACTGTCAGTTGTAAACCCTGAAAGTTCCCTCCGATGCGGTCATAACACCCCTCGGTCAACTCATCGGCACCAGTCACCGCCCTTGCCGCTAATTTCAGGGGAACTTGAAGAAGTCCCAATCACCAGTCGTCGACGTGCAGGGCGCTGCGTAGCGCTCTCGGCTTCGCACGTGTGACTCGGAACAGACCCAGTTCTGTAGTATGAGTTGTCAGTGGAGTCATGATACCAGCCGCTGAAGACGGGGGCGCACAAGAGAGTGCACCTAGAGGGCGCACGTGTGGCTCCAGCTGCCGAGGACAGAAGGCGCACAGAAAGTGCGCCTGATGAGGTGTCAAGTGTGTGTATGAATACAGGATTCATGCTTCATCCCTGTTGCGCTCCTGATGTATCATACCACTGTGTGAGAGCGAATCCGTTTCCGTCTTGCCGGTAAACTATAGACACGACCCACTGCGGCCTGGCCATTGCTGATGCCGCTCAAGGGTCATTCGTGTGGACAGGGGACTCGGACATCACCAGTTCGCTTTATACATAGAACACCTTCTAGAACTTGTAAGAAGGAATCCGTTACGGCTTCAAGTTTCACGGCCCCTGTATATACGGCTGGTGTTTTATTGAGGAGCACCTTTGGTTATCATTCACACATCCCACCTTCCTCTCGTCTGCGTGCATCGCAAACCTCACGGAATTCTGTCACGGTAGCGACCGTCCATATTAGCTGTCTTTTTGTCACAGTGAACTCATTCTGGCATGTATGGAATCCGTTCAAAAGTTACCTCGGAGTATTGATTGAAGTCAGCGTCACTGTGGAATCCTGAAGATTGCCCGTTACGGTACCGTGACAGACCTTCAGAGATCTGATCCTGAAGTTCGATGACCCGACTATACACATGTTATATTCATTTGTAACGGTTTACACACACACACACACACTGGTATACCTACGTGTACAAATTTTTACATATATATGTACATATATACATATATGTACCGTGACTATCATATTATATCATAGTATATATAGGTATGTCACGGTGTGTGTGAGTGTGTAAACAAATGAATATAACATATGCCCGTGTTTTCTGAGTCTTCACGTTGAAATGCCTTCTCTTGTTCAAAGTATGCCTCTTTTCCGAGTGGGGTCTTCAAACCTCACGGTTTCCCTTCTGGATTTTTTCTTTCCCTTTATCCCTCTCTCTCTCTCTCAGGCTCTCTCTTGCGTGTTTGGTTTTGTGTTGAGACCTCTAATTTCGGCACTGCGTGACTCATTAGTACACATTATTTGTAGGTGTGTGTGTGTTTGTGTGCATGTCTATGTGTGTGGTGTGTGTGTATATATATGCATGCATGCATGCATGTACGTGTGATAGTATTTATGTATGTATGTATGTAAGTGCATACACGCGTATACAATTCATTGTGTGGTCGGGTGTAATAGAGGGAGTGAAGCAAGGATCTGGTGGTGCACCCTAGAAGACAAGATGTATGTGTGTTGTGTGTGTACACATACACATGTATATATACATGCATGCATGCATGCAAGTATGTAGGTATGTATGTATGGATGTGTATGTGTACACGCGCACGCGCACCGACTAAGTTTGAGTCGAGTGTGCAGGGCGGGAGACAAGCATTTGCTAGTGCACTTCAGAAGCACAAGAGCGCCTTCGGCGACCGCCGGTATGCCTGCCTACATACGGTGCTCATACATATGTGTATGAGGATCAGCGCACATGTGTGCAACAGCAGATGCATGCATACCTACGTGCGAATAGATATACAGATACAAAGTTGCACAGATAGATAGATAGATAGTTAGATAGATAGATTGACTCGAATGGATAGATAGATAGATATGTACATTTTTCTGTTTTTCCCACATTACCAATCTGTCTATCAATGATCCTGAGATCGGATGGGCCCGGGAGCCCGGTGGTTTGGGGCTAAAACTCTCGCCGACACGAACCCCTAGGCCATGGCTTATAGCGATGACCCCTTTCGGGAGATCGCGAGCTTTTCAGAATGGCTCCGCATGGACGCGTTCAGACACTGACACAGCGCACATGAGAAAGGCGCCGGGCGTCATGCACATGCGTCAGACGAGGCAAATGCAGATCGATCAAGATGCGTGTATTAGAACTTTGAAACTGAACGGACGCCGAGCCCACCTCACGTGATTCTCACGGCTTATATATAGCCACGACGTGAACTTCGACCAACGACACTTTCCAAAGTCTTTGACAAAGAGTTTGTGGCAGTTTGTGGCCTTAGAAAGATGGCGCGCCTCAACCAAAGAGTTGGTGTTCCTAAACCAAAGAGGTGGTTCGTGAAATAGAAGAAGGTCTTGGGGGCGAATATTCATGAGACAAAGTCTTCTTGAACGAATTATCGCTCTTATTGCGCGGCAGCGTTGGAGCTCCTCCGTCGCCGCGCGCCCCAGCGCACAGGTACATACGAATGTTACTCTGCATCATACAGGGTCATCCCGGGACATAGAAACCACCGAAATGACCCAGCCAGCGTGTTTCTAAGCAAACACTGATGAAGCCAGCATCCAGCCTGCCAGCGTTGTTTCTATAAACCATTAAAAAACTGCCACCCCAGCCAGCGAGTTTCTGCACCCTCCATAACTCTTATTTTTGATAAGGAAGACCGTTTTTTGAAGACCGATTCTTGACAAGGAAGACCGACTCGGATTTTTCAAGACCGATTTTTTGAGAATTGCCAATTTTTGAGACCGATTTTTGATAAGGCAGACCGATTTTTTGATAAGGAAGACCGAAAACAGCTTGCCGCGCACCCAATCACAGGGAAGAAACCGGCCCAATTCCAGACTGCAGTTTCTATCTGGCAGCTTCTATGTCCCGGGATGCTACTGTAACATCGCAGAATCTGAAAATGCAACATTCACACCAGTCAAATTGAATTCACCCATTTTATTTATCACCCAGACGTCAAAGTGCTGGAAACACAGAGTGTATACATGTGCTTGTGCCCCGCCCACGTCATGTAATTTTCTACATATGCTAGCGCTAGAGTCGACACAAGTAAGCGTGTATGCGTGCACGCAATCGGTCGTCACATACTCATGAAAATATAGCGATTCTACTCCTGTAGCCACCCCTAGTAATATTTGTATTTCCAAGGCTGTATCATGGGGGCCTCCTGTAAACACACAGACGGCAACTCCATCATCCTCCTCCTCCAGAGATCCCTTCCTCGCCTTGCCCTGGCCCGTCTTATCAGCACGCAGCGCTTGGAGCTCGCTCAAGAAGACGTTCATCTCGAAAGGTGCCATGCACCATAACCGACGGCTGTAACAGCAGCAGCAGCAGTAGCAGCAGAGGCGGGAGAAGTGCCAGAGAAGGCGGCAAGCAAGTTGGCACAAGCAGCATAACAGCAGCAGCATCACAGCCACAGCAGCAGCATGCCAGCAGCAGCCATACGCCGAGCGCGGTTAGTACTAGTAACCATGCCCACCATATCCACCCCCACCTAAAAGCCCTTCGCCCCCCCCTCCTCCATATTGCCTGATGTATTTTGGTGTGTGCGCGTATGTTTGTGAGTGTTCTATGTGTGCGTTTGGCGGGGTCGGTGCATATTTCGAGCGGCTGCCTGCGTGTGACAGCGTGTATGACAGCGTGTATGCGTGTGTGGAGCGTTTGATTCTGTGTGCGATGAGCCATGCTCGAATCAACACGCGGAAACCACGGCGCTATGAACGCGGATCTTTAGAAACACACAAAAACCTGACGTTGTGTACCTGGCGGATTTGATATCACATGGAAACCTGCTGCAAATGTAAACCTGGTGTATGCGCATGCATGCGTATGTGCGCAATGGATTTCCCCCACTTATGATTGGGGGGGGGCACAGTGCACGGAAAATGCTGCACAAGTATCTTCATTTTCTTGTGCATATTCTTACGTGTGCGCATTTGTCTGCGATTCGCACATGACAATTGTGCGCTCTGTCTCTCACCCCCCCCTTTCCTTCTCTGTCTCCCAACTCACCCATAGCCAGCAGCCGATAGCTGTTGCTGCTGCTGTTGCAGCATTTGAAGTTGAGCGTGTGGGTCCATGTGCATTCCTTGTGCCAGCAGCTGCGCTTGGTAAGGGTCGCCATAGCCACCTGTTTCAAAGGTATATATGCAGCTCATTCATATGTATATATGCCACCCAAGAAGCTTCTAGGACGCGGGTTTTCTACCCCTGTACTCGTCGGTACAATTAAAAAGAATCAACGTCCATTTGCGATATGTAATACTAACATGAGTTAGCCGGGGTCAATATGCGCTTGTTTCCAGTAGACGGGTTAGACGGTTCGACACCCGCTGGATTCCAAGAAGCTTTTCGTGCAGTATATATTCACACATACACGCACACACATAAATACGTACATATTTACATATCCCTTTGTATATGTACACACGCACATACATATATGCAAATATACTTTTAAAATATACATAAATATATGTAAATGTATATATACATACACACACACACATGTGTGTGTGCGTACAAGTATATGTATGTACACATACACACACACACAGACAGGTACATGCATTGATGTTCAAGTGTTTTAAAATATGCCCACATGTGTACGTGTGAATTGATATATGTATGTACATATTCATACACATGCAAGCAACTTGCAAGTAATGTAAAAATCGCCCAAATCTGGGCATTGCCGCATTACACTCCTGTTTGTTGATTCCACTGTATTTAGTTTGTTCGATTCACATGCATCATATATTGCATTTCATTGTTATATGGCATCTCTCTCTCTCTCTCTCTTTCCTGAGCACTATCTAGTTACCCGCAATGTAGAGAGTACAGGCATCCTGCAGCAAAAAACGAACACAAACACAAACACAAACACTACATATGTCCATGACTTTCGTCTTGTATATATATCCTACGACTTTCGTCTTTTATTTACATGTGTGTCATACCCCTATATGCATGTACACAAAAACAGATGTGTGTACGCCACGCATGCATGCACATAACACATGCATGTATACGCAAACATATCACCCGCACCTCCCATTCCGCCACCCATACCGCCACCCATGCCACCTCCCATGCCCCCAAATGCCTGCCCCATCATCCCACCCCCGAATGCCTGTCCCATGCCACCCCCAAAAGCCTGCCCCATGCCACCCGTAGGGTTGGCTGGGATGTTCTTTTCCGTGCGGAGACGTTTGACAATACCGAGGAAAAATGCCGTCTTGTTGCGGATGGTTCCCAGACTCGTCTCACAGAACTTGTCCAACACATCTAAGGCCACCATCTCTGGTAGGCTCCTGCGAGTCGAGCGAAGGGGTGTGCGCGTGAGCGAATCTTGAGTCGATAACTAATACAGATTGTCGAAAAGCCGAAACAAAATCCGGACACACATGTCGACCGACATGCAGTACAAAATTCGGGTTATCGCCTCTCTAATTCGGCTTGGACCTGCCCGAAGACGCGCGGAAGATTTGGCGCAATTGCGCCTTACCGCCACGCGCCCAAGCCCTCCGTCGCCGCGCGTCCATCGCTCGGGACCTGGCCACACGACTGCATGTTTCAAGGGAGTGTTTGTGCTTGTGAGAGGCAAATACCTGAGCTCAATGTAGCACTTTGCGTCGAGTTCGTTACGCTGGATCAGGTTTAGGTTGTACATTTGTTCCATTTTGGCCTGGACCAAATACGGCAGCCCGGCATATGTCTGCGTGGTCAACTGCGGATCCGCCGCTACCACCTTTGAGAAACAGCATATTTTCAGACGCAAACAGATGCACAAACACGGCCGAACAGACCCACGCAAACAGACCCACGCAAACAGACACACCCACAGACGACACGGGCACAGGCACACACATGCGCACGTGTAAGCACACACACACGCAAACAGACACAACAACAGACACGGAAACAAGCATAGGCACAGGCACACACAGGCGCACATTTAAGCACACACAATATATATGCACCAGCGACGAGATGTGCTGAATTGGGAAGTGTGTGCATTGAAGCAGCCACCACGCGAATACACGCATATATAGCAGAGCATAAACCGCACACGTACATCAAAATATACACACGCCCTTACACACGCTGCAAATACAAGTTTGTGTATGTACACCAGCCTCAACATGAAGGCACAAGTCGTGCAGATTAAAAAGGGAAAAAATGAAACGAGCCAACACCAGGAAGTGGGGGGTACAAGCACCTTCTCCTTGAAGCGTTTGATGATGCCCATGAAAAAGCCACCCTTGCTATTGAGTGAAGCGAGGTCCGCCTGCACACACACAAAACACAACAGCAACCAACCTTCATAATCAGGGCGCAGACAATGCAGTCTCTTTGCTTGCCGCTGCCTTGCCTCTCACCTTTGGCAGGCGTATCACAGGCACTCATTCGTGGAACAACACACACAGAGGAGAGGAAAATGGCAGATTTATGAAAATGGTTAAAGGTGGATGGGCGCGCGGCAGCGAGGGGCTGGTGCGCTATACAGAGTGCCGGGTTTTTTGTGAAGGGTTTTCTGTCCCAAGGTTTTTTGAAAAAAAAAAGGTGCCGAATTTTTTGGAGTGTTTTTTTGGATTCTGAAATTGCACCGGACGCAAAGGTAACCCGAGTGGCGCGCACCCAAAACTGAATGTCAAAGTTGCTGGTTGTGCGGTCCGGACCCAGCGCGGGTCCAGACTCGGGGGAAGAGAGCGTGGGCAAGCTCACACACCTAACATACACCAACGCATCTCAATGCACGCCCTCGTTCTCTCCCAACATTCAAACACGAAAAAATAAGACAACGGAGGAGGTGGGGAGGGACCTCAGAAAATTTCGTGCAAATTTCAAGGGCAAGATGCTCAGGTAGATTCTGGAGCTGCTCCATGCAGCGCCCTTCCAGATCAGCTCGCTGCACCAGCCCCGTCGCATACACCTCTTCCAGTTTCGCCACACATGAAGGCCACCTGCACGACACAACCACACAGCCCCAACAGACATCGTTCGTGAGCCTGTGAAAAGAGAGGATGGATGGACCCTGTGAAAAGAGAGGATGGATGGACCCTGTGAAAAGAGAGGACGGATGGACGCACAAGTGTCCAATACGCAATTATACGTGCACAGGAGGAGGCCGGGAGAGGACGCAACACGGTCTGGCGCCTGTGCGCTTCGACGACGCACAACGCGCCGAAGCTGCCGCACGCGGCCCCAGAACCCTCGATGCAAAGAAAGCCGTGGAAAAAATCTTCGTGGAAAAAATCTTACAGGATGCCACCCGGTGCGCCTTGGAAAACTTGGTGGCCTGCACTTGCTGCCGCAGGGTATTGGGTGGCGCTGCTCAGGTATGACAGAGTCAGTAGACATTTACTTTTTGGGACGGCCCTGTCCATGGTTGTTTAGTTTTCTTTCACACTATAGACACAAAATCATTAAGTCTTCTTCATATTGGTGTCAAGTGTGCTTTTGCATGTATTGCAGTGCTTCTGATATGTCATATCAGGTCCGACACGAGTGGCGTGGCGCGAGCCAGGCCTTTCTGTGGCTTACCTGAGCCCCGCAAAGACGCCGCGCTCCTGCTCCTTAAACCGTTTGATGATGCCCATCATAAAGCCGCCCTTGCTCTTGATTGTTTCGAGATCAGCTTCGGTGAACTTTTTCAACACCTGGGGGGAAGACAGCAGGCCAGGAGCAAGACGGGTTCAGATTTTTAGACACGGATCCCGCTTTCGTGGTTAATGAACATTTATATTCATATGTGTATATGCAGTGATGAACACACAAACACAAATACACGTAAATGTATATTTACACACATTTCCATAAATGTATTCCAAAATCCGTCAGTGCTCTTGATTGTGTTGAGATCGGCATCTGGTATCTGTGACCGCCTATTGCAGACAAAGGGAAGGTGCCTTCAAATCAATATCTGCTTCTGTTCTCTTGTTGATGCGCCTGGGGCGCCACGCACGTGTGCAAGAGAGAGGGGGGTGGCTCACACACACACACATACCTCGAGGCAGGACGTCTCGGAGAGAACCTTGAGCTGGTCCGTAATGCGTGCATCAAAATCGCCCTTGCTGAGGATGCCATTACTGACCATGTTTTCCAGCTCGGCCTCAACCGACGGCCAGAGCACGCCGTCGGGCGCACCCTGATGCTGAGCGACAGAAGCCACAAAGCCTTGTGGCATGTTCCTACACATGAGTCCTTGTTAGATAGCTCATGGCACATATCAATTAAAAGTGGGATGGGGCTGTCTGCCAGTTCCCAGGGCTGGGTAAGTCTCTCAGGGTGTATTACAGCCGTTTCACGCCGGAAGCCTGAATTCAAGCTTCCTCTTCAATTCAGGGCCAGACGAACTCGTTGCAGCACAACAAATATGGGTAGGGCAAGTTCCACAGCCCAGCTTACCATTGGCCACCCATTCCTGGAGGAGGCATCCCAGGCTGGCCAGCCCCCTTTTCGCGGAAACGCTTAATGACACCGCCAAAGAACCCAGCCTTGTTGCGCACGTTGGAAATGTCGGCATCGTTGTATTGCTCGATAACTTCCACGCCCTTGGAGTCGGAGAACTCAGCCAGCTGCCGCAGCGAGCTATCTGACATATCTTCGGGGGAGATCTTGCCAGTCGTGTAGAGCCACTCCATCTTTGCCTTTGTTGCCGGCCTGTTGACGAGCAGCGCCAAACCCAGCATTCCCGACTGGTCGTTCTCAGCCCTGGCGCGCTTCGCGTCCGGCTCCGCCGCGCCCTCCGCGATTCCCCCCTCATCCTCCTTCGAGCGTTTCCCTGAGTCCATTTCCTCTGTTTGGCCCCACCACGCGTTCTTTTTTTTCTAAAAAACAACCATCTTTTTATAGACTTCGTGGGATTTTTACAGGGAAACGACGGCTTCCCAGGGGAGTTTATTTGTACTAAATGACACCACCCCCAATTTTGTTCATTTTTTAATCATTTTTGAGTCGGCTGTACTTGGCATGCTAGCTTGTGAATGCCACACCAAAAAAAAAAATTCCGCCATGGCATCCAATTTATTCCAAGTCAAAATAAATCTGTCATTGTTCATGTGTGTTTGGTTCTATTCATCGTTTGTTTGTATATCAGCGTATGCAAATGTTTACTTCAAAACAACAATCATAAAAAAAAAAAACATAAAAATAATACTACTTCAAAACAACATTCATATGTCCGAGGTCCATTGCGGGAGTGCCGTTCGATTCGGTCAGGCGCTTCCGGGCTACCTTATTACTGCGCACCACTTGTATGCGTGTCTGCTGTAATTGATTCGCTAACTGTGTGGCGGTATAACAAACCAAAACCAAAACCAAAAATGGCAACGCAAAAGGAAAAAGACAGGCAACACGATGAGGATGAGGGGATGGTCACTGAAAGGCCAAGACAGAAAGAAAAAGACATTTGAACTGCACGCCAAGTAAATCACGACCTCACGAGCCTATTTTGCTGCTATCGGTGTTCAACTCTGTTCAACTGTAACAGGTATTCTTGTATCAGAGCATTTTTTGATTTAATTGACTGGCTCAAGGATTATTTTTTAGATTTGTATTTATATGTAATTTTTTGAATGTCAACTATTTCTCGTTTCTGGATATGTTGGGGTTGGTAATTCGTCATTTTTGATGAAAGGAATATTTTTCTCGGACACCAGGGTCCTACAGGTACACGAATTCTATAGAATTAGTACCACGTTTTGGTTTGTGACCATCCCCTCATGAGGATGCAGAATCAAGCAAAACTGGCTGCAGGAGCCCTCGATGGCACAAGGAGGGGCGCGCAGCAAATGGATTCTAGCCCCGGAGCCGCCGCGCGCCCACTGTGGACCAGAGCAAGGGGGGATTTTGATTTTTTGTTTTTTTTTGTTTTTTTTAAGTGTGCGTTCAAGTTCCTGATGTAATTGGCGCGCTAGCTTGTGGATTCCAAACCAAGAAAAAAAATAGTTTTGTATTGGAATTACACCACTAAATTGTAATACACAAACTTGATACACGACTAAATTGTAGTACACAACTAAATTGTAATACACAACTAACATTTAATAAACAACAAAATTTCATACAAAACTAAATTGAGCAAATGCCTGCAACTGATCTGCCCGCCGCACAGCCGCTGCTGCGCGGGGATGGTTTTGGTTTTTGGTTTTTGGTTTTTTATGCCACCACACAACTAGCAACTCCATTACAACAGAGACGCATACAAGTGGTGCGCAGTAATAAGGTAGCCCGAAAGCGCCTGACCGAATCGAACAGCACTCCCGCAATGGACCTGTTTTTTTGGGTTTTGGTTTGTTATGCCATCACACAGCTAGCAACTCCGTTACATCAGAGACGCATACAAGTCCTTGTTTTTTTTGGTTTTTTTGTTTGTTATGCCGACACACAGCTAGCAACTCAATTACCTCAGAGACGCATACAAGTAGTGCGCAGTAATAAGGTAGCCCGGAAGCGCCTGACCGAATCGAACGGCACTCCCGCAATGGACTTTGGATATGAAGAAAAACGCAAACGCAGGTATACACAAACGAAGAATAGAACAAAATACACAAACAAAATAGTAATTTAGGTGGATTAATGTGTTAGCGTGTACAATCATTTATTTTTCCTCAAACAATCGTATTTATTTATTTGTTTGTGCATACATTTGATTACGTATGAAATGTATTCAAGATGTAGGTATTTTATTTATGAATTTGTGTTCATGTGCTTATTTACATATTTCATTGTGTATTAAGGTTATTTTAAGTTTGTTTATGAGTTTTATTTTCTCATGTATCTTGTCATGGATCATATGCGTTGAATTTGTTATATCTTTGAACATTCATCAAATATTTGGAGTGCTACTGGTACAATAATTAATTTACTTATTTTACATTATTTCTGTTTGTAATTATCCATTTTTAATTATTTATTTTTTAATTCTTTTTCCCCCCGCAGATAATAGTATGTATTTATTTGTTTGTTCACATATTAGATAAATGAATTTACAGATGGTAAAGCAGGTTAGGTTGTGCGTACATCAATAGGCACCGTGACGTAGGTGTCGATGAGATTTGTAGAAACAGAAGAAAGAAAACGAAAAGATGGTGATACGTATAGAACAGAACACACACCATACATATGAAGATGGCGGTAAGTGTGTATGAATATGGAAGAGGAGGGAAACGCGTATACATGTGTAAATACACATACGCAGGAATTTACACCTAAGAGACAACATAAGGGAACAAGAGGTTCGTATAAAAGGGGCAGCAGGATGCATTGAAATATGTATGTATATTTGGATGTAAGCATAAGTGTACGAGAGTTGGGAGGTAGGTGAGAAATGAAGATACAGATGGGAAGGAGTCTAGGCATGTGAGCAGGGTTATACGTACATCAATAGGCACCGTGACATAGGTGTCTATTAAATCTGTAGAAAAAAAAGAAAGAAAACAAAAAGATGGTGATAAGTAGAGAACAGGACACAAATCATACTTATGAATATGGCAGTAAATGTGTATGAGTATGGAAGAGGAGGGAAATGCGTATACATGTTTAGACACACATACGCAGGAATTAGAGAAATGCAGATGTAGGTTGGAAAGGAAGACAGGCAGATGAGCCGGGTTATGCGTACATCAATTGGCACCGTGACATAGGTGTCTATCAAATTTGTAATAAAAAACCAGAAAGACCGTAAACAAAAAGGTGGTCAGGAAACATAGAACAGAACACGAAACACGCAACACGCGCAACACAGGTAGACAGACAGGTAGAGAAGAAAGCTTACACACACGACACAGACTCATGGAAACCACTGTTTTTGACAAGCACTGTGAGTGCAATGCACAGAAATGCACACATCTGATACGCCTTCCACCCCTGGCTAGTCACTTACTGCTGCTGAGTCACTATGTACTCACCCAGCATGAAGGCCAAAAAAAAAAGTCAAAAAAAAATGACTGAGTCCGGGAGTCGAACAGGTGATACATGAAGTGAGTACACGCGACTGTCCACTAAGCTACTTGTGAACTCGAATCCAATGGGTCACACTTTTTCAGAGGTCAAATGCCGACCTTTCAAGCTATAAATCACAAGTTGTGCTGAGAACAGAAAAATGCAGTTAACGCCGAAAATAACGAATCGTTTATTTACATGTTGTTGAAATTGTACGTGAAAGTCTAATCCTGTTTGCCTAATTCAACAATGGTCGGTCATCTTTTTGTTGGCTTCTTACGTACAATGACATTATTTTCTAGTTTGGGCATACGAAAATTGACCCATTCACTTTTCCCCATCTATGTTCACTCTGAAAGGGTATGCAGTTCAGTGTTTCACTTCATCCAATGAATGAATACATTTTTGTACTATGATCCCGACAGATTTGCTTGCGTACGAATTCCTACGCAGATCCAAATCAATACTACAATACAAATCTAAGCAGTCACATGTACCCCTCCTTTCACACAAGTTTGGGTCTACTTCAGTCGATCTCTTTCCAAAATCCGCAGTACTACTTTTGCTCGTGCTGGCCAAAAGACATCCAAAACAGTTTTTCTAACAGCTATTAAAATTAAAAGAAACTGTAATTAGCTCTCTTTGTGTCCAGCTAGGAGAAACAGATGAGCAAAATAGACACTGTAGCCCGCTTTAGTTTGATTTTCGCGCGAAAAGTTCATTTTTCGGAGAACAGTTCAGTTCGCGAGAATTTTCCTCAAAAACTGGCTGAAGCCTCCAGTGCGAAACAACTCATTGTTGAAGATCACGACAACGCGAGAGCCCTGCACTGCAGGAGGCGAGCTGGCCCTGGCCGCCAGCACTGCCTTGCTATAAGGGTGACTGCGCTCCTGACCCGCCCGGGATTGCAGGCCGTTGAGCTTGCTGCCAAAGCTGTCATCGTGCTGGGCGCACTCCCATGAAAAAGATGCGCCTGCTGGCGTGGCAGCGGAGGCGACAGCCCGGGAGTTGTCACAGCCATCATACAGGAGCATGCTCAGGCTACTCACAGTGGAGGCACCAGAGCAGAGCGAGTCAAACTGCGCGGCCGCGTCTTCTCTCTGTCTTGACCAGCCCACAGCAGTGGTAGAACCCATTGATGCATGTAGATAAATGTAGAAGGAGAGTTCTGCATGCATTCCTCGTTC
>Ga0105055_10006769_pt1 | contig 15600 bp, 6 predicted proteins | sample BON03_FD_78090 | JGI IMG/M metagenome (GOLD analysis project Ga0105055, IMG submission 78090) | Freshwater microbial communities from Lake Bonney liftoff mats and glacier meltwater in Antarctica - BON-03 | ecosystem: Environmental > Aquatic > Freshwater > Ice > Glacier meltwater | place: Lake...
GACATATGTCGACACCATGAGACATCAAGTGAACACATTCCAGAGAAATGTTCCGCAATGAGAGACAACGATAGATCCGTTAATTTGGTACAGTATGCTACATCAAGTCTTTCAACCCATAAATAGTCGCACATGTGCTTGATGCTTTCATCAGTCAAGAGTTTGCAATGAGGAAGCGAGATCGTTTGGATACCAGAGCAGTTAATGCAAAGTTTCTTGATGTTGTTGTCAGTAAGTTTGATGCATCCAGCAAGATGAAGCGAATTGAGCAAAGGACAATGCTCTCCTAGAATATTAAGACTGTCACCGGTAATAGATGCACAAAAGTTGAAATTCAAGTAGAAGATGTTTTCACCGCGTAGATTGTTGGTGATTGGACATTTTGTGAGTACTTGAATAGCCTCATCATCCAAAAGCTCGCAACCTCTGCATGATATACTTGAAATACCCGGCGCCCTTCTTGAAATCTCAGCAATACTGTAGTTGGTGAGCAGATTGCAATCGTCAACAACAATCTCGTGCAAGCACGACAACATCTGATTGTCAACAAATGCCCGACCATCACCTTGAGCATCAAAATAAAAGGGTTTGTCCGTTACTCTATATATATCGGTCAGGTTTAGATACTCGATTTTGAGCATATTGTGTGTTATCGCCAGGATACCAGCATCTGTGACGTTATTGCAATATGAAATATCCAACCAGGATACATTGCTTAAGAATCTAGAAAACTCCATGAGACCGTTATCGTCTAGACGTCGACAGCAAGAAACATTCAGTTGAACTAGTTGTTGATGCTTTGAAAGAAACTTGTAAAGTCCAGCATTGGAAACAAGAACGCACCAAGAAAGGTTCAATGATTCGAGTCTTTTCAGATATTCTGCTCCCTCTCCTAACGAGAGGTCGGTTATCTGCTCGCATTTACTGACATCTACATGTCGTAAGAAGGAGCAATTGCGAGCCACCGAAATAAACCCAATGTCAGTGATATCGTGGCACGAATGTAACACAATGGTCTTCAGCACCTTGGCATAGGTGGATATAGCTTCCAAAGCTGCATCGTCTACAAATGTACCGCAATTAGCAAGGTTGAGAGTATCGAGGAACCGGCAATTGTTAATCATATCGCAAATACAAGAGGAGGTGAGATTAACCGGTGCTGCTGGAAATTGGATATTGGTCAAACTCGGAACGAATTTTGAAACTAGTAAAACATCCTCGACTTCCAAATCGCTAATCAGCGATAAATCCAAAGTACGCAAACAGCGTTGAATATTTTTAATTTCCTCGTCATCCTCTTCCTCTTCTTCTTCCTGAGCTTTCATCCCGTCCAGGAGAGAATTCACTGCTACAGTTTGCTTCACGTAGTCTCTGAAATGATCCTTCTTCAATTTGCTCTCCACCGTGATCTTAAGTTTATTGATCAGTAACGTTACTAATCCAGATGAATTCAACTGGCTTATCCATCCTATATTTCCAATCAAAGGGCCATAAAAGTCCGGCCAGTGATTCAATACATATCTGAACATAGCTGCTGCAACGGTCATTAAATCGGGTGACTCACGCAATGCAAAACCACACATCTGAAATCTATCGGGACATTTTTCAACTAATTTTAGCATCCGTTGCCGTTCATTGCTGCTTCCTTTGATAAGAAACTCGTTGTCGATTCGCATCAATGCATACCAACACTCAGTAGCCACAGCAGCATATTGCACAGTATCGGGAAGTGCCCACAAGAAAGAGGCTATCGCAGTTGCATTGTTTTTGTTTTCAAACATACGAATGCTAGTTCGAATCACCACCAATTGATCGTTGTTAGCGGCTCCTGAAAAAAGTACTAGTTGCGTTAGAGATTTTGCGTAAGCAGTAAGTACCTCTTCTTGGTCATAGCATACCTCCAATGCACTGCTAAAACGATCATTCATTTGCTCCAAGTGGTTTTTGATATCCACCTTGGCGTCTCGAGTCCCAGCCGTAAAATGTCTATTAATTCTATCACGAGACAAGCATCGATTGTAAACCGCGACATGTTGCATTTCCCCGAAGAAACAGGATTTAGCTGCCAAATTGTTTGCGTAGCCAGAACCAATTCGCATTGGCCATTGACTCTTTTCCTGGGCTACGCTTATTCGCCGAATATTAAGTTCCTTCTGTTTTCCAATGAGCGCCCTGTGTTTCACGGTTATGTTTTCCAGTAGCTCGATCGTTTTGCTCTTAATAAGTTTTGTTCGAGCTTCTTTCTGGGCTCCTTGTACATTTAGTGGTTTGATGCCCAGAATCTTCACTTTATCCTTGTTCATTTTCAATTTTGATTCAGACCTCGAAATCAGTTTTTTTGTCATACTGGATAATTGAATTTGGCCTCCTTTTGTTTTTAGAAACCCATCAATTTCAAGAGTGGCTATGTTAACAGCATTTTGTCTTTCTTCTCTTTCTTGCTCTCTTCGATTTCGTTCTTGAGATGCTTGGTCCATAGCGTACGCTCTAGTCTGCTCCCTAGTGACATCGTCATAGTTGAGACATTCTACCAACATCGTGTTTACATAGAACTTTGCCACAGTGCCGTCGAAGGTGCCTGTAAGATGGGTCCAGTTACATGTTACAGAAAACGGCTTCGATTGCAATGCTATATCAGCAGCATACTTGGCATCGAATAAAGTAAACATAAACTGCTGATTTCTTCCAATTCGAAGTGAGTACCTAAACAATGTATTAAGCACATTCATTTCATATATCACTCCAACTTACCTGCCACTGCAAAAAATAAACCTTTCTTTCGTTTCTCCGGAAGTTAGTTTCACCCAGCATTCGACTGAGAAGGGAGTCAACCGGGAATTCGGAACAACATCAGGGTGATGTGGTGTTTCGATATGGGCCTTCGCAGGAATTCCACGCCCTTTTGTCTTTTTAGTTCCTTTTCTCTCTTTAACCTTGTCTGCTAGAGTCGCCACTGTCTTTTCTTCATCGGAGTCATCCTGAAGATCCTGATTGCTTCTCCACTTTGTCTTCATCTGTAGTTCGGTTTCGTCAACAGATTGATTGACCGAGTCTCGTATCATAGGAAAGTGCACCGCTCTATTTGGCCATTGATTTTTAACGAATCCTGCATACCCCAACTGGCAATTCGTAAATTTTCCACATAAGCGCAAACCAGTGGAGCCGCGATTCGCTGCCACTCTAGCCCCAGGCCTTTCAGTAAGAGGCCAATATGCGGTAGGTTCATCAGCTAAAGCTACCGATTCATACGATGTTTCAATCGCTTGGTTCACCACTTTCGATAAAGCTATTCCGGCACAGTATTCCTTCAAGTACATGTTGTGTTTAACCTTGCAACCAATTCGCACAAAGTCACTAGGCACAAAAACAAAGGAACTGGAAGCTTTTCCCTCGCATAGAGAATCCAGTTGTGATATGGATGAATCTCGCATTTCAACTTCGAAATGCGCGAGTACTTGCCTAACTACTGCTGACATCAATTTATGATCTTCAACCTCAAGCCGAAGATTAAGTTTCTCCAGTTCTCCCAATGAACATATTCCGAACCTATTTTGTATACCCGAAACAATATTCAAACTCCAGAATTCATCAGAACCGTCAGAATTCCCAATAAACAGATTTAAGACATGAATGAGAACGTGCCGAGTGGATATATCGGAAGGCGCCACAAGAATCCCACAGAGAAGCCGCAGTAGCTCTCTAGTAATGTTCTTTATCACACGGAAAAGCATTTCTTGAAGAAGGCGTGCTCTCACTAGCGCAGAGTTTTTATCGCATTCTACAATTCCTGTAAACATTTCTTCATCATGGGAGGAAAAAAGTGGGACCGCTTTTGACTCATCCAACAAGTACTCTTGATCAATTTCTTTCTTCTGGACCCATATGGTCCTATGATCGAATATATCCGTTGGATCTTCAGACAAAGTGAGCTTCTTGTCTCTCAACTTAATTAACCTTCCGCGAACGACTTCCTTTGTGATGTCATGTGAACCGACAATGTGCCGCTCCTTAAAGGTTATTTGTACTGTTCCTCGCACCTGAAACCAGAAAAAAGAACGAAGGTAGCCAATATGTCTCATGTTAATCCCTCTCATGTGCATTTCTTGCCGTAAATCAATCTTCATAACATCTTCCTTAGGTCGCAGTGAAAGACTTTCCGCGTAGTTTGGAATTTGCTCCTTAATGAGTTTCTTTGTGGCACTAGTAGCACTAGCATTGAACTTCATCCAATCAGGTGTATCTAAAGTAAACATTGATAATGCATCGCTACTTTGATGCTTTTGCAATTTAACCCATTCAGGTCGAAGTTGCCTCCAGAATATCGAATGCCCTCTGGATGCTTCTTGTATATGAGGGGTTTCAGAAGGAGATTCTGGAGGAAACAGTCTTCTGAAGTTCATCAAATAAACATCAGTTGTATTGGGGTCTTTGTAACCTCGCAAATCAGCAGGAGTGTGCAAGTACTTTGGCAACAGATCACGTTCACCCTTGACTCCATGGCGAGCAAGGCCAAGAGACTCACAACACTCACCTACGAGCTTGTCAATGGAGGTGTCTGTATTATGGATAGTCAATCCTCTATCGACAGACCCAAGAACTAAATCAGACTCGATCTTCTTGAGATCACCCTTTGCATTGAACACTTGTTGTTCAATTGGCGCATGAGCTGAAGCCAGCACTCTACATCCGTTATATTCGATCATCGCTTCCAATGGTACATATAACCTAGAGCCTTTGACCTTGGAAAATGCAATGGAGTTGCGAATGTTGTGACCATGATACTTAGCTGCAAACTCATCTGATCCATTACAAATACCATCATCATCAATACACAGCTTAAAATGAATATTTGCCACTTGCCAATAGTACCGCCGGTCTCCACGCCCTACATCAGCAGCTTTTTCTCTAACAGGCATTATAGATTTCTGTTCCATTGGAAGATATCTCTCCAATAAAATCACTTTTCCAAAAGCTTCAGCAGTTTCCAAGAAATCTGTGAAGAGTAAATGCATCTGTGAATATTTTTCAATTTTCGCCTCTGAAGTCACTTCGTTTAAACCTTCGATTATTTTCCACCTAGCCAACCATCGTGTTCGATGATCTTGATTACCAACCTGCAGCGAAAGTCGATCTAAACCGTTGAACCAATCTCCTGCAACATGGTTACCACAAGATCCAGGTCCAAGAGAATGGAGACCAGTACCTGATTTAAGATTCTTCCAGCCAATTCTACTTCCATTGGACGATACACTAACATTAGGAGCTGCAGGAGGTGGGAAGCTATTGAGCCCTAAGACTTCATCGACGGTAGAAATACTTTTGCGAGCTCGATTCAAGACAGAGGATCGCGATACAGAGTTCATTCTGGCAACTGGTACTTGAGTAACCTGCTCCAGGTTTTCATTGTGTCGTTTTTTATATCCGGTTACACGTCTAGATGCATATGCTAGTTCGGCTTGAGCTTTTTGTAAATCTTGCAACGCTTTTTTCGCGTGAAGTTGAAGTTCTTCTAATTTTTCAACTCGACTGCTAAGTTCTTGCTCAGCCATTTCAGATGGGGAAAGTTCCTCCTGTTCTTTGATCACTATGGCCTCACCTTGTTTCTTTTTCTTCACTTTCGGTTCATTTTCTACCATTTCATCATCGTCATCATTGCTGCTGCTACTATCAGAAGAATTCTCTTTTTTCATTTGTGTCTGTAATGTAGCAGCCTGAATCCTCGTTAACGCAGCTTTAGCAGATCTTTTTTCTCTTATTTTGATCTCGTCAAGCGCGGTTTTTAGATCTTCTTCTGCTACAGTGCTGACCTCTGCTTGATATGAGCCAGCAAGAGCACCAGCTAGTTTTCGAGCAATACCCATCGATGCATCCTGAGACAAAATGGCTCTCATGCCAGCAGCTATTAACGGCACTTCTCGCTTCACCAGTCCAAAATGGTTCACTAATTCATCGCAGAGACGTTCAATTGTACAGCCATCGAACCTTGCTAGGAACTTGAGAAGAAGTTCTTTTGAAGGCAGTTCTTGAAGTAGCTCTTCAGTTTTCCTCAGAGTCATTGTACTTCCAATACTACGAAGCCTGCGAGACAATTCTTCTCTACTGGGATGAGGCGATTGCATTTTGATCAAGTACTCGGTTTCAAACTCTGTCTTGCCTACAGAATATAGAAGATCTATATCAGCACCAAAGTCCATTAAAAGTGCACGAGTATTGTATCGCAGTGTTGATTTGGGCAGCGTAATTGGTAGCAATTCTGTGCGAATGAGTCTCATGTTTGAAGAGATCACAGCTTGATCGTCAACTTGATTGTCTTCAGAGTCAGAATTAGACTCTTCGTCAGTACTTTGATCGCGTGAAGAGAGTAGACCTGCTAGCTCTTCGTTTTCCTCTTGTAAATAAAGTTCGTTGATGGCATTGAGATCCAGAAGTTCTTCTTCGTCGTTTTCATCCTCAAGCTTTGCATCTAATTCATAGCTTAGCGGGTCGTCAGGATCCCATCCTTTATTCAACAACGCTCGGCGCTGAAGAAATTCCTTTCTCGTTTTCGTTTTCAACTCGCGTTCCCGCTTCTTCCCTGATTTTAAAATGTCCGACCCTGTTGGTTCCGGCTTGTTGATCTGTTGTGTATGAATAACAGATAAAAACTGCAATCGTTTCTGCTCCTCGATTTCCACCTCGATTTCCTCGTCAGTCTTGAAACCTCTAGATATTTGCATTTCCGTGAAATGGGCATTAACTTGTTCTATTGCCACTGATGCTTCTTCTTTCACCATTAACTCAATAACTTGTGATCTGGATATGCTTTCACGCTGGACTTTCAATTTCACTTGTTTCATTCGAACAGCAGCGTCCCATTTCATTCTAGCCACCCCTGCTTCCTGCTCATCTCGTTTGCGGAATTCGTCTCTCACTTTCGCAGTCGATTCTTCCAGTGCGGTTTCCCAGGCAGCAAAGAAAGCAGCGCGTTTGGCCTCATATTCTGCTTTCAGTCTACCCACTTTTGCACGCCAACAGGCTTGAATAGATATCGCTGCATTGCGAGTGAGGTTGGTCCAGTAGTAAACTATGTTGCCAAGCCCTTGATGCTCCAATGGAACTACATCGCTTTGCAACTTGTTTTTCCGTTTCTTCATAAACTTACCGTAGGTGGGCTTCAGCGGATCATCAGCCCCCATTGTTAAAGCTCGCTCATGTATCACCAACTTATTCTCAGAGTTGAGAGTATGACGGTAAGTGACCCACAATCTAGCAATTCTATGGTTTAACTGGTCCATTGATAGTAATCCAAGTTCGTATTTTTTGACATACGACATGCGGTGTAATTGCCATTGACTCATTCTGGAATACTTCCATGGATGCATGAAGACACTACTAAGATCTTGCGAAACAGAAATAATTCTTGTAAAACAACCGCAGAATTCAAAATTGGTCATCAATCTCTTGGAAGAATCAATTCGAGATAGGTCAAATTGTCGCTTAACAAGATGTTCCATGTATTCACGAGGGCATCTACTGATTGGTTTTCGTTTCTTCTTCTTTGGCTTGATATTATTGTCATTACTATCTTTAAAAGCCGCGTTAAACCCTTCTTCATCTGGGGGAATTTTGAGTAATGTCGCAGATTCCTTCAAACATCCTCCCACGTCTTCTAGTACCCGTACATATCTTTCCATCAAGTCCAGAACCTCCATTTCACTCAACGTATCCTTACCTCGAGAAACAGCCAATTCAAAAACATACCGAAGTTTACTCTCTAGTTTTACACCACAAAAAACCAGAAGCAGGGCGACTACATTCCTGCAATCAACCGTATACGCATCTGATCCTAATAACAAGTCATCACGAACCAAAACATGATAAATAGAAAGGAATTTCAGCTCACGTTGTTGCAACTGCTGGGCTTTCTGGAGTTGTATTTCCTGTTCTAAAACACATTCTGCGGCATAGTCGAAAGCAGCTGCGGCCTTTTTCAATTCACTTTCGGCCACCAAAACTAAAGATCGATTTTTGTCTTTTTTATTTCCAGAAGCATTGACAGCTTCCTGAAGCTCCACTTGTTTCGCTCGAGCTTCATTTTTCAATCTATACATATCTTTTTTGAGATGGATCATGATTTGTAGGCTCTGCTCGACCATTTTTTCACCCTTCGGTGTGTCCTTCTCCTGAACGAACAAAGCGAGCTTCGTAGCGTTGGCTTCCAGTGCGGTAACATAAAAAAGTTCTTCTTTTTCATCTTGCTGTGTGTACTTTTGATTCCTCGCAAGATCCTCTTGTGCCCATTCAGCTTCGTTTTTGTCCATTTGCATGTTGGTGTCTCTTTCATAGTGAGAATATTCTTGGGATGACATGACCTTTTTAGCCGCTGCTAATTCTATCTTGGCCTTTTTTCTGATCTCCTCACGATGAGAGTTGATCGGTTTTATTTCGCTGATTCTTTCACGAGACCGTTTGTTGAGTTTATGTTGATGTTTATCTCTGATGTTGGCTTCCTCATCACCTAACATATCTCCCTCCTTGTCTTCTATTTGAATTGATTTCCATGATGAATCGAAATCTTCTTCAATTTGAAGATCTTCCGCTTCCTGAGTTGTTTCTGAGTGACCAAAGAACACGGGAGAAGTTATTGAGACGTTCCACTGTTTTATCAGTTTTGAAGTGGCTCCTAAAAATTCCTTGGAGTATCCAGCTGATATCGTGACTTCATCTTTCATATCTTTAGTTGATGTTTCTACTTGTTCATGCTCCTTCAGCTGGCTTGGGTCGGTATTGTTTTCTATTATACTCCTAGAATTCATCGCGTATGAAACGCAAGCTGGATGAAAGTGACTTCTTTGGCTAAACAGATTTCTTTTCATTCTGGCCATTTCACATTTTTCCAGAACGTAGAATAGGTATTGCCAACGACACAGAGATTTCTTTTTTAGTTGTTTATCAGGCTGCTTCTTCAAAGCCTCATGCACGGAAGCAATATCTTCAATTGTCCATTGACTCAAGGTACCAATAATATGCTCACGATGCTCAGATTTTAAAATCCTTTTATCCGCACGACTGTCAATAACATCTAAAACAGAGTAGACAGAGCCCATCAATCAACACCAAGTCGTAAAAACGGTTTTCTTCAACTAAAGTAGGCAGGAGGAGCGGTCCCCGGAGATTTTATGTCTATTGTCGTTTTCACTAGTTAAAAAATTATCAGTCGATTTCATTATACCTGGTAATTAAATTTATGGCTACCCAACGATTTCTGTAGCATAGAATTTACATTTCGGAGCTCATTTTCTTCGTCTTCTCTGTGTTGATTGTGGAACGCAAAGACCTACAGCATCCTTTTCAAATACCAAAAAGCAGTTTTCCTTCTTCTTATCGCATCTTGGCACATGGTGGTCCGTTTTAAGCACTCTAACGTCCAATCGAAAATTGTTTGGTGTTAGAATTGACTTTTTAGTCACGCAAGTAACTGTCACAGTCATCTCTTCATCAGTGGACTTGTAGGCATTTTGAAACTTTTGGTGGTTCTTAATACATTCTGTTGCCTGAATGCCGATTTCGCTACCGTTTGGTCCGTTCATTTTCACCTCATTAGTCCATGAAACCAACTGATTTTTATCAATTTCGGCCTGAAAAAAATACCCTTCTACGGAAAATTCCCCAAACTGGTACAACATGCTTTTGCCAGCACCGTTCTCCTTCCGATCATAGCCATTGAAATTGTTTACAATAGGATCCTTTCTGGTGAAGCAATCTGCCCAACATCTTTGTTTCTTTTTTAAACGACATGTGCATATAGCTGGTGCTTGGGGTATATAGCTTGCAAGTTTTTATATATAGGTGTGGCGCCATTCCATGGTTTGGCCATACAAAGTCCTGTTGATTCCTTTTCGAAAGTAAAGAAATCGCTTGAATATACATCGGTGTTCAAATTTTTCACGCCAACATCGAGCCTCCAGTTTTTAAACATAGTTTTCTTCGGTACTTTTGTGCAATTAACGGAAACCGATAGCATTTGGTTCTCGGCTTCATTGTAGTAAACTTTTGCTACGACTGGACCAACATTCGTGCAATTCCTAACATCGAATAGCAAATCATCATTAACAAACGCTTTTTTCACCCAAGTAACTGCATATTTTTTCTGGTTTTTTGACCTGGATCCCACTTGATATCGGACGATTTGAGGGAAGTCCGGGGATTCGTACGCTGTGAAATTTGTATTATGCTTTCCCTTTTGAGATATCAGATTTCCCCCAAAAGCTTTGATATGAGGATCTCCGTATACTCGGCAATTAGCTTCGCAATCACAAATTACGTAAGGTTCAGAGTTGTTGCCAAGTGTAGATGCGATACTTGCGCACGGTACTGCAAGTAGAGCAACAAAGAAGCAAATTCAGTTCATGGTTTGATTAGAGGTTAAATTGGTTCTTGCTAATTCAGGACTCAGGTTTGAAACGCTGTAAATTTGAATCCGATTCGCTTAGACCTCTGCAATTAATTTTAAATGCAGAATGCCTGTATTTAACAATTTCTCGACGCCATTCCGTGGTACATCGAGAGCCATCGAATGGCAAAAAATTGAAATTCATGAATTTATTCGAAACCGGAAACCTGGTAGATAAATGATTCAAATTTTATTTCACGACGTCTAGCGGTCTGATTTATGATGCGAACGTTGTAAACCGCATTCGCTAATTATATATATATATATATGAATAAATGGAAGCGACCCTGGAAGATGACGCGCATTTATAATTTATTTAAGAATATGTCCCGGACTAGTTACTATCTACCAAATACTATAGGATAGCAAACAAAATTGGTTAGCGAGAGTTCTAGCATGTACCACAACATGGCTATTGTAAACAATAGGGATACTGGCCTTCCGGCGATGAGGCGTTAATATCATTTCCTTTAAATTGTCCCGGACTTGGTGCTTTGTCAGAAATATTTTCAAGAACTATTGAAAGCAAACCAGAAACATATTATCTTGAGTACTAAAACATCAATCGAACAACACGTTCATCATGAAACTACAGAATATGCCAACAACTCTAGGGCTTGTCTTCATTGCTTTGATCGGTACTAGCAATGGCCAACGAACATGTCAATGCGATGAAAGTTGCAGAATCTGGGGCGATCCTCATGCAATTCCGTTCGCAGGCGCCAACAGAAAAATAGAAGATGTGAAGGGAAGAAATGGCGAGATACAGACAATCTACAATTCTCCCGAGTTTGACAAAACAGTTACCGCTAGAGTTCAAGGGGCTAGGCGTGGAAACAAGAAGCAAGCGACTTGGATGACCAACATCTACATCGACGCGGTCGAGTTTTTTTATGTTGAGGAATGCCAAAACCAACTCACAACTAGAACCACAGTTATCAATCAAACTTCTCCAGATGGTATTATGCAATCCTTGACATTAACTGTGAAGTGCAACATAGCTACTAAACCTACAACATATAAAAGATACGCATTAGAATTGCAGGTTCACAAGAGCATCAAAGATCTGTTGGGGTACAATAACTTTTACAAGTTTGAAAAGGGTAACGGTATTTGTTTCATCAAAGCACCAAAAGACGGCAGTATGGGGGATTGCAAATGCACTGATCCTGTACCATGTAAAGCAAAGTGTCGAGCAGTTATCGATCCAAAAATCACCGATTTTTCTGGCTATCGCACGAATCATGATACTGTGGGTATATTCACCATGTACAATTTTCAAAAGTTTGACTATAAAGCAGAATTCACATCCAATCCTAATTCACCAGATGGTTCTTGGGTCACCAAAATCATGGCAACAAATGGTGTAGACACTAGATCGTTTAGCGTCAACGAATGCAAAAAAGTCAGATTGAGAAAGAGGAACAGAAACACAAGACGCCGCGGAACAAAGTTTACTCTTTACAATGATGAAAGAAGTCAAAGTATGACGATCACCGTTCAATGTGTGAGTAAAACTGGAATTAGCAACCCTACAAATACTCGACTCGATGTTTACATGGTAAAAAACACAAATGTTGACAGTTGTAATCCAAATGGCAGCGTCAATTGCTTTACCGTGTATGAAAGCGGCTCGAAAGGAAAATGCGTTTCAGATTATACTCCAGGATATAACGAGCCAGGCACTCCGCAGTGCACCCAACCGAATTCGACGAATATCTAAACTAAATGGATGAGCGATAGATGACAAGTATATGATAAGTAGCGAAAAATAGTAATGAGTTAAAATAAGAAAATTGCAATTCTAAGATACAAGTATCGATTTTCCTTCCTGTTTCCGGTTCCCGAATCACTTTATCGCAAAAGAAATGCACTTATTCTCCATTCCAAACATATGGGATTTATCATGCTCGCGAATCTCTTAATCGACTATCCCGGAAAGCTCTTCTTAAACAAGTGCATGCTTCAACTAATAAGAAGCATTTACTCGAAGATCCTCTACGAATACCATTAACGTTTCCAATGCATATGCTGTGAAGAGTAAGGATTCAAATCCAGGCACAATTGGTGATCTAGCCTAGGTAGCCTCTATTTTAGTAGCGTGGTCCAGTTGAAGAAAACCATGCAGCTTGAACTTTGCAGCAACATAAAATAGAGTCTACCGGTGAGCCAAAAAGTTCGTTTAGTAGAACATCACATTCACGAATGCGGCGATCAAATAAGGTGTTGTTGGCGTTGGGAGGCAATGCGATCCAGCGACCATTAGACCATGGAACTACAGGTGAGATGCGAAGCAATATCAAAAAATCTGCAGAGAGCATTGCTAGAATGGTTCATCGTTTAGAACCAATCCAGTTGACGCTGGCTCACGGAAACGGGCCTCAAGTGGGAGCTATATTCAAACGGAATCAGCTATGTAAAGGTACAATTCCGGCGTGGTATTTGGAGTATTGCGTGGCTGCCAGTGAAGGAATGATAGGTTATATGTTCCAACAGGAGTTATCCAATGCGCTTGTTGGACGATCGATTGCCACTTTGATTACTCAGATGGTAGTAGATGCTAATGATCCAGCTTTTTTATCTCCATCAAAACCTATCGGTTGTTTCTATTCCGAGAAGGAGGCGCAAGAAATGATGACCTATTCTGATGCATCCATGAAAGAGGATGCTGGTAGAGGGTGGAGACAAGTTGTTCCCTCGCCAACTCCTATTCGTCTAGTGGAGGGTGTTGCCGTGAAAGCATTGATCGATGCTGGTGTTATTGTGATTGCAGCTGGTGGCGGGGGTATTCCAGTGGTTGAAGATCACGGTATCCTGCACGGGTTAGATGGTGTGATTGGTAAGTTGCTATTGTAATGAAGGGCTTATTTCATTATTTTCTACTAGATAAAGACGCAGCTGCGGTTGTTCTAGGAGAAGCTGTTGGAGCGACGACTCTAGTTTTGGTTACTGATGTGGAATCCTGCTATAGTGGTTACGGAACCAGCAAACCTACGCCAATCCTCAAACTAACACCATCGATGGCCAAGACTCTAGAAGATGAATTTAGCCCTGGAAGTATGCTGCCTAAAGTACGAGCCTGTGCCGAGTTTGTTAAGAAACCTGGAAATGTTGCAATTATTTGTGGACTCTCGAACCTCGAAGAAGCGATACTTGGCAAAGGGGGGACCCATTTCAAAAATGATACTTTTTGATGTACTTTTTAAATTCAAATTATGTACGAAGCATCCGTCTCGTTGTTGCTAGTTGTTGCTTGATAGTATTGAGAAGCGGGTAGTGGTTGTTTTGGAAGGCATCGAGGTCCATTGCCCAAACCATTGCACCTAGAAGTTGATGCTGCTTCACAAAATCGCATTTCACTTGCAAACTCCGAACATTATCAAAGCCGATCCACGTTCCTCCTCCGTGAGCATAAGGAATTTGTCGCTCTTCATCCCACACTTCAACGAGTTCATTGTTGTCGATTTTCCCTTGAATTTCTCTGTAAGACATCATTCCGCTCTCTTGAGTTCCGCGACTCTTTGGTGAAGCGCCTGTGGCTAGGGCCCCGAACCCGTGATTTGAACTGTCGGCCAGCAGGAATCCCCTACCATACGCAGGCATTCCTAGTGTCATCTTCTTAGCTGGACATCCATGAGAGAGCCAATGATCTACGGCCCAGCTGACACTAAGTGCATATCCTTGTTTTTTGGTCTCACTCGCTGTGGCATACATAGGGGCATTATGTCCAGTGACTGTTTCCCATGCCCCATGGAGATCGTATGTCATCAAGTTAATCCAATCGAATCCATCTCGTTCATTGCACAATGAAGGTATGTCATATGCAGCTTCGGCAGTTGACTTTCCGACACCAACTGCGGCGGTAATCAATAATCTCGTCCCACTTTTTGCCTCGGCAATGGCTGCTTGCTTGAATTCCTTCACTAGCTCGACTAAATTGGCTTTGTCGTCCGGAACAGAATTTTGACCTCCGTTGTGACCCGCAACCACCGGATACTCCCAATCCAAATCTATTCCATCGAACCCATGGGCTCTAAGAAACGCGATTGAACTTTGAATAAAATGAGCTCGATTTGAAGCTGATGCAACCATGTCCGAGAAAATATGACATGTGGCAGCGCCTGCTCCGTTGCAGTCATTGAAGTTCCATCCACCTACACTTAGCAGCACGTTGAGTGAAGGATCACCTGACTTGTGTTCGATCACTTGTTCGTACATGCCCTTGGACCAATCGGTGCTTTCATCATTCCATTCGTAGCTTATGAGATTGAAAGAGCTGTCTATCATCGCAAACCCGTAGTTTATATGCGTGCACAATGTTGAATCAATATTGGAAGGTGTGAAGCGGAAATCGCCACTTCGGTACTGGGCCCAATTTGTAAAGTAGCAAACGCGAAAGTACTCTCCAGCTGGGGCCGAAGTACTTGATACAACAGGCGAAGGAGTACTAGCTGGAGCTGAGGTACTCGGTGTAACAGGAGTCAAAGTACTAGCTGGAGCACCAGTAGTTGGATCTGTTTTACAATCTACATTAGCAGGCCAATCGCAGTAGTTCCTTTCTGAATTAAAGTTGAGGCTGCTTGGACATGTAACAAGAAGAGGATTGCCATCGGAGCATTGATAGAACTTGGTGCAATCAGTGGGATGTCGGATATACCTGACACTTGGATCCGCACAGGATATAGAACCTGCAGGTGCATTAGTTACTGGCGAGTTGGTTCTTTTAGTAGTCGGTGAATTCGAAGAAGCGAATGGGGCCGAAGTAGTTGATGTAGCAGGAGCGGAAGTACTAGTTGGAGACGAAGTACTTGATGCAACAGGAGCTGAAGTACTAACAGGAGCCAAAGTACTAACTGGAGCAGCAGTAGTTGGATCTGTTGTACAATCTACATTAGCAGGCCAATCGCAGTAGTGCCTTTCAGGATTAAAGTTGAGACCGCTTGGACAAGTAACAAGAAGAGGATTGCCATCGGAGCATTGATAGAACTTGGTGCAATCAGTGGGATGTTGGATATACCTGACACTTGGATTCGCACATGAGATAGAACCTGCAGGTGCATTGGTTACTGGCGAGTTGGTTCTTTCAGCAGTCGGTGAATTCGTAGTAGCAACCGGGGCAGAAGTACTTGATGCAACAGGAGCGGAGGTACTAACAGGAGCCAAAGTAC
>Ga0105055_10006773_pt1 | contig 15591 bp, 17 predicted proteins | sample BON03_FD_78090 | JGI IMG/M metagenome (GOLD analysis project Ga0105055, IMG submission 78090) | Freshwater microbial communities from Lake Bonney liftoff mats and glacier meltwater in Antarctica - BON-03 | ecosystem: Environmental > Aquatic > Freshwater > Ice > Glacier meltwater | place: Lake...
GCAGCTCTTTCAAATGGGGTTCTAATAGCTCCTATTAATAGTTTGAAGACCTACGCTGGGCGTCTAGCAATTTTGCAAAGACGCTTAGCTAAGAAGCAAAAGTTTTCTAGCAATTGGAACAAAGTTGTAGTTAAGCTGCGCAAGCTACACCGTAAGATAGCTTTGATAAGGCGTGATTATGTACATAAGCTCTCAACCAATTTAAGCAAAAGCCACGCGATGGTTGCTGTAGAGGCTTTAAAAATCACCAACATGTCAAAGTCTGCCAAGGGGAGTATTGATAAGCCAGGTAATAGTGTTAGAGCTAAATCTGGATTAAATAAAGCAATCTTAGACCAAGGTTGGGGTGAGTTTCGGCGACAGCTTAAGTACAAGCTTGAGTGGTCAAAAGGTACTTATGTTGAAGTAGCGCCTCAGTATACAAGTCAGAAGTGTGCAAAGTGTGGAAATACCAATAAGGCAAATCGTAAGAGTCAAGATAGATTTTGCTGCACCTCATGCTACTATAGCGAGCATGCAGACATAAATGCAGCGATGAACATTTTAGCGGCAGGGCATGTCGCGATGGCTTGTGGAGCAAGCGCATAGTTGGGTGTTACGAAAGTAATGCCAAACAAGCGTGGCGGTGAAGCAAGAACCTACCAAGAGCTAGGCTCATGGGAATCTTCGCCATTTATGGCGGAGAGGATGTCAATGTTGCAACATATATGGTCGTGGAGTATGCGCTGTGAAAAAGATTGAAAGCGAAATTAAACGCAGCAGAGAATTTACCCATGATTATAAAAGCATTAGTATTTTGAAATGGGTAAATGGAAAGAAAGGCAGTAGAAACATAGCAATTTACGGGGAAAATTTAAAGACATTAACTGCAATTAAAGCTGGTTTTGGTCTTGCTGGTAAACAAGTAAGTGTAGACATAATTTATATTGATCCCCCCTATAATGTTGGTGGTAATCAAGGTTATAGAAATACATGGAAAGGAATTTCAGAGAAAGAGCGCGATTGGGCTGGTGATCATGGTGCATTTTTAGATTTTATGGAACCAAGACTAAAGATCGGTCGGTCGCTATTAGCAGAGGAAGGCATAATATTTATATCAATTTGCGATCAAGAGTTTGCTAGCATGAAAATTCTTATGAATCAAATATTCGGCGAGCAAAATGAACTAGCAACATTTATATGGAATAAAGGAAGAGCTGCTTCAAGTAGTCATGCTGCTGCAAGTCATGAATTTATTATTTGTTATGCAAAAAATAAATTGAAAGCTCCAGCATTACGAGAAGAAAAACCATCAGCTCAACTCATGATTGACAAGGCTAAAGAATTTATAAAGAAATATCCTTATGAGGAAGCTCAAAAACACTTTACAAAATGGGTAAGTGAAGAACAAAAAAATAATAAACTTAAACCAGGTGAGGCCGCATATAATTTAATTCATCCAGTTAATCATAGGCTATTTCATGCGGATAATTCATGCGCTCAAGATGATCCATCTGGTAAAAGGTGTAGAAAAACATTAACACACCCAATAACAAAAAAACCATGCCCTGTCCCTAAGAATGGATGGAAATGGAAAGAAGATACTTTGCTAAAATTAGTAAGGGAAGATAAAATTTGGTTTGGCAAAGATCATTCTGTAGTGCCTAAAATAATTAGATATTTAGATGAGCAATTAACACAACTGCCATTGACTGTCATTAATGATGGATCAGATGGAAAAAATGATTTACCTGCGGATATAAGTTTTTCTACTCCTAAACCCATTTCATTAGTGAAAAAACTTATTTCCTATTATCCAAAGCATGACGCAGTGATACTAGACTATTTTGCAGGTTCTGGTACAACCGCCGCAGCTACCTACAGTCTTAATAACGAAGATGGTGGTAATAGGCGTTGGATTTTAATTGAAGAAATGGGATCTACGTTTAACAAGGTATTGCTTCCAAGGATAAAGCATATGGACAAGGAAGAAAATTTTTCAATATTTGAATTGCAAACAAGCAAAACAAATGATTTTGTAAGAGATCCACGGCATTCAATTGAAACTAAACTTGAGATTTTAGCTGCGTGTATAGATATATTAAATGATGAAGTGCAAAAGACAAAAAAAGGAGAGAGCGCAAATGACAGCAGTGAATGAGCTTTTAGAAGGCTTGGAGATAAATATAAACGATTTAGATTTGATTAGCAGATTAGAGCAACACGCTGGATTTGTACTAAACCGCCTAGAGTGTGATGGGAATATATTAGCCGATGCCGTAGATTTAGACCATTTGCATAGAGGCATTGCAACACTAGTTACATCTTTTGCTTATTTGCGCGAAGCTATGAGGCAGAATGGTGCGAAATCTTTTGCACGCGCTGATGTTATGAGAAATATGGATAAGTTTACTGCAAAGGATTGGGAATGACTGAAGAAGTGAAATTTGATTCAGAGCCGATTAAAGAGGTAACTTTATGTGTTATCTTGCGTGCCTCACATGGGAATAAAAATGAGTGAAGAATTAAAACCTTGCATTCAATGCGGCGAAAACAAACTAGAGTGGAGATATTTTCGAACTGACAATATAACACGTAGAATAGTAATAACTTGCAAAAATTGCCGTGGGCTGCCAGAGTTTACTCACTGGGTAAGCGGTAAAACTAACGAGGGAGTGACTAACGCATGGAACAAGCGACATGAATCAAATCTTAGACAAGATGTTTGAAGTTGTAGAGCATTTGCTATTTACTTGCATGATAATAGCAATAGCAGTATTTACGTTAAACTGTTATTTGTTTTTATGTCGGCAAATAGTTTAAATATCGACACATTATAAATATATGTCGTTACTGCCGACATTTATAAAACGGTATGAAATCGGTAGCAAGCAACAAAAGGATTTTAAGTGATACCTATAGCCCTTAACACAATAGAAGATTATAAAAAGTTTTTAACCATTCTTGCCAAGCAGCCCAAGCCTGATCAACAAATAATAATCCGTCAAATGCTGCGTGAAGATTTGTTTTTTTTATTCACCGTTGGTTTAAAGCGTAAAGACGCTGTACATCCTTGGATTTTAGCAAGATGTAAAGAGGTAGAGGCTAATCCTAACGGCCATTTAGATTTATGGGCGCGTGGCCATTATAAAAGCTCGATTATTACATTTGCGCTAACCATACAGGATATTTTATCAAGCCATGGCGATAACCCACATCCAAAATGGAATGGTGTCGAGGTAACGGTTGGCATATTTAGTTTTAACAAGCCGATAGCGAAACAATTTTTAGCACAAATTAAGCGCGAGTTTGAAAGCAACGAGATGTTGCGCTCAGCTTTCCCAGATATTTTATGGGAAAATCCTGAAAAGGACGCGCCTAGCTGGTCATTAGATGCTGGTATTATTTTAAAGCGTAAAAGCAATCCTAAAGAGGCGACAATTGAGGCGCATGGTGTTGTAGAAGGGCAACCTACTTCAAAGCATTTTTACTTATGCGTATATGATGACGTGGTAACGGTTGAAAATGTTCGCTCGCCTGGGATGATTGAAAAGACTACAGATGCTTGGGCGTTATCGTTAAATCTGGGGTCAGAGGGCGGTTTAAAGCGATACATTGGCACGAGGTATTCATATAACGATACATATGCTGAGATGCTGTTACGCAAGGCAGCCATTCCTAGGATTCACACGGCCACGGTTGACGGCACATTAGATGGTGAGCCAGTATTATTTACGCGTGAGGCATTAGAGCAAAAGCGTAGGGATATGGGGCCTTATGTTTACTCAAGTCAGATGTTTCAAAATCCAACTATAGATTCAGACCAAGGTTTTCAAAAGAAGTGGTTAAACTTTCAGACGTGTGAAACCTTTAAGAATATGAACTGTTATATATTAGTAGATCCAGCTAACGATAAGAAAAAAACATCTGACTATACGGTTATGGTTTGTATAGGCTTGGCCTCAGATGAGAATTATTATCTATTAGACATAATTAGAGATAGGTTATCTTTGGTTGAAAGAGCTGACGCTTTATTTCAAATGCACAGAAGATTTAAGCCTAAAGATGTAGGCTATGAGCAATACGGCATGCAAGCAGACATTAGCCATATCAAAGACACTATGAAGCGTATAAATTATAATTTCAAGATTAAGGAGCTTGGTGGGAAATTATCTAAGGTTGACCGCATAAGAAAGTTAATACCCATTTTCGAGCAAGGACGCTTTTATCTTCCTGATACTTGTATTAAAACTGACTATCAAGGGCAAACAAGAGACTTGATACAAACGTTTATTAATGAAGAGTATTCAAACTTCCCCGTAAGCTTGCATGATGACATGTTGGATGCCATAGCCCGCATAGTTGACGAAAAGCTAGAGGTGAAATGGCCTAAGCTTATATCGGCGGCAGGGGAGACACGCTACCAGCCTATAAGAGACTCTAAAAGCGGGGGTGCATGGGGTGCTTAATTGGCATATACTATAAAAAGAATTTAATTCATTTAACTATAGTATAATCATGGAGAGATTGATGGAAGCTAAGCCCAACAAAGACGATATGGATGGTGGTTTTGAAGTCGCATCTTCTGATTATCAATTAGTTAAAGATATTAATAAAAGCTTACAAGCTTCTCGCAATCATTTAAAAAAATGGAAAGATAATGCTCGTGAGTCTTATGACTTTTTTGCTGGCAATCAATGGGCTGCTGAAGATGTGCAGAGTTTAAATAAAGATGGTCGGCCAGTGATTGTTTTTAATAGAATACCGAGGGTTATTAACGCGGTTCATGGTTTAGAGGTTCAAAATCGTCAAGAGGTTACATACTTACCAAGAACTAATGGTGATGTTGGTGTATCTGACTTGTTAACAGGGGCTGCTAATTGGGTGCGCGACTCATGCGATGCTGAGGATGAGGAGTCACAGGCTTTTAAAGATTGTTTAATGACAGGCATGGGTTTCACCGAGACTAGGCTTGATTATGAAGTAGATCCAGATGGTGCGATAATTATCGACAGGGTAGATCCACTTGATATGCTTTACGATCCAACTTCGCAAAAGCGTAATTTAGATGATGCCAATTGGATAGCGCGAGTTAAATATTACGATAAAAAAGATTTTATTGAGTTGTGGCCAGAGGCTGAGGATGAGGTTCAAATGGACTTCTCCCAAGATCCAAAAGGTATGCAACCGCATGATGCAACCCTTGCACCTTTCTACATTAACGACCAATCAAGCGATGCTGAGCGCGAAGATGATGACATGATTCAGGTGGTTCAATATCAATATTGGATACGTGAAACATTTTATCGCGTTGAGTTATTAGATGGCAAAATTGAAGAATACGACAGCAAAGAGTTTAGAAAAAATAGAAAATTAATCTTAGCCACAGCACCTAGATATCAAAAACAAACACGTAAAAAATATATGCAAATGTTTTTGGTTGGCGATTATATATTAGAAAAGGGCGAGTGCCCTGTTAATGGGTTCACGTTAAGAGCAATTACAGGGTTGGTTGACCATACGGATGGCGTTTGGTTTGGGCTTATACAGTTAATGAAAGATCCACAGAGATGGGCTAATAAGTGGTTATCACAAACTCTACACATTGTTAACTCAAACGCTAAAGGCGGTTACTTTGCTGAAGAGGACGCTTTTGTAGACAACAGACAGGCTGAAAAAAGCATATCTAGTGTCAGCATCACCTGGTTAGCTGAGGGTGGTATGGGCAAGATTCAAAAGAAAGAGCCGCCTATATTCCCAAGCCAGATAGACTCGATGCTGCAATATGCTGTTAATTCGATTGCCGAAATAGTTGGTGTAAACCTTGAGATGCTAGGCATGGCCAATCGTGAGCAATCAGGTGTATTAGAGCGCGAGAGAAAACAAACAGCGATTACAGTTGTAGCAGATTTTTTTGATTCGCTGCGCAGATATCGTAAAGAAGAGGGGCGAATATTAGCAGATTTTATTATTAAGTATATTGCTGATAGCAGACTAATTCGTATAGCTGGGAATGGGCTTGGCGAATATGTGCCACTTGAAAAAGATAAGCTGAGCTTTAAATATGACATTGTGGTTGATGAATCACCAACATCACCCAATCAGCGCGAGTTAGTGTTTGATAGACTTGTAACCTTGTTCCCGATTTTACTACAAGCAAACATTCCTATACCGCAAGATATTTTAGATTACGCGCCGTTACCAGCACAGTTAATTGGTAGCTGGAAAAAAGAAATTGAAGCTGCTAACGCGCCTAATCCAGAAGCTGAGGCATATGCTAAAAAGGAAAAAGAATTACGCATGCAATTAGCTGAGCTTGAGGCTAAACTAAAAGCTGCGGATGTTGAGGATACACAAGCATCTGCGTTTGAAAAACAAACTAAGAGTGCTTTGAATATATCAAAATCAGCACACGAGGAATCTTTGGCTGGTTTAGATAAGGCGAAAGACGCAAGAGAAAACTTTAAAACAACATTGGATGTATTTAAAAACCTATAGGAGTATTTATGGGCGTAGCTGATGACATGTTAGATGATAATGAAGCAAAATATTTTAACTCAAGAGGTAAATATGAGCCAGAAGGATTTGAGCCAGAAGGAAGCGACAGCTCGGCTGGACAGGATTTACAAGATGGCACAAGCGAACCAGACGAACAAAGCGACAGCAAAAGATTTGATGGCTCCGTTTCAGAAGGAAGCGGAACAGAGGATGAGGAATCAGGAGTTTATGGTCAAGCAGACGATGATGCAGATAAACCAACAGCTACTGAAAAACAATCGAAGCGAGACTTTGAAAAAGCTTATGGAATAGCCGAATCTAAACGTCAGGAGCTAAAAGAGCAGTTAGAAAATCAAGGCAGACAAACCGAGGGTTTAAAGCAGCAGTTAGATTTGTTGATGAAAAACATGCAGCGTCAGCAAGAGCCAGTTGCACAAAATAATGCGCCTGATAAAGATGAAGATCCACTTGCGTACTATCAGCACCAGATAGAAAATATAAATAAAACTGTAGCCGAACAGCAAAAGTATCTGCAGCAACAAGCGGCAGCTCAGCAAAAACAAACTAGCATGCAAAACTTTGTTGGTGCTTATAAGCAAAGCGCACAACAGTTTATGCAAGATGCCCCCGACTTTGGCGATGCTTATAAGTTTTTAGAGAAATCTAAAATTAACGAATACATTGCTAGCGGGTATTCTCAAAGGGAAGCGGTTGACCTGCTTCAAGAAGATGAGATGGCTATAGCTGCAAAAGCGTTTAATGAAAAAGCTAATCCTGCTGAGCGCATATATAGACTAGCTAAGGCGCGTGGTTATGTTGCAAAAGAGCCACCTGTAAGCAAGCTAGAGAATGTTGCAAAAGGTATGCAAAAAGCTAAAACTCTGCCAAGGTCGGGCGGCCAAAACTTAGAGCGTGGATTAGATTTTTCTATGATAGATAAGATGTCAGATAAAGAGTTTGATAAGTTGTTTAATCAGGTTAAAGATGAGTCCAAGCGCAACGGCGACTATCGTAAAGACTTTTATTAATTGATACAATAAAGTTGATCTGGCAGCTCCCTGTGTTGAGCCATCATTTAGTCCTACCCGGTTTAAATGATATTAGAAGGCGTACGGCAGCATACAGTAAGCCAGATCAATCCTCTCTTTCCAATAAATCCTTGAAACATAAACTTAGTATGCTATATTAACTTATAGGCACTGCAAGCCTCTAATTGCACAATCTGTCCGTAATGACATTAAACTTGCCCCTCGCTACGGGTCTGTAGCCATCCAGCCAGCCATGGCTTAATAAATGGAAACACTTAAACTTTTATTAACAAACTTTTTAAATAAAGGAACTATTATGGCAACTACTGGTTGGGGCGCAGGCTCTAATAATGCAGTCAAGCTATGGTCTAAACGCTTAATGTCCGAAGCTTTACGCCAAACTTGGTTGTACAAATTTATGGGAACATCTGATGACTCAATGATTCAGGTTCTCGATGATACTCAAAAAGGCCCAGGCGACCAAATTACTTATCAACTACGTGCACAGCTTTGTGCTCTAGGTGTTCAAGGTGATGGCACGTTAGAAGGCGCAGAAGAAACCATGAATGTCTACACAGATACAATGGTTATCGATCAACTAAGAAATGCGGTTCGCTCAAAAGGCAAAATGTCTGAGCAGCGCGTTCCTTTCTCAGTTCGTGAAGAGATGCAAAAAGCATTATCTGACTGGTATGCTGGCGTGTTTGACTTAGGTGGATTCAATCAGCTTATTGGTTTAACAACTGCCGATACTCGACAAGCTGGTAACCAAGCAGCGACAGCACCGACAAATGTGGTTTTAGCAAATAGCTCAACTACTGCATCTGTTGTATCTGCTGGCGCATCCGCTTCTAACGTGTTTAATATCACTTTAATTGATAGAGCATTAGAGCAAGCAAAACTTGATAATACTTGTGATGGAACTGGTTTCCCTCTAAGACCTATCAAAATCGATGGCTCTGATTACTTTGTGTGTTTCTTGCATCCATACCAAGTAACCTCAATGAGAACATCAACAACTGCTGGCCAGTGGTTTGATATTCAACAAGCAGCTCTTCAAGGCGGTGAAATCACTAATAACCCTATCTTTACAGGCGCATTAGGGGTTTATAACAACGTTATATTCCACGAAACAGCTCGTATCACTAAAGATGCCAATGGCGCATTCCGCGCTATCCTTTGTGGCGCACAATCTGCGGTTCTAGCTTTCGGTCAAGACAATGCTGGAAACAAAGTTAGCTGGACTGAAGAATTGTTCGATTATGGCAATCAGTTAGGTGTCTCAGCTGGTATGATATGGGGTCTTAAAAAGACTGTGTTCAACTCGCTCGACTTTGGTGTGATAACAATCTACACCACTGGCGTTGCTAACGGAGGGTTATAATTAAATGACTACTAATGTAACAGCAACAGCGATGTCAGCAGCGGTAATCGTTGCAACAACAAACACAGTGACAACTAAGTCTACAAATTACACATATAGTGGAGCAGACATTACAGCTAGTGCTAACGCATTAACTGTTCAAATGTTAAAAGTTCCGCATGGTGCAACTATTGTGGGCATGGTATATCAAGGTTCATGTGGTGCGGCCACTATGCCTGTAGATATTGGGGTTGAAGTAACAAGCGGTGCGACAGCTATGTCACAATTTGCGTCCCAGGTGACAGTTGGCGCAGCATTTGTTGTGTCAGCCCTCAATGACAAATTACCGTTCACTGTATCTTGTCCTGACAGCCAAGTTACCCAGTATGCTAAAGTATATTGTGGTGTAACACCTGGTACAGCAACTAGTTCAATACAAGTTGCTTTGACAGTAAGTTATACTTTCCAAGGTAATACTTAAATAATATAGTGCCCTCCTCTGCGTAAGTACGAGGGCATTATCTCTTGCTTGTTATACAAAAATTTGTCATCATATCCTTAAACATAAGAGGGATATTTTGTGGCATTAATTAATTTGCAAGAGCTAATGGTTGCAGCTCACGAAGATTTAAAAAACAACCGATTAGATGATTGCTACACAAAAGTATTATATCTTTTAAACAAGAATCCAGATCACTATTTCTACCTCTACTTGCTCGGCTCATATTACGGCAAGATTGAAAAATACGGCGCATCAATTTTAGCTTATGAAAAAGCTATGCAATTATATCCTGATTTTTCCGAGGTTGTTAACAATCTTGGTGGCAATTATCGTAAACTTGGCATGCAAGACAAAGCTGTTGCAGCTTTTAAACGCGCTATTGAAATATCTCAGACTGAAAAGTTTAAAAAAGATAACGGCGATGGTGCTAATAAATTAACCGCTGATTACTACTCTAATTTAGGATCAACTTATGTTGGTTGCAATGAATCACAAAAAGCAATTGATTATTTTAACCAAGCATTAGCGTTAGATTTTAACTGCGGCAATGCAAGGTGGAACAGAGGTTTAGCGTATCTTGAGATAGGTAATTATGAACAAGGCTTTATAGATTACGATAATGGCGAGCGCAACAAAGCTAAAATGTCACGGAATTATAAAATTAATGCTGATGAAACGCCTACCTGGAATGGTGAAAAAGATGCGACAGTAGTTGTTTATGGTGAGCAGGGCATAGGTGATGAGCTTATGTTTGCGACCATAATCCCTGATTTAGTCAAAGATTGTAAGAAGGTTATATATGACGCGCATCCAAGGCTTTATAAGATGTTTAGAGAGTCTTTTAAAGAGTTAGGCGTTGATTGTTATGGCACACGTAAAGATCACCTTTTAGCATGGATTAAAAATTACGATATTGACTATAAAGTTCCAATCGGCTCACTTGCCAAGTTTTACCGCAAGAAAGCAGGGGATTTTCCAAAGGCTCCATATTTAAAGCCGTTTGAAAAAGATTTAAAATATATAACAGATAAGTTATCCGCGCTGCCTAAAAAATTAAACATCGGCATATCCTGGAAGGGAGGAACTCAAGGCTCATCAAAAAATGTACGTTGTATGCCAATGGAACATTTAGCAAAATTATTTGAGCTTGATGCTAATATAATATCGCTGCAATACCATGATAATGCTTTGCACGAAGTAGATCATTATTGTGAATCTACAGGTAATACAATTTATCACTGGAAAGATATAGTTGATAACTACGAGTTAACTGCAGCCCTAGTTTCAAAGTTAGACCTGATTATATCAGTGCCACAGTCTGTTATACATTTGGCTGGTGTTATGGGAGCTAGAGCTTATCAAATATGCCCATATAGATATATATGGCAGATGGGTGTTTATGGCGAGGATATGCCTTGGTATCACTCTATTACAAACATATGGCAAACAGAGCATGGTGGCTGGGCGTTATGTATGGACAAAGCAATAAATGAATTAAAAGAGGAATTTAAATGTTAATTACAGAAGAGTATAAAAAGTTAAACGAGAATCTACATGAAACCAATAAGCATTATGGCACTAGTGGCGTTAAGCTTGCCGATTATGTGTTGGGCGTTGCTAAGACTCTAAACACTACTGATATATTAGATTATGGTTGTGGGAAGGGTACACTGGCTGCCAATTTGCCATTTGAGATTAAGCAGTATGATCCATGTGTGGCGGCACATTCGGCAACACCAGAACCTGCACAAATAGTTATTTGTTCTGATGTTTTAGAGCATATTGAACCTGATTGCTTGTTAGCCGTATTAGATGATTTATGGCGCGTAACTAAAGAATCTATTTTGATGGTTATACATCATGGGGCGGCTAAAAAAGTGCTGGCAGATGGTCGCAATGCACATTTGATTCAAGAGGATGAGCAGTTTTGGCTAACGTTAATTATGCAAAGATTTAGAGTGGTTTTATTTCAGTCAAGCGGCGTGCCTAATGATGATCCAGCTAAAATTATGCTAGAATATAGAATAGTTGCCGAACCCCGCGCAAACTACGGCGAATTTCAAAAGGCTTTGAAGGAGCAATCTAATGAAAATGAAAAATGATACCCCAAAATATACAACTGATAGTAAACAATATGCACACTCTGGCAGCATGAAAGATGCATCCGCTGGTCGTGTTGTGACAAGTCGTGGCACTCCAAAAGCACCAAAAGGCATGAACTCTTGGAGCATGGATTCAATTGCTAGACCTAAAAATAGAACATCAGTAGTTGATGGGTCAGTAAACGCCAAGAAAGGTTGTTAAGAGGTAGTAATGTCAGAAGTATTTAGAGAGCCTTTAAAAATATTTATAGGTTATGACCATAGGCAACCTATTAGTTATGCTGTACTACAGCATAGTATATTTACACGCTCAACAACTCCTGTGGCAATTACCCCATTGGTATTGTCTCAGTTGCCATTAGAGCGTCAAGGCTTAACGCCATTCACGTTTTCAAGGTTTTTAGTGCCATATCTTTGTGGCTATAAAGGCTGGGCGTTATTTTTAGATTTAGATATGATTGTTTTAGATGATATTACTAATCTATTTGATATGGTTGATGATAAATATGCTGTAATGGTTGCAAAGAATGAAAAGCGTTTTGAGTGGGCATCGGTCATGTTGTTTAACTGTGAAAAGTGTCAAATATTAACGCCTGAATATGTGGCAGAGGCTCAAGGGCTGCATGGGATTAACTGGGTTGATGAGGGCTTAATTGGAAATTTACCACCTGACTGGAATCATCTTATCGGTTATGACAAACCACGTGCAGACGCTAAGCTTGCACACTATACTCAAGGCGTGCCGTGTTTTCCTGAAACATCCGACTCTGAGTATGCAAAAGAGTGGGCTTTGGAGCATCAAAACATGAATTCAGCTAGGCCATGGGTTGAGCTTATGGGCAACTCTGTTCATGCAACAACCATTGATGGCAAAAGAGTTCCTAAGTATAAGGAGCGATTAATAAATGCTAAGTAATGCAGCGGCTGTTAGGGCTAAATATATGCGTGCTAGACGCAATTTAGAGTATCAAAAGTTAAAAGAAGTTGAGAAAAAAACGGATAGAGAGTTGTTGGATATCGTTGGTCTTAGCGAGCATGATAAAAATATTTTAGAAGCAATAAAGAACGATGATTTAGTTTGTCCTATATGCAGTAAAGGTTTTAAAACGGTTAAGGGTTTTGATTATCACGTAACTAATAAGGTTTGCGATAAATGAGTACTTTTGCTGATATGTACAACAAGATCAACGATGATTTAAATCGCGTTGATTTAACCACTCAGGTTAAGCGCGAAATTAATCGGGCTATACGTAAATACGGTTCAATGCCATTTTGGTTTTCTGGCAAGAGCATGAATTTTGCAACGGCTAAATGGCAGCAATATTATGACACGTTTGACGGTTTGCCCTCTGATATTAGAATTGTTGATTATGTCAGGGTTAATCAGTCTACAGGCACTATAAACACTGATACTGGCGCAGCAGATGCTTATGTTATTGCCCCGACTCCTGCTATAACGGCTTATACAGATAATGACGCTTATGTATTTCAAGCAACCGCTGCAAATACTGGCGGCAGCACATTAAATGTGTCGGGCCTTGGCATTAGAACTATTACCAGGCCAAATGGTGTTGCGTTGCAGGTTGGCGACATATTAACTAACCAAATTATTTCTGTGGTATATAACAGTGCCACTTCAACATTTTATTTGCGCCCACTAAGCGGCACATATTATCCATTATATGAGCGCGAAATAGATCAGATAGCAAAGTGGAACGTCAACGATAATCCTGGCTTGCCAGAAGATTATGCATGGTTTGGCTCTAAGTTATATTTTTATCCAACGCCCGATAATGTTTACTCTGTTTTAATATATTATGAAAAGTATTATGCAGATTTGGTTAACGACTCTGATAACAATGACTTTACAAACAACCCTGAAGCCGAGAACTTAATAGAACAAGAAGTTGAGTACCAAGTATATAACACAATTATTTTAGATGTTGAGATGGCCGCAAAGTGCAAAGAGGCCAGGAACGAAGCATTAAAGATATGCAAAAATATTACAGCTCAATTTATAGGTGCGCATGGGGCTATCCGTCCAACGACCTTTTAAGGATGATAAATGTTAGAATTTGGAGAATACAAGCCTGATTTGCCAGCCATTCTAAACGATGGTTTAACACGAGCTGAGGGTGTTATACCAGGTGAGATTGGATATTTATCTATACAAAAAGCATCCGATATAACTACAACCCCATTAGATTCGAGACCACAGGGTATATTTTCTGCGCGAGATGTCACGGCGGTTGGCACATCTTATATATATGTTGGAACATCCGATAAGTTATACGAGTTATCTGGAAACACATGGATTGACGTATCGAATGGTGTTTACACTATAGCTGCAGATGACCAGTGGGAATTTGCTCAATGGGGCAATCAATTAATAGCCACTGATTTTTCTGACGCGGTTCAGGTTGCAACTATTGGTGGTGTATTTGCAGATTTGGGCGGCCTTCCTCCAAAGGCCAGGCATATAGCCGTGGTTAAAGATTTTGTGGTATTGGGCAATACATATGATGCTGCTGATGGTTATCAACCGTTGAGGGTTAGATGGTCGGGGATTGGTACAAATAACGTTTGGGACGTAACAGATCCAACAACGCAAGCTGGCGTTAATGATTTATTTAATAACGGCGGTTGGATTCAGAGAATTATAGGCGGCGATTATGGAATTATATTTCAAGAACGCGCCATAGTTAAAATGTCTTACATTGGGTCGCCTGTTGTTTTTCAGTTTGACTTAATGGAGAGCAATCGAGGCGCATATGCTCCTGGTGCTGTTGTGGCCATTGGTAATAATATTGCCTATTTAGCCGAGGATGGGTTTTTTGTTTTTAACGGCAGAGAATCGATACCTATAGGGCGCGGCAAAGTTGATAGAACATTTTTCGACTCAACTAATCAGATAGGTTTAAATACTTTATTTAAAGATCGAATTGTTGCTACATCGTACCCTAAAGAGCAAATCATTTGTTGGTCTTATTGCTCTGTTAGCTCTTTTTATGAGGGCGTAAATGACTCTATTTTGTTTTACAATTATTCGCCACAAGCTAAATCAAGGTGGTCGATACTTAGAACAAATATATATGACGGCACAGGCTTGACCACAGATATAGATCACTATTTTTTAGCATCGCCCCTATCACAGGGCTATACACTAGATGGGCTAGATGCGGTGTCTACAGATTTAGATCATCTGCCGCCATTGCCCGCGGCTGAAATATCCCTAGACTCCTCATTTTGGACGGGCCAGCAACGTGCGCTAGGCTACATTGGGACAAACTTAAACTTAGCTTTCTTTCAGTCTGGATCAGTATATGACGCCATCCTTGAAACAGGAGAGTTTCAGCTTAACCCGCCCAATAGAACATCAATTACTCTAATTAGGCCGTTTATAAGTTTTGCTGGTGGCGACCTTGTTGGGGATATATTTATAGCAACTAGCGGTCGTGATAACGAATATGCTACAGCCAGCTATTCGAACACAGTTAATCTTAATAGCTCTGGGTTTGCCAATGTTAGAAATAACTCAAGGTTTCAGCGAGCATATATTAAAATTATTGATGGTTTCTCACATGCTGAAGGCATAGACGTTATACAGTCAACAAAAGTGGGGCGCAGATGACCACAAAAACAGCTATTTTTACAACAACGCCATTTAACGGTGTTACAACTTTTACTGGCACAAACATTGAGAATTGGACGCTGCAAGCCAGAAATGCAATAAACAACAGCTTAAATGGCAAGTTAAACTCAACTGGCACATTTACACTAAATGCATCAACTGTATCAACTAGCGTGAAGTTTGCAGAGGGCATGATAGGGAATGACACTGTTTTCATGTATTTTCCGCTGACCTTAAATGCATCTGCGGTTGCAAATGATGGGGCTATGTTTATGTCAACCAGGGATGTTAATAACTTTATACTTGGATTGACTCATACATCTGATGCTAACACAGATAAAATATTTGCATACGTTTTGATAGGGTAGTAATGAGACTTATTTTAGTTGAGCCAGACAATATTAATTTGGCATGGAAAGCTGCAAAGCCGTATTTAATAAGTTCTTTAGAGCTGACAGAAGAATACACATTAGATGATGTGTATAACA
>Ga0105055_10006774_pt1 | contig 15590 bp, 19 predicted proteins | sample BON03_FD_78090 | JGI IMG/M metagenome (GOLD analysis project Ga0105055, IMG submission 78090) | Freshwater microbial communities from Lake Bonney liftoff mats and glacier meltwater in Antarctica - BON-03 | ecosystem: Environmental > Aquatic > Freshwater > Ice > Glacier meltwater | place: Lake...
CTTCCTGTGACGTTTCGGCCCCGGTTGCGCCCGCCAGCGCGCCGGGGTTTTCGTTTGCCGAAAGCCTCTGATCCGCTTTACAAGGTGCCGGTTCGTTCCCTGACTGTTCGCAGATGTTCCCGCACTTGTTGTAAATCGTATCGCTTTGATATTGTGACAGAAAAGCCGGGTGATGCAAAAGCCTGCACTTTCCCCAAAATATTTGCGGTTTGGATCAATTGTCGCCAAAGGCTTCAGTGTTCCTCAATCGCTGGTTGTTAGGTGGTTGGTCAGTTCCCCTGACCCGAGGCCGTCATGACCAACGCCGAAATCCTGCACGATTTCCTGCACCGCGTCTGGATCGACGCCGACATGGATGCGGTTGATCGCATTTTCGCCCCCGACGTCGGCGCCGAGGGCATGCTGCCCGACATGAAGCTGACGCCCGAAGACTTCAAGACCATGGTCATGGCCCTGCTGAACCTGGTCAGCGCGCCCGAGATCACCATCGTCAACACCCTGTCGGATGGCGACTGGGTGTCGGTCATGCTGCGGGTGCGTGCCGATTCGCAGATCAACACCGCCGTCGTCAGTGCCACGGCACAGATCATGGCGCGGTTCGAGAACGAAAAGATCGTCGAGGTTTACAACCACTTCGATTTCCTGGGCCTGTTCCAGCAGCTTGACCTGATCCCGGTCGAGGCCGTGACCCTGTGCCTGTCGGGCGAACCGCTGATGTAGAACATTGCAGCACAGCGGGTTCACGGCCCGGCTGGCGTCACGGGGTATCTGCGACCACCCCGTCAGACAAGTGCCCAGGGTTCGCATCCAACGTCGGCGCTGACAAGAATCTCGGCGCGGAAGGGATGCCTGACATCCACGCCTCGATCTCGGCCCACACCCTTGCGACACGGCTTGCCACACCGGCGGCGTCACTGATTCTGGATATCTGCACCGACGACGATTTCGCCCTTGATCCACGTCTCGTTCCCACCGCCCTGCGCCACGCCCAGATCGGGCTCAGCCGCGCCCCATTGTCGCCAGACCAGCGGCAACGCGACATCGTCGTGATCTGTCAGAAAATTGGCAAGCTGAGCCATGGCGCCGCCGCCCGGCTGCACGTCGAAGGCTGTGCGGCAACGATCCTGTCAGGTGGCATGCAGGGCTGGTATGCCACCGGCCTGCCCGCCCTGCCGCCTGCCGCCTTGCCCGAAAGCGGGCTCTGGACCTTGGCGCCGGGGCCAGAGGCGGCTTTCGCCCACTGGTTGCTGTTGCGCTTTGCACCGCCCTGCCAAAGCCTGCCGTTGGTGAACGCCAGCGAACAGGTTGCTGTCGTGGAACGCTTTGGCGCCACGTCCATCGCCTCGGCTGCCGCCCTGCTGCACGCCCTTGCCCTGGCCACGCCCTGCCTCGAAAAGCTTGCGTTGGCCTGTACCCGGCAGGCAAAGGATACCCTTGCATCTGCGGCCCTTATGGCCAAATGTGCGTGCGATCCTCGTGCCGGGGCACCCGATGCACCTGCCCTTGCCCTGCTGGATGTCGCCCTGTCGGCCCTGCGCCCCGAAGGAGCGTTCTGATGCCCTCCAACCCCCGGCACGACGCCGCGTCCGGACCCATCCCCGCGCCCAGCCGGGCCGAACTGCTGGCCGTCTTCGGGCGCATCGGCCTGTTATCCTTTGGCGGACCGGCGGCGCAGATCGCGCTGATGCACCGCGAACTGGTCGAACGGCGCCCCTGGCTGGACGAACGCACCTTCCTGAACGCCCTGTCCTTCTGCATGCTGCTGCCCGGACCCGAGGCGATGCAGCTGGCCACCTATGCCGGCTGGAAGCTGCGCGGCACCTGGGGCGGTATCGCGGCGGGGCTGCTGTTCGTCGTGCCCGGCGCGCTGGTGATCTTCGCGCTGGCCGCCGCCTATGCGCTTCTCGGCGACCTGCCGCTGATCGCCGCCCTGTTTCTGGGCGTCAAGGCCACCGTTGTGATCGTGGTGATCGAGGCGCTGCTGCGGGTCGCCCGCAAGGCGCTGAAGGGCGCCACAGGCTGGGCCCTCGCCGCCCTGTCGTTCGTTGGGATCTTCGCGCTGCACCTGCCGTTTCCGCTGATCATCGCCCTGGCCGCCGCCTGGGGAGCCTGGCACGCCGTGCCCGCACCCGGCGATCACACCGCCGCCCCGCTGCGCCCGCGCACCCTGCGCACGCTGGTGATCTGGCTGGCGCTCTGGGCCGCGCCCGTGCTGGGGCTGGTCGCGCTGAACCAGCCGCTGCTGCTCGACATCGCGGCGTTCTTCTCGAAACTTGCCGTCGTCACCTTCGGCGGTGCCTATGCCGTCCTTGCCTATATGACGCAGGAGGTGGTGGCCGATCAGGGCTGGCTGACCACGGCCCAGATGATGGATGCCCTCGGGCTGGCCGAAACAACACCCGGCCCGCTGATCCTGGTGACACAATTCGTCGGCTTCATGGCCGGATATGGCCAGGGCGGCCTGCCCCTGGCCTTCGTCGCCGGGCTCGTCACCCTCTGGGTCACATTCGTGCCATGCTTCCTGTGGATCTTCGCGGGCGCCCCCTATCTCGACTGGATCGCCTCGCGCCCCCGCCTGACCGGCGCGCTGTCGGCCATCACCGCCGCCGTGGTCGGGGTGATCGCCAACCTGTCGATCTGGTTCGCGGTGCATGTGTTCTTCACCACGGTCGGCACCGCGCGGCTGGGACCGGCCAGCATCGTGTGGCCCGACCTTGCCACCCTGAACCTGCCCGCCGTCGCGCTGGCGCTTGCCGCCGCCGTGCTGCTGCTGCGCCTGCACTGGAACCTGCCCGGCGTACTGGGGCTGATGGCGCTGGGCGGCGCCGGACTCTGGGCCGTCGGGATCGCGTGAAATTCGCGCGCCCGGCCTTTTCATCACCCCCGAATCAACTATGGTGAAACCACCGAACCGAGGGCCGCTGATGTCGCGCAAGATCGACTATGGAAACCTGATGCACCGCGCCATGCGCGGCCTCATTCAGGAAGTGCTGAGCGATGTGGCGGCGCGGGGCCTGCCCGGGGATCACCATTTCTTCATCACCTTCGACACCATGCACCCCGATGTCGAAATCGCCGACTGGCTGTCCGACCGCTATCCCGACGAGATGACGGTGGTGATGCAGCACTGGTACGACAACCTCGACGTCACCGATGAGGGGTTTGCCATCACCCTCAACTTTGGCGAAACCCCCGAACCGCTGTACATCCCCTATGATGCGATCCGCACCTTCGTGGACCCGTCGGTGGAGTTCGGGCTGCGCTTTGAAACCCAGACGCGTGCCGACAGCGACGATCTCTCCGAAGATGATGACGACGACTCCGATGCGGCCGAGGGCGAAGCCCAGATCGTCAGCCTCGACAGCTTTCGCAAGCACTGATGCGGCGACCGACAGACGTGGCACAGGATCAATCCTCCGATTTCGCGATGTTCCGCCGTCGCCTGATGGAAAACCCGCGCCAGATGTCGGCCCTCGCCCCCTCGTCGCGCCGCCTGGCCGGGGCGATGGCCGAAGGCTTCGGACTCCACACCGGCCCGGTGGTCGAATTCGGCCCCGGCACCGGCAGCATCACCCGCGCGATTCTGGCCAGCGGTCTGCCCCCCGAAAACCTGACCCTGTTCGAGCTTGATGGCGAACTGGCCTGCCACCTTCGCACCACCCTGCCCGCCGCCGTCACCATCCACGTCGCCCCCGCCCAGGACGCCGTCGCCCTGATGCGGGGCCGCCTGCCCCGGGGCGCCGCCGCCGTCATCTCGGGCCTGCCGCTGCTGTCCATGCCAAACGAAGTGCGCCGCGACATCGTGGTCGCCGCGCTGGCCCTGCTGGCCCCGGGCGCGCCGCTGGTGCAGTTCACCTATGGCCCGCGCCCGCCCCTGCCCGACGATCTGATCGCAGCCCTCGATCTGACGGTGGAAAAGGGCGTGCGCATCCTGCGCAACCTGCCCCCGGCGCGCATCTACCGCTTCCGCCAGGCCGCGTGATCGGTTCAAATCGTCGCCGTATACCAACGCACACGAATTGATTTTCCCGCCTTGGCCCCCTAAACCGGCAGCACCCGCAGTGACACCCGAGGCCGCCATGACCGACACCCGCACCGAATCCGACAGCTTTGGCCCCCTTGAGGTGCCGTCCGACAAGTATTGGGGCGCGCAGACACAACGCAGCATCCTGAACTTCCCCATCGGCTGGGAGAAACAGCCCATCGCCATCGTCCGCGCCCTGGGCGTGGTGAAACAGGCCTGCGCCGTGGCCAACAAGGCCAGCGGCAAGCTGGACGCTGCCATGGCCGACGCGATCATCCAGGCCGCTTCCGAAGTGGTGGCGGGCAAATTCGACGACAACTTCCCGCTGGTGGTCTGGCAGACCGGGTCGGGCACCCAAAGCAACATGAACGCCAACGAGGTGATCTCGAACCGCGCCATCGAACTGCTGGGCGGCGTGATCGGCAGCAAGGATCCGGTGCACCCCAACGATCACGTCAACATGGGCCAGTCGTCGAACGACACCTTTCCCACGGCCATGCACATCGCCGTGGCCACCACGGCCCGCGATGTCACCTTGCCAGGGCTGCAAAAACTGCATGCCGCGCTGGAACGGAAGGTCGTCGAATTCGACGGCATCATCAAGATCGGCCGCACCCACACCATGGATGCCACACCCCTGACCCTGGCACAGGAATTCTCGGGCTATGCGCATCAGGTGAAGATGGCGATCAAACGGGTCAACGCCGCCCTGCCCCATATCCATGAACTGGCGCAAGGCGGCACAGCGGTGGGCACCGGGCTGTCCACCGCCAAGGGCTGGGATGTCGTCGTCGCCGCCCATATGGCCGACATCACCGGCCTGCCCTTCGTCACCGCCCCCAACAAGTTCGAAGCACTCGCCGCCCACGATGCCCTGGTGGAAATGTCGGGCGCGCTGAAAACCGTCGCCGCCTCGCTGTTCAAGATCGCCAATGACATCCGCCTGCTGGGCTCGGGTCCGCGCTGTGGCCTGGGCGAATTGATGCTGCCCGAAAACGAACCCGGGTCGTCGATCATGCCCGGCAAGGTCAACCCGACGCAATGCGAGGCGATCACCCAGGTCTGCGCCCATGTCTTCGGCAACGACGCCGCCGTGGGCTTTGCCGGCTCGCAGGGGCATTTCGAACTGAACGTCTACAAACCCATGATGGCTTATAACGTGCTGCAATCGATGCAGCTTCTGGGCGATGCCAGCGCCGCCTTCACCGACAATTGCGTGATCGGCATCCGCGCCGATACCGACCGTATCGCGAAGATCATGAACGAATCGCTGATGCTGGTCACGGCGCTGGCTCCCACGATCGGCTATGACAACGCCACCAGGGTCGCCAAGACCGCCCACAAGAACGGCACCACCCTGAAGGAAGAGGCGATCAACCTCGGCTTCGTCGACGCCGAAACCTTCGACCGCGTCGTGCGCCCCGAACAGATGATCGGCCCGAAATGACAGCACCGATCAACCTCAACCGCGCCCGCAAGGAAAAGCAGCTGACCGAACGGCAGGTCAAGGCTGACATCAACGCCGCCAGACACGGGCAGACGAAGGCGGAAAGAATCCTCGCCGCCACGCGCAACGCCAAGGCGGCCCGCACCCTCAACCAGCACAGGCTGGACGAGGAATGACAGACCGCCCGCGCAAACATTCCCTCACGTTGCGCGGGCACCGCACCTCGGTCTCGCTCGAGGATGATTTCTGGGCTGGCTTCCGTGCCCTCGCCGCCGCACAGGGCCGCCCGATCAACGATCTGGCCGCCGAGATCGACGCCACCCGCCCCCCCGAGACGGGCCTCGCCACCGCCATCCGCCTCTATGTCTACCGGGCGGCTCGGGGCGGACAGGGCGGACCTTGAGTATTTTTGCAAGGAAGAAACACAGCCCGGTTTCTTCCTTGCAAAAATACTCCCGCCCGAAGCGCATCCGACGTTTGACCGGATCGCCCCCATTTCCATCCGGGCGCCAACCCGCTAGAGACGTGATCCAACAAGGATCCCCGCCATGGCAGAACCACCCAAGCCCAAGACCAATTCAGGCCGCGGCCAGCGCGATCTGACGATCAAGGTGAAAACCGCGCGGGGGCGCAAGCTGTCGTCGACCCTGTGGTTGCAGCGGCAATTGAACGATCCCTATGTGAAAAAGGCCCAGGCCATGGGCTATCGCGGGCGGGCGGCGTTCAAGATCCTCGAACTCGACGACAAGTACCGCTTTCTCGTGCCCGGTGCGCGCGTCGTCGACCTTGGCTGTGCGCCGGGTGGCTGGTGTCAGGTGGCGGCACGGCGGGTCAACGCGCTGGGCGACAGGCCGGGCAAGGCGGTGGGCCGCATCGTGGCCATCGACATTCAGGAGGTCGAGCCGATTGCGGGCTGCGACATCCATGTCCTGGATTTCCTCGAGGAAGGCGCCGATGCACGCGTCAAGGCCTGGCTTGACGGCCCGGCCGATGTGGTCATGTCGGACATGGCCGCCGCCAGTTCCGGGCACAAGCAGACCGACCATCTGCGCATCATAATGCTGGGCGAGGCGGCGGCGCAGTTCGCCTTCGACGTGCTGACGCCCGGGGGCACGTTCGTCGCCAAGGTTCTGGCCGGGGGGGCCGAGGGCGAGTTGCAGCACCTGCTGAAGCAGAAATTCACCAAGGTGGCGAATGTGAAACCCCCGGCATCGCGGTCGGACAGTTCCGAAAAGTTCGTCGTCGCCAGCGGGTTTCGCGGCTAGGGCGTGTTGCGTTTCATTTGAGCCAGAGGACCGGAAGAATTGTTCGAGCCGCAGGCGAGAGACAGCTTCTTTCGATTCCCATCCTACGCAAAGTGCCCTAGGACGCCTTTTCCTCCAGCGCCAGCCATTCCTCTTCCGCCAAAGCCAATTTGGCCTGACGTTCCACCAATGCCCCTGTCGCCTTGGCGAATTTCACCGGCTCGCGGGTGAACAGGCCTGCATCCATCAGCAACTCTTCCAGCTTGGCGATTTCCGCCTCAAGCCGCGCGATTTCATCGGGCAAAGCCTTCAACCGATGGCTTTCGGTGAACGACAGGCCGCCCCCCGGTTTCGCCACAGGGGCCACCGCGACAGCAGCCCTGGCCGCGACGACCGGCGCCTGCGCCAACCGCTCGCCCCGCTGGGCGCGGTAATCGCTCCAGCCCCCGGCATAGACCGTGGCGCGCCCGTCACCCTCCATCGCCACCGTGGTATCGGCGACGCGGTCCAGGAAATCGCGGTCGTGGGACACCAGCAGCACCGTGCCGTCGTATTCGCCCAGCAGATCCTGCAACAGGTCCAGCGTTTCGACATCCAGATCGTTGGTCGGTTCGTCCAGCACCAGAACATTGCTTTCCCGCGCCATGATCCGCGCCAGCAGCAGCCGTGCCTTTTCACCCCCCGACAGCGAGCGCGCGGGCGCCCGGGCCTGCGCCTCGGAGAACAGGAAATCCTTGAGATACCCCACCACATGGCGGGGTGCGCCGCGCACCATCACCTGATCGGCCTTGCCCGACACGCCGATGGCCGGATCGCCGGTCAGGTTCTCCCAAAGACTCTTGTCGGCCTGCAGTTGCGCGCGGTTCTGGTCGAACACCGCCAGTTCCAGGTTGGTGCCCAGTTGCAGCGTTCCGGTGTCGGGCGCCAATTCGCCGGTCAGCATCTTCAACAACGTCGTCTTGCCCACACCGTTCGGGCCCACAAAGGCCACCCGGTCGCCGCGCTGGATGCGCAGATCGAAGGGGGCAAGGATCACCTTGTCGGCGAAAGTCTTGGAAATCCCCCGCGCTTCCATCACCCGCTTGCCGCTGGTCGGCCCCGCCTCAAGCTGCATCGCCGCCGTGCCCTGCCGCCTGATCTGGTCGGAGCGCTGCGCGCGCAACTCACCCAAGGCGCGCACCCGCCCCTGATTGCGCTTCCTGCGCGCCGAAATCCCCTCGACCGCCCAGCGGCCTTCGGCCTTGATACGGCGGTCCAGCTTGTGGCGCTGCATGTCCTCCTCGGCCCAGACCTCGTCGCGCCAGGGCTCGAAAGCGTCGAACCCCTTTTCCTGGCGGCGCACCTGTCCCCGGTCGATCCACAGGGTGGCCCGGGTCAGCGCGTTCAGGAACGCCCGGTCGTGCGAGATCATCACAAACGCCGCCCGCGTGCCCTTCAGCTCTTCCTCAAGCCAGCCGATCGCCTCGATGTCCAGATGATTCGTCGGCTCGTCCAGCAGCATCAGCCCCGGCGCCTCGGCCAGCAGTTTCGCCAGCGCCGCACGCCGCCGCTCGCCACCGCTGGCCACCGAAACCGCACGCTCGGGGTCGAATTTCAGACCCTCGGCAACCATCGCCACGCGGTATTCCTCACCCACGACCAGCCCACTGGCTGCATAGTCCCCCAGTGTGGCAAAGCCCTCCATGCCCGATTCCTGCTCCATGTACCCGACGCCAACCCCGGGCGTCACCACGCGCCCGCCCCGGTCAGGCTCGACCAGCCCCGCCATCACCTTCATCAAGGTCGATTTGCCGGATCCGTTACGCCCGACAAGGGCCACACGGTCGCCCGGCTGAACCACCAGGCCAAGGTCGGAAAACACCGGATCGCCCCCAAAGGTGAGGGAGATATCGGAAAGTTGCAAAAGGGGTGCGCGTGCCATGGTGCGCAGGTACGGCGCGGCCGCAGAAAGGTCAACGCCCCTGCTCTTTCTTGCTGAAAATATCCCTGCCGGAGGCTCCGCCGCCAGCGCCTGACACCACCCTCACGTCCCGGACGCCACCGCCCGCAAAAGCCGCGCCCGCCCCGCAGGCACCCGCCCGATTTCAAGCCCGGTGAACACATGCAGCGTGCCCAGCCCCCGGTCCACCACCGCATGGTCGCTGACCCACCCCCCCATGCCAAGATAGGTGCGCAGCAAGGCAGGCAGCGCCTTCAGAGCAAGCAACCGGTCGAACCCGTCGGGCAGATCGCCGAACCGCACCACCTCGCCCGCCTTCACCCCGGGCCGCCAGCCTTCGGGCGCGCCATGCCGCTGGCGCAGCAGCGCAAAGGCATCGCGATAGCGCGCCGCCTCGCAGCCCGCAAAGGACGAACAGCCAAACAGCAGCCCGACGCCCGCACCGTCCACCCGCCGGGTGATCGCCCCCCAGGCCAGCCGCAGGGTATCGGCGTCGTGCCAGTCGGGGTGCAGGCAGAAGCGGCCCAGTTCCAGCATCGGCGCCCCGAACCCCGACAACCGGTCCAGCCCGTAATATTGCGCCGAATAGCTGCCCAATACCGCCGCCCCATGATAGAGCCGCAGTCGGAACCCGCCCACCACGGTGCCGGTCTCGACCTCCTCGATCAGCACATGCTCGCACAGCGCGTCGAAATCGTCGCGGTCCGACAGCGCCCCGTCGCCCCGGAAACACAGCGCCCGCAACGCCAGCAGCCGGTCAAGATCGCCCGCGCCGTCGGCGCCCCGCGCCCGCAGCCGACCCTTCACCAGCACAGTTGTCGCCCCGATCCCGTCCATCGCTTGGATGCCCCGCAAAACACCCTAGATATGAGCCAACCCCGCCCGCCGCACAAGCCGGGCGCATTGCGTAAAGGAACGCCCATGGAAAAGATCAACAAACCCGATGCCGACTGGCGCGCGCAACTGTCCGATCTGGCCTACAAGGTCACGCGCAAGCACGGCACCGAACGCGCCTTCACCCATGAGGATTTTCCCAAGGTCGCGGGCACCTTCCATTGCGTGTGCTGCGGCGCCGAGGTGTTCGACCAGGCCCACAAGTTCGACAGCGGCACCGGCTGGCCGTCGTTCTGGAAACCCTCCGATCCCGACATGGTGGGCGAAACCACCGATCGGTCCTGGCTGATGAGCCGCACCGAGGTGCATTGCAACGGCTGTGCCGCCCACCTCGGCCACGTCTTCCCGGACGGGCCGCAGCCCACAGGCCAGCGCTATTGCATCAACGGCGTGGCGCTGGAGTTCAAGGCCCGGGACGGCTGAACCGCAGCCCCGCGCTCGTGCGCGCGGCGGATGCGCTCCGCGCGGGAGTATTTTTGCAAAGAAGAAACCGGGCGCCGGTTCCTTCCTGCGCGAAATACCCCTGCCGGAGGCGAAAATCTGCTGAAACCGCCCTGTGGGGTTGCGGCAAAGACCGAACCGCCACGTCTCGGGTTTGTTGCGAAACGCCTTATTGCAGAAAATCGCCCGCCTGGAAGTTGCCGAGGTTGCCGAACAGCTGCCGAAGAAACCCGATGCCCTTGATGTTGCTGTCCGTCAGCCGGCGCGACAGCACGACCACCCTGCCGTCCTGCAGGCCGAACCGCTCGATATTCTCGACCACGCCGGCATCGTCGAAGGAAATCGCCAGCACCTCGCGCTCGATCTCTTCGGGCGCGCGGTAGGCGAAGTTGCGGAACCGGCTCTGCACATAGTACCACCCGCCCTGATCCAGCACGCCGACCGAGGAGGGGCGCCCGACGGCGGCGGCCACAGTTTCGCGGGTGTCCACCCCGACGGCAAGCGCCGCCAGCTGGTCGTCGGCAGGCACATAGCCATGGTTGCGATAGATCGCGGTACAGGCCGCAAGGCCCAGCACAAGGAACAGGGTCAGCCCCAGACGCGTTATCCCGGCCAATTGCCCCATGCCCACACCCTGCCCTGCTTTTATCCGCCGCTGATCCGGCTTACTGTTGCCTGACTTACAGTTTGTTCGCCCTCCTTTCAAGAATCGAAAGCACACCATGTCCGATCCTGCCCCCTGGTCCCGCATCCTGCGCCTGTCCGATCTTGGCCAGCGGCGCGAAACCGGCTTCGATCTGTCGCCCGACGCCGCCGCCCGGGGCGAACTGGCCGACGATCTGGGGCTGAGCGCCGTGAAGAAGCTGCGTTTCCAGGGCAGCCTGACGCCCCAGGGGCGCGCCGACTGGCGGCTTGACGCTCGGCTGGGCGCCACCGTGGTGCAGCCCTGCGTCGTGACGCTGGAGCCCGTGACGACCCGCATCGACACCGACATTACCCGCCTCTACCTGGCCGACATGGCCCTGCCCGAGGGCGGGCGCGAGATCGAGATGCCCGAGGACGACAGTGCCGAACCCCTGCCCGCCAGTCTCGACCTTGGCAATGTGATGGCCGAAGCCCTGGCGCTGGCCCTGCCCGATTTCCCGCGCGGCCCCGGTGTCACCCTGGGCGAGGCGGTGTTCGCCGCCCCCGGCACCGCCCCGCTGCGCGACGAGGATGCCCGCCCCTTCGCGGGCCTGGCTGCCCTGCGCCGGGCAAGGGACAGCGACAGCTAGGGTCGGGCAAGCCGCGAATCCTCTTGCCCTGCGCCGAAATCACAGTATGTTCCGCGCTCTTTGCAATGGCAGTTGGACAGGGGTTGAACCGCGCGCCCGATGGGCGTAATCCCTGCCAGATCGAAACATCCGGTCGCGCAATCGCGACGCCACAGACACCGGGCCGCACGGCCCCCAAGAGAACCCCGAGGTTGAGACATGGCCGTCCCACAGAACAAAGTCACCAAGTCCCGCCGCAACATGCGCCGCGCGCATGACGCGCTGCCGGGCGGCAATCCGGCCGAATGCCCCAATTGCGGCGAGTTGAAGCGCCCGCACCACGTCTGCGGCGCCTGCGGCCATTACGCCGAGCGTGAAGTCGTGTCCCAGGCTGACGAGATCGAATTGGACGACGACGCGGCATAAGCCCCGCGTCGGCCCCGCCGCCCGCCATGCCCCAGACATCCCCCGCCCCCAGCGAAGGTGCCCCCGCCCCCGGCGGCGCACCGGTCGCTGTGGCGGGCAAGGGGCGCACGATCATTTCGGTCGATGCGATGGGCGGCGATCAGGGGCCCGAGACGGTGGTCGACGGTCTGGCGAAATCGGCAGACAAGAACCCCGACATCGGCTTCATCCTGCACGGCCCCCGCGACAGATTGGCAGGGCTGGTCGAAAAGGCCGGCCTGACCGCGCGCTGCGAGATTCGCGATGCCCCCGCCGTGGTGTCGATGACCGACAAGCCCAGCCATGTCATGCGCCACGGCAAGGACACCTCGATGTGGTCCTGCATCGAGGCGGTGCGCGCGGGCGAGGCCGCCGTCGCCGTGTCCTGCGGCAACACCGGCGCGCTGATGGCGATTTCCGTGCTGCGCCTGCGCCGTATCGAAGGGGTGAACCGCCCCGCCATCGCCTGTCTCTGGCCGTCGCGCAATCCGGGTGGCTTCAACCTGATGCTGGACGTGGGCGCCGACATCCGCGCCGATCAGGACGATCTGCTGCAATACGCGCTGATGGGCACCTCCTATGCGCGCAACGGTCTCGGGATCGCGCGCCCGCGCATCGGCCTGCTGAACGTCGGCACCGAGGAACACAAGGGCCGCGCCGAACTGCGGATCGCCCATGACCTGATCGCCGCCGCCGCCGACCACGCCAGGTTCGATTTCGTCGGCTTCGTCGAGGGCGGCGACATCCCCAGCACGCGTGTGGATGTGATCGTGACGGACGGGTTCACCGGCAATGTCGCGCTGAAAACCGGCGAGGGCACCGCCGGGCTGATCCGCGATTTCCTGCGCGAGGCGTTCACCCATTCCCTGCTGTCGCGCTTTGCAGCACTGCTCGCCCTCGGCTCGCTCAAGCGGTTGCAGAAACGCATCGACCCGCGGCGGGTGAACGGCGGTGTGTTCCTCGGGCTGAACGGCACGGTCGTCAAATCCCACGGCAGCGCCGATGCCACGGGCATCTCGGCCGCGATCAAGCTGTCGTTCCACCTGGCCCAGAGCGGTTTCAACGAAAAGCTGGCCGCCCGCGTCGCGGCGGGGCTGGCCCAGCGGCAGGAACAGCCTGCCGCGCCCGAGCAGGCCACGCCATGACCACCCGTGCCGTGGTGCGCGGCGTCGGACATTATCTGCCCGAACGCATCGTCGAAAACGCCGAATTCGAGGCGATGATCGACACTTCGGATGAGTGGATCCGCTCGCGCAGCGGCATCGAACGGCGCCATTTCGCCGCCGAGGGGCAGACGACCTCCGATATGGCCACCCGCGCCGCACAGGCCGCTCTGGCCGACTCGGGGCTGACCACAGACGACATCGACGCGATCATCCTCGCCACATCGACCGCCGATCTGACCTTTCCCGCCGCCGCCACCATGGTGCAGGCCAACCTCGGCATGCGGCGCGGTTTCGCCTTCGACGTGCAGGCCGTGTGCGCCGGATTCGTCTTCGCCCTGGCCAATGCCAATGCCCTGATCCTGTCGGGCCAGGCGAACCGCGTGATGGTGATCGGCGCCGAAACCTTCTCGCGGCTGATGGACTGGACCGACCGGGGCACTTGCGTGCTGTTCGGCGACGGGGCGGGCGCGCTGATCCTCGAGGGGCAACCGGGCACCGGGGCGAACATCGACCGCGGCATCCTCGCCATCGATCTCAACTCGGACGGACAGTATCGCGATGCGCTCTATGTCGATGGCGGCACCTCCACCGGCACCACCGGCCATCTGCGCATGGAGGGCAAGGAGGTGTTCCGCCATGCCGTTGAAAAGCTGGCAGAAACCGCCCACACCGCCCTGGCCCAGGTGGGCCTGACGGGCGCGGATGTCGACTGGATCGTGCCGCATCAGGCCAACCTCAGGATCATCAGGGCCACCGCCGCCAAGATGGGCCTGCCTCTCTCGCGCGTGATCCTGACGGTGCAGGACCATGGCAACACCTCCGCCGCCTCGATCCCGCTGGCCCTGTCGGTGGGCAAACAGCGCGGCCAGATACAACAGGGCCAGTTGCTGGCCACCGAGGCGATCGGTGGCGGGCTCGCCTGGGGCGCGGTCATCCTGCGCTGGTGACGCTGGTCCGGGCGCCGGACAACAGGGCCTCGGACGCCACCTTCACCCCGCCTCCCAAGCCATTGAGATTGACATTGAAATCGCACGGCGCCAGAGTTGCGAAAATCCTTGGGGGATGCCATGAGTGAAAAGACACTGACCCGTATGGACCTCAGCGAAGCGGTGTTCCGCGAAGTGGGTCTCAGCCGCAACGAATCCTCGCAATTGGTCGAGTCGGTTCTGGCCCATATGTCCGATGCCCTGGCCACGGGGGATTCGGTCAAGATCTCGTCCTTCGGCACGTTTTCCGTGCGCGCCAAATCGGCCCGCGTCGGGCGCAATCCCAAAACCGGCGAAGAGGTGCCGATCCACCCCCGCCGGGTGCTCACCTTCCGCCCCTCGCATCTGATGCGTGACCGGGTGGCGGACGGGAACAAGCGGTAGGCCGCGATGGACAGCAAATCGCCCGATGCCTTTCGCACCATCAGCGAAGTGGCCGAATGGCTTGACGTGCCCACCCATGTGCTGCGCTTCTGGGAAAGCCGCTTCACCCAGGTGAAACCCGTCAAACGTGCCGGGGGGCGGCGCTACTATCGCCCCGCCGACATTGAATTGCTGGGCGGGATCAAGCGTTTGCTCCATGACGACGGCCTCACCATCCGGGGCGTGCAGAAGCTTTTGCGCGAAGAGGGGGTACGCCACGTCGCCGCCCTGTCCCCCAGCGCCGACAGTCCCGAAGGCCCGCGCGGCGGCACGCCCTTGCCCGACACCCCCATGGCCGTGGACGTGCCGGTCCAGCCGCCAAGGGGCGAAGTGGTGAATTTCGCCCCCGACACCGAAGCTGCCCCCGGCCTCGATCCGCGCAAACCCGCCGACCCCGACGCCGCACTCAGCCGCTGGCCCTTTGCCGATGACCCGTCAGAGGCCGCCGCCGAAAAGGCCAGCGGCGAACCGGCCCCCGCCCCGCTGCTTGCAACCCTGCGCGCCACCCCCACCGCCCGCCTTGCACCGCAGGCGGAAAAGCTGCGCCCGCTGGTCACCCGCATGGCCGCGCTGCATGCCCGGCTGGCCGGGGCCGGGTGATCCGCGCCAGCCTTTCCCATGGCGTGACGGATTGCTGCATTCGCCCCTTGCCCTCGCCCCGGGATTCGTTAAAAGCAGCCGCAGTCGGGCTATGGCGCAGCCTGGTAGCGCGTCCGTCTGGGGGACGGAAGGTCGCAGGTTCGAGTCCTGCTAGCCCGACCAAAAGCACTGCCTTTGCCATGCAACACAGCGAAAACACCCGATGACCGGCGTCCTGCCCAGCCAGCGCCTGCGCGCGCTGATCCGGCAAGGCGCCATATCGGCAATCCCCGCCATCACCGACGCCCAGATTCAGCCCGCCTCGCTTGACCTGCGCCTCGGGCACACCGCCTTTCGCGTGCGCGCCTCGTTCCTCACCGGCGCGCAGGCCACGGTACAGCAGCGCCTGGGCGATTTCGGTATGCACCAGGTCGACCTGACCCCGGGCGCCGTGCTGGAAAAGGGCTGCGTCTACCTTGTGCCGCTGATGGAAAGCCTCGCCCTGCCACCCGGCATCCAGGCCGCCGCCAATGCCAAAAGCAGCACAGGCCGGCTCGACCTGCTGACCCGCACCATCACCGACCACGGCACCGAGTTCGACCGCATTCCCGAGGGCTATACCGGCCCGCTCTATGCCGAAATCTGCCCGCGCTCGTTTTCCGTGCTGGTGCGCCCCGGCATGCGCCTGAACCAGATCCGCTTTCGCACGGGTCACGCCCGGCTCGACGACGCCGCCCTCATCGCGCTGCA
>Ga0105055_10006777_pt1 | contig 15587 bp, 13 predicted proteins | sample BON03_FD_78090 | JGI IMG/M metagenome (GOLD analysis project Ga0105055, IMG submission 78090) | Freshwater microbial communities from Lake Bonney liftoff mats and glacier meltwater in Antarctica - BON-03 | ecosystem: Environmental > Aquatic > Freshwater > Ice > Glacier meltwater | place: Lake...
AGCAATAATTCTTTTTTAAGTTCTTCAATACTAATATTTTCAATTTGAATAATTTGTTTCGTGTACATAAGTAGTTGTTTTCTGTTGAATTGTTGAAAATAAAGAATAATCTCTTTAATATCAACACTTCACAACTGCAACAAAACGTCAACATTGTATCAACAATTTTTTTATTAATAACCAACAACAACGACTAGTATTGTGTTGTTGACTACTTGTTGCTTAATTGTTGCTACGCTAAGCCTTGTAATTATTGACTTTACAAGTATTTTTCAACATTTCAACACTTAAAACCTAACTACTCAAACATATCATTATTAAATGTATAATATCTCCCTTTTTCATCAGTAAATCCAGTTGCAACTGGAGTATTTGTACTAAATATTTCGGAACGGAACCATTTATAGCTTGAATTTTTGGGTTCTAAATTAAATTTACTTTTTAAAATTTCAGAGATGTAATGATTTGAAGCAATAAAACCTCTATTTTTAAGCATTTCAACTAAATTTTTAGAGGTATAGCTTAATTCTGATAGTTCAAATATTGCAAATTCGTCTTTAAGCATTACTTCTAATTCTTTTTCAATACTTGTTTTATTTCCTCGAATTAAAACATCAAGAGCTTCTGTATGAATTTGTTCTTTTGTAAACCACATTCTAGTTGTTTTTTTTATTACAACCTCTCTAGTGTTTAAAAAATAAGAAAATGATGGAACTTCTTTAGTAAGTGCTTCTAAAAAATCGGGATTAATTGATTTTCCCAATGTTGAAATTTTTCTGACCCAATAACGAATTTCTGTAGCGTCTGTTTTTACAAAATTTGTTTCATTGTTAGAACATAAAATAAATTTACCGAAATACTCTACTTCTACTTTGTCTTTTCCTTTTGATTCAGCTTTATAATATTTAGCAGTTGATAGGTTTTTTATACGCTCACTATCTTCTTTTTTATCTAATAAAACTTCATCAATTGCAATTATTAACTTTCCTGTCCAATCACTATTAAATCTACTTCTAAAATCTTCATTTGTATTTATCGTCATGTTAAACTCGAAAATAACTTTTAATAAATTTAAAAAGGTTGTTTTTCCAGTCTGCTTTTCTTCACTAACAAGGCATAGAATAGGTAAAATTTGTGTAGGTTTTTGCCATAATAACGTAAGATAATCAATTGCAATTTCATATTGTTCTCCAAAAATATGCAGCAAGAGTTTTTTAATATTTTCCCAATCTCCATTTGGATTTAATTCATAAGAAATAGGCTCATATCTGTTATAAAACCCATTAATTACTTTTTGAAAATTTACATGAGCTGGGCGATAGCAAAAACCCTCATATTTTTGAATTTGACTAATCGCACTTTTATCAAAATCATCAATAATTGTTTGTTTATTCCAAGCTTTTAAAACTTTTAAATTTTCGGTTGTCATAGGAATTATAGATTCCTTATAATATTCAACCCCTACTCTAATATATTTATTTAAATCTTTCATACTGTGATTTTTAATTGTCCTGTTTTTTGTAAATTATACTTTCTTTTTGAATTAATTATGAGCAGATTTACACCACATAATTCTTTATCGTCCATATAAAGCCTATTCACTTCCGTAAGTATGTGAATTACCAAATAAAGATTATTATGGAATAGAATATTGCCAATAAACTTTATTTTATCTTTCATCTTTTCACAATAGAGATAAACAGGTTTATCTCTATTGTGTTCTGTTTGGAATGTGTCAATTCCAAGTTCTAATTCGTCTAAATGAAGTCTAATATCATTTAGATACTTTTCTGTTTTTTGATTTTCTGATGATTGCATGGCTAGAATTTATTTTGAGAGTTAATAAATTCTTGGATGTCCATCCTTTTGTAAAGAACTTTTTTTCCAATTTTTAATCTTGGTAATAAACCTTCCTTTGTAATAGCCCATAATTTCACTAATGAAATATTTAAGACTGTTGCCGTTTCGACTCGAGAAATTAAATCATCTTGTTTTTCCTCTTGTGGTTTGTTGTAAATACCTAAATCCTTGATTTGGGAAACAACACCTCTAATGATTTCATTTTTGAAATCTTCAGCATTTTCGACTTGCATTTGCAAAATTGTACTCATAATTTTAATTTGTATTGATTAATATTAATTTCTACAAATGTCAAAAAAACGTTTTTTAGAGTGATGCAACTTGTTGATTTATGTGGTTCTTTGCGACAGTTTGTTGAAACTTGTTGACGTTTGTGGTTCTTTGTGGCTCTTTTCGACTGTTTGTTGGATCTTCTTGGATCTTCTTGGTAGGTATAAAAATGCATTAATAGGGTTCAAATAAATCTCTAGAGTTTTATTATGTATTCTACTAAACATTTTTTAGTTTCATAAATAATCTTAATAATACAATTACTCATATGAAAATTTTATTCTATAATCAAATATTTAATCTACTTTAATTAATAGCAATTAAAATAATTAATAATTAAAATAACAAGGTGCTCTAGGGGAATATTAGGGGAATTAGCTGAAATAAAAAACCCTAAAACCTTGAATATAAAGGCTTTAGGGTTGTTTTTATGTGCGGGTAAAAGGACTCGAACCTTCACACCTTGCGGCACCAGATCCTAAGTCTGGCGTGTCTACCAATTTCACCATACCCGCAGTATGATTTTTGAAGAGTGCAAATATATAAAAAGGATTCTATATTTTCTAAATATAAACCTATAAATATTTATATTTTTTATTTAATTTGTAAATTCATCTCATAGTTTTCATAAACTTCATTAACTTCATCAAATATATTAAACAAACCGTCAATATCATCAGTAGTTACCAAGCGTTGTTTATATTCTTTAAAACCATGTATTCCTTTAAAGTAATTTGTATAGTGTCTTCTCATTTCTACAATACCAACTCTTTCATTTTTCCATTCTACAGACCAAATTAAATGGTTTTTAGCAGCCTCTACTCTATCTATTATAGAAGGTGGAGCAAGTTTATTACCGGTTTCAAAAAAATGTTTAATTTCGTTAAAAATCCAAGGATAACCAATTGCTGCACGGCCAATCATCATGCCATCAAGTCCAAATTTATTTTTATATTCTAGTGCTTTTTCAGGCGAATCAATATCTCCATTTCCAAAAATAGGCATGGTAATTCTAGGATTGTTTTTTACACGAGCAACATGTGACCAGTCTGAATGCCCTTTATACATTTGGGCTCTAGTTCTTGCATGCACTGTTAAAGCTTGCACACCAATGTCTTGCAAACGCTCGGCAACCTCATCTATATTAATAGAAGCATCGTCCCAACCTAAACGTGTTTTAACCGTAACAGGAAGATTAGTCCCTTTAATAACTGCTTTTGTTAAGCGAATCATTAAATCTACATCTTTTAAAACACCTGCTCCAGCTCCTTTACAAACAACTTTTTTTACGGGGCAACCAAAATTAATATCTACTAAATCTGGTTGAACGGCATCTACTATTTTAGCCGACATTTCCATTGCTTCTTCATCGCCACCAAATATTTGAATACCAACAGGTCGTTCATAATCAAAAATATCTAATTTCTTCTTGCTTTTCATTGCATCTCTAATTAACCCTTCTGAAGAAATAAATTCAGAATACATTAAATCAGCACCATGCATTTTACAAAGGCGTCTAAAAGGCGGATCACTCACGTCTTCCATAGGCGCTAATAAAAGAGGGAAATCAGGTAATATTATGTTGCCAATTTTGGGCATAACTCTAAATGTTTTTACAAAGATAAAGAATTTAGAATTTAGAAAAAAAACCTGTTAGAATATTAAGAAACTTTACGTTGCAATTTTTCTAAATGCCTTAGTACTTTAAAAAGAATAATTTAAAATGTTTTAGCTTATCTTTGCAGATTATATGTTACCATATAGAAAGCGTTACGGATTGAAGCGACATCCTTTTGTGTATTGAAATGAAGCAAAAGATATAGCGAAAAGCAGGACCGTAACGAAGTGGAGGTAACGCCCAAAAAATAAAAGAAATGAAGAACATAAGAAACTTTTGTATTATTGCGCATATTGATCACGGTAAAAGCACATTAGCGGATCGTTTACTTGGGGCTACTCAAACTGTAACGGCTCGTGAAGAAAAAGCACAGTTACTGGACAGTATGGATCTTGAGCGCGAACGTGGTATTACCATTAAAAGCCACGCTATACAAATGGAATATACATACAAAGGGGAAGAATATATTTTAAATCTTATTGACACTCCTGGTCACGTAGATTTTTCTTATGAGGTTTCTCGTTCTATTGCTGCTTGTGAAGGCGCTTTACTAATTGTAGATGCTGCACAAAGTATACAGGCACAAACTATTTCTAACTTATATCTTGCTCTAGATAATGATTTAGAAATTATTCCGGTTTTAAACAAGGTAGATTTACCAAGTGCCAACCCAGAAGAGGTTAGTGATGATATTATTGACTTATTAGGCTGTAAGCTAGAAGACATTATACATGCATCTGGTAAAACAGGTTTTGGTGTCGAAAATATATTAGCAGCAATTATTGAAAAAATTCCGCCTCCAAAAGGAAATATTGACGAACCTTTACAGGCTTTAATTTTTGACTCTCACTACAATCCTTTTAGAGGAATTGAAGTAATTTTTCGTATTAAAAACGGGGAAATTAAAAAAGGACAGAAAATTAAATTCATGGCAACGGGAAATGAATATTTTGCCGATGAAGTAGGGACCTTAAAATTAAATCAGGTTCCAAAAGATAAAATATCAACTGGTGATGTTGGGTATTTGATTTCGGGGATTAAAGAAGCTAAAGAAGTAAAAGTTGGAGATACGGTTACAGATGCCAAAACACCAACTACCAATATGATTAAAGGTTTTGAAGATGTAAAACCAATGGTATTTGCAGGAATTTACCCAGTAGATAACGATGATTTTGAAGATCTGCGTTCTTCTATGGAAAAACTGCAATTAAACGATGCTTCTTTAGTGTTTGCTCCAGAAAGCTCGGCTGCATTAGGTTTTGGTTTTCGTTGTGGTTTTCTAGGAATGTTGCACATGGAAATTATACAAGAACGTTTAGAGCGGGAGTTTGACATGACTGTTATTACAACTGTTCCCAATGTTTCTTACCATGCTTATACTAAAAAAGAACCAGACACAATATTAATTGTAAACAATCCTACAGATTTACCGGAACCTTCAAAATTAGACAGAGTTGAAGAACCGTACATAAAAGCAACTATTATTACAAAATCTGATTTTGTAGGTAACGTAATGAGTTTGTGTATTGAAAAACGTGGCGTAATTACTAATCAAACTTACTTAACAACGGAACGTGTTGAATTAAATTTTGACATGCCCTTAGCCGAAATAGTTTTTGATTTTTATGATAGATTAAAAACGGTATCTAAAGGTTATGCTTCTTTTGATTATCATCCAATAGGAATGAGAGCGTCTAAATTAGTAAAACTAGATGTGTTACTAAATGCTGCTTCAGTTGATGCACTTTCTGCATTAATTCACGAAAGTAGCGCTTACCACATTGGTAAAAAAATGTGTGAAAAACTAAAAGAACTTATTCCAAGACAACAATTTGATATTCCTATTCAAGCGGCTATTGGCGCAAAAGTAATTGCGCGCGAAACTATTAAAGCACTTAGAAAAGATGTAACTGCTAAATGTTATGGTGGAGATATTTCGCGTAAACGTAAATTATTAGAAAAGCAGAAAAAAGGAAAGAAACGCATGCGTTTAGTAGGTAATGTGGAAATTCCGCAAGAAGCATTTATGGCTGTTTTAAAGCTAAACGATTAAATTATTATTGAATAATAGACTAAAGTTTAAGAATTTAAAAATTCTTAAACTTTTTTGTTTTATAATCGTTTTATATTTAATTTAATTTCTTATTTTTAGTGCAATTGATTGCTTTCCCCAAAGATATTGCCATGAAAAATACTTTATATTTTATATTTTTATTATCCTCAACTGTATTCTCTCAGACAATAACAGTAGACAATACTAGAACGGCAGATAATCTGGTTAATCTATTAATAAACGATCCTTGCGTAGAAACATCTAGTTCTGTGTTCTCATCAGGTCAATCTGTTGCTTATTTTAATCAAAATAGTTCTTCATTTCCTATTACAGAAGGTATCCTAATTAGAAATGGTATAGCTACAAATACACAAGGAACTTATAATGGAACAAACCTAGGAACTGTTGCTACAGGAGGCGGATCAGATTCCTTTTTACAAAACTTAAGTAATACAAATAGTGGCTCAACAAGTCCACTAGTCGATTTAGCTTTTTTGGAATTTGAATTCATAACATATGCAGACTCCTTTAATTTTGATTTTATATTTGCATCCAACGAATATGGTGAATTTCAGTGTTTATCAAGAGACATAGTAGCATTTGAGCTAAAAAATTTAAACACAGGAGTAATAACCAATATAGCTTTAGTACCTACTACTACAAACCCCATCTCAACGGCAACAATTAAAAACGATGCACATAACGCTTCTTGTAGTGCAACTAATCCAGCCTATTTTGGTGTTTATAATGTAGATAATCCGGCAGCATCGACCTTAAATATGAGAGGACATTCTGTTTCAATGAATGCGAGCGCAAACATTATTCCGCTTACGCCATACAGTTTAAAATTAGTTATTGCAGATTATATTAGTACAAACTACGATTCTGCAATATTTATAAGCGCATTCCATTTTATAACAAATTTTTCTCTTGGAAATGATGCCACTATTTGTACTGGAGATACTTTTCAATTAGACGCAACTATAGACAATACATACAGCTATCAGTGGTTTTTAAACAGTGCACTAATAGCAGGTGAAACCAACCCTACTTATGATGTAACTCAACCTGGAAGTTACTCTGTAGAAGTAACAAAAGGTGGCTGCGTTATTGCAGATGAAATCATTTTTAACTCTTTAATAGTAAATAGTCCAAATAATTTATCAACTTGTGATTCTGGCGGAGTTACAAACATCTATAACCTTACTATTAATGATGAAATTGCTCTAGGAATTGACAATGCAATTTATACTGTTTTTTATTTTGAAACACCTGCAGACATTACCACAAATAATTTTATTCCTTCAACAAACGCAACTAATTATTCTGGAACGGACGGACAAACTATTTATATCAAAATTTTAAACACAAATACTGGTAATTATTGTGATGCTGTGTATACCTTTAATTTAACCGAAATTGCAAATATTGTCGCTGGAACAAATATTAATGGTAGCGCTTGCGAAAATGCAGGAAGTTACGACCTATCTTTAAATGATGTTGCTGTCATTAACGGCCAAATTGGTTCCTATAACATAACTTATTATGGCAATCAAGCAGATGCAACTTCTGGAAATAATGCCATTGGTAACATTGCTTTTATTCCTACAGGACCAACAACTGTTTCTTATTGGTTCCGAATCGAAGATGCTTCAAACGGATCTTGTTTTGATGTAACGAGCATTAACATCACCATTCATCCGTTACCAGTAGTAGATACAATTCCTAATGCACAAGATTGTAGTTCATTTACATTACCCGTTATAGCTAATGGTACCTATTATTTACTTTCTGGCGGACCAACAACGCCTGGACAAATTCAATATAATGCTGGAGATATAATTAATAACGGTGGCTTCTACTTTATTTTTGCAGGGCCAGATGCAAATGGTTGTACAAATGAAAGTGATTTTGAGTTGTATTTTGTAGATGAATACGTTCCAAGTCTTGATAATTGCAGAGATTTTACAATTCCTACTACACCATTTAGTGTTGGAGCATTTTATACTGACTTTGACGGCCCAAATGGCACAGGAACTTTAATACCTCCAGGAACTACTTATATAAATACCACACAAACATCTATTGTTCAAACTGTTTATTTCTATGCAGAAGTTCCTCTAGGTACTGTTTGTAGAAATGCCCGTTTTGATATTAACATACACCCAGTACCGTTAGTAGACAATCCAATGGATGAAACCCGTTGTAATACCTATACCTTACCTGCCTTAACAAATGGAATGTATTATTCTGGTTCTGAGGGAACAGGAACAAACTATCCATTTGGACATATTATAACTTCGTCCGAAACAGTATTTATTTACAATACTTTCCCTTACTTGGATGTAACAGGAAATCCAAGAAATTGTTGGGAAGAAAATGCCCTTGTAATAAATATAATTGATCCAAATATTTTTGGAAATGTATTTTCTTGCGAAACATATACCTTACCTCCTTTAGCATTTGGAGGCTATTTTGATGCGCCAAATGGATCAGGTAGTCCTATTAATCCAATAATTCCAATAACAAATTCTCAAACCGTTTATTTTTATGCAAACGTAACTGATGCTTCAAATTGTGCGGGTTTTTTAAACTACAATATTAGAATTTACTCTAAAACTCCTGTAGACATAATAGACGACGAAAACTACTGTGGCGAATATATTTTACCAACACTAACTAACGGTAATTACTACACGCTTTCTGGCGGACCTTCTACTTCTGGACAAGCCATATTAAATGCAGGAGACATCATAGATTTAACTGGTGGGATTTCACCTGGTACTTTTTTTATATATAATGAAATTGTTCATACTAATGGTAATGGAACAACTACTACTTGTTTTAGCGAAGATGCCTTTAACATAACTATCAGCCCATTTCCAGATTTATATCAATATGCTTCTAGCAGACCTGAATGTAACCCTTATAGTTTAGCTACACCAGTAATTGGTGCATATTATAATGCACCTGATGGACCAAATGGAACTGGAGTAAATATTAATCCAAATACTATTTATACCTCAACTGAAACTTTTTATTTCTTTTATGAAGACCCTGTAAGTGGTTGCAGAGTTGATAAAAGATTTCAACGTCTTTTCAACGGTGTTAATTTGCCTGAAATTAATGATATCGTTTCTTGTAATTCTGCCACTTTAAATGCAACTCTATTAAACCATTTGCCTCCAGAAGGAGCCGAATCTTTATACCATATAGAATATCGCTTTGACAATCCTAATGGTGCAATAATTAACCCAAATACTTATGTATTTAACTCCACAAATACACCAACACCACAAACAATTTGTTTATATGCAGTAAATGACGATGGCTTTTTAATTAACTGTCCTGACGAGCAATACTTTACCGTTTCAATATTAGAAACTCCTGTATTGCCAAGTTATGCAGCTTTAAATAATCAAAACTATTGTGGTTCCTACACATTACCTTCACTACCTGCTACTCCTGCTGTCACCACTGGAACATATACGGTAAATTATTATAGCCAGCCAGGAGGTAATGCTGCGAATTTAATTGATCCAACAGATTATACACATGTTAATAACGGCTCTACCACGGAAACATATAATATTTGGGTTTATGCTCAAACTACAATAGACGACGTTTTTATTTGTTCTGATGAAGAAACTTTTCAATTTAGAGTTTTTCCCTTATTAGACTTAAACATTCAAGGCGGAATAATTTGTGTAAATGCACTAACAGGAGTTACAGAACAAAGTTTCTTATTAAATTCTGGCTTAAGCCCAATTAGCTTTAGAGTAGATTGGTATCTAAACAGCAGTATAGTGGGAACTGGCTCAACTTTTTTAGCAACGCAGGACGGAACCTATACTGTAATTGTAACTAAATTAGGACCCGACAATCCACCAAATTGTAACTACAAAACAACTACCGTAATTGTTGAAAAATCTAGCCCTGCAATAGCTACAATTAGAGTTAGCGAACCTTTTGATAATAACCCAACTATAACGGTTAATGTTGATAGCGGTTTTGGCACTTATATATTTCAATTAGACGGAGGCGCATTTCAAACTAGCAATCAATTTTTCAATGTAAGTTCTGGCTTCCACACTATTGTAGTAAGAGATGTTAGAGCATATTGCGGCGATTTTATTCTAACGGCAAGTGTTATAAAATATCCAAATTTCTTTACGCCAAATTTTGATGGTTATAACGAAACTTGGAATATTACAGATTTAATTAGCGACTATCCCGAGTCCGTAATCTCTATATTTGATAGATATGGTAAATTAATCAAACAAATTTCACCAGCTGGGAATGGCTGGGACGGAACATATAATAACGAAGATCTTCCTTCTTCCGATTATTGGTTTACCGTAAATTTCATTCACGAAGGAGAAGAAAAAATATTTAGGTCGCATTTTACTTTAAAAAGATAAACACAAAAAAAGCCGAGCGTTGCTCGGCTTTTTTTAGCTATTTTTAAGATTAATAACTTCTTGTTCTGTCAAAAATCTCCAATTTCCTCTCGGCAAATTCTTTTTGGTTAAACCCGCAAAAGTAACTCTGTCTAACTTAATGACATTATATTTTAAATGTTCAAATATTTTACGAACGATTTTAACATTTGCAGTTTTCATTTTTATACCAATCTCACTTTTAGGTTGGTCTTCAATATAAGTAACCTCTTCTACATAAACTCTAAAATCATCAATTGTTAAACCATTTGATATTTTCTCTAAATCATCATACTTTAAATTTTTGTCTAAAGTAACTTGGTATAATTTAGAAGATCTCTGGTTTGCAGATGTAAATTTTGTAATAATATCGGTGTCATTAGTAAACAACAATAAACCAGTTGTTGTTTTATCCATTCTACCTACTGGTTGAATTTTTGCTTTTGTAGCACCGCGAAGCAAATCTAAAACATTTGTATCACTTCTATCTTCATCGTTTACCGTAGAGAAATTTTTCGGTTTATTCAACAAAAGATATTCTTTTCTTTCTGGCATTACCGTAGAACCATCAAATTGAACTATATCGTTAATCAAAACTTTATGTCCCATTTCAGTAACTACTACTCCATTAACTTTTACGTTACCACTTTGAATATAAATATCAGCATCTCTTCTACTGCACATTCCAGAATTAGAAATATATTTATTTAATCTAATTTCATCAGGATTTTTAGGCGCTTTTGGTGCCTTTGGTGCTTTTGATTCAGCCGGTTTTACCGGGAACTTTGATGGCGATTTTCTAATGGGCGCATTCCCAGAAGCAGTACTTGGTTTTTTAGTACCACCTTTTCTTGCAGAAGTAACTTTCTTCTTGCTATTGTCTCCTTGGTGACGAGTCATCTTCTAAAATATTTATTGCAAAGATATAACTAATAAGTGGATATCAATTTTTTTCCGTGTAACAAAACTTCAGGCTCAATTAAAACAATACAAAAAACTCCGGCAACAATGATTAATTTAATTAGAAAGTGAAGCTTTAAAAACTCTTTTTTTGTTTTAGATTTCCATAATTTAAAAAGAAAAAGTAGGAGAACGAAATAACTTGCATAAAAGTAAATATCCATATATCCTACATCAAAAAATTCAACTAAAAAGTAGACCGGAATGATGGTCAAAAGTGTTAAAAATGTAATAGTATATTTTGCTACTTCTTCTCCAAATAAAACAGGAATCGTCTTGTAATTTGCTACTAAATCACCTTCAATATTTTCTAAATCTTTAATAAATTCTCTAATCAAAATAAGAAGAAATAAAAAAGATGCATGCACAAAAATGACACTATAAAAATTTTTATAATACAATAAGACCCCAAAAAAAGGAATAGTAGCTAAAAGAGCCGCAACCAAATTGCCTATGAAAGGAAATTTTTTTAGTTTATGAGAATAATACCAAATAATAAATATATAAACCCAGAAAAATAAAACTGCCCTCCAAGAAATAAAACTTGATAAAAACACAACAAATAAGTTGATAGCAAAATATACTTTTAATTTAGTTCCTTGGCTTACTAATCGATCCAAAATTGCTTTTTTTGGTCTATTAATTAAATCTTTTTTTGCGTCGTAAAAATTATTTATAATATAGCCCGATGCAATTGTTAAGGAAGAAGACAGCACAATCAAAAATAATTCACCGTCTAACAAAATATCTAATGCTCTTTTATCTTTTGCTAAAATAAATATAGCCGATAAATATTGTGCAAGTGCAACAACCCAAATATTATAACCTCTTACAACAGAAAAAAGACTGAATATTTTAGTTAAAATTAATTTGGCTTTTTTTTTCAGCATGGAATTTAAAAATACCTTTTGGGTTAATTAAAACTGATAAACAATTTCTAATTTATATTCTTTAAGAGATTCTTTTGCTTTGTCTATATCTTGGGTAAATCCTAAAATATAGCCACCACCTCCAGAACCACAAAGTTTTAAATAATAATCATTTGTATCAATTCCTTTTTGCCAAATTTTATGAAATTGCTCTGGAATCATTGGCTTAAAATGATTTAAAACAACTTTAGATAATTTTTTTGTGTTTGCAAAAAGAGACTTAACATCTCCATGTAAAAAATTATCTACACAATTATCTGTATATTTAATAAATTGTGATTTTAACATGGTACGAAAACCTTGATCTTTCAAATTTTCCATAAAAATAGAAACCATTGGAGCAGTTTCTCCAACAATACCAGAATCTATCAAGAAAACAGCACCTTTCCCATCTAAAATTTGACTAGGAATACCTGTTGGCTCAATATTATCTTTTGAATTTATTAATATTGGTAAACTTAAATAACTATTTAATGGGTCTAAACCTGAACTTTTTCCGTGGAAAAAAGATTCCATATTTGAAAAAACGTTTTTTAATTTCAACAACTTTTCTCTCGTTAAGTTTTCAAGAATTGTAATTTTATCTGTAGCATATTTATCGTAAATAGCAGCTACTAAAGCACCACTACTACCTACTCCGTAACCTTGCGGAATACTAGAGTCAAAATACATGCCGTTGGTTAAATCTTCTTTAAAAGAAACTAAATCAAAAGAAACTAGTTCAGGCATGTCTATTTGCATCTGGCTTAAATAAGATGCAAAACGCAATAAACTTTTGTTAGACTTTATAGCTTCATTTGAAGGATTTTCAGAAACTTTTAAAGTTCCTTTGTAAAAATTATAAGGTATAGATAACCCTTTAGAATCTTCTATAATTCCATATTCACCAAAAAGTAAAATTTTAGAGTAAAACAAAGGTCCTTTCATATCTTTCAATTGATAATTATTTTTTGTTGCGCAATATTTACATAAAGATAAACAAAATCTTTAGCAAACTCAAATGTTTTGATTTAAAAAAACGATTTCTGACTTACATTATCAATTGTTAATAATCAATTGACTTCCACTTCCAATATAATCGCAAATGTACTGCTCGTTTTCACAATAGCCAACTAATTCATTGTTAATAAATTGCAAAACTATCTCTTTAACATTTTCTGGATACAAAACGTGCACATTTGCACCAGCATCTAAGGTAAAACAAACCGGTGTTTTTGTTTCATTCCTAAAACGCCATATTTTATTAATAATTTCTAAAGTATTGGGTTTCATTAGAATAAAATAAGGATTAGAAGCCATCATCATCGCGTGCAACGTTAAAGCTTCACTTTCAACAATTAGGATAAACTCTTCAATATTTCCAGAAGATAAAATTGCTTTTACTTTTGACAAATTTGCATGTGCCTGTGCAAATCTTTGTTGTGCAAATGGATGTCCATTCATTAAATTGTGCCCAACAGTACTTGAAACTTGTTTTTCGCCTTTATCTACCAATAAAATGGTGTCTTGATAATTTTTGAAATTTTCATGTAAATCTTCAAAAGGAATTCCAAACAAATCAGAAGAATTTGCAGTTTCATCATGATTTCCCCAAATAACAACTTCTCCTTTTATACTTCTACAGGCGCTTCCAGAACCTAATCTTGCTAAAAAAGAGGCTTTTTGGTAAAAATAAACCTCTGTTATGGCTGGATTAATCTCTTTTTCCAAACTCATCATATTCATTGCTATTGCTGCCATTCCGGATGCTGAAGATGCAATACCAGAACTATGTGGAAAAGTGTTTTTCGTATCAATAACAAAATGGTATTCTTTTATATAAGGGCAATATATTTCTATTCGTTGCAAGAATTTTAAAATTTTAGGCTTAAAATCTTCTTTTGGTTTGCCTTCAAATAACAAATCGAAAGATATTTCAGAAACATTTTCTTTCTTTATAACTTCTAATGATGTTATTGTTTTACAATTATTTAAAGTAAAACTTATAGATGGATTTGCTGGTATTTGATTTTCCTTTTTTCCCCAGTATTTAACCAATGCAATATTACTTGGAGCACTCCATTTAAAATTAGCTTTTTCTATTGTACCGTAATTTGTTGCAATAAAATCCTTTTCAGAAACCATAATTTGATAATTTAGACAAAAATAACCTTTTTGTTTTATTTGTTTATTGGATTAGTTGTTAATTTGCATAAATTATGAATTGATGAATAAGTATTTAAAAATAGCATCTTTTGTTGCAATTTGTTTAGCGGTAGGATATCTTTCAAGTATGGTTACACAAACGTCTATTAACACTTGGTATCCAACTTTAAAAAAACCAATTTTTAATCCGCCAAACTGGGTTTTTGCTCCTGTTTGGACTATTTTATTTATATTAATGGGAGTTTCTGCTGGTTTAGTTTGGGATAAATTAGAAACAAACACAGCTTTGGTAAAAAAAGGATTATTATTTTTTTCTATCCAATTAGTACTTAATGCTCTTTGGTCCTATTTATTTTTCGGATTATCTAATTTATTATTAGCATCCATTGAAATTCTTTTATTGTTGCTGATAATTTTTGAAACTTATTTGATTTTTAAAAAAATAGACAAAAATGCTGGCTTACTTTTTATTCCATATATAATTTGGGTTGCCTTTGCTTCTCTTTTAACAATAACTATTTTTATACTTAATTATTAAAAAACTCAATTATTACTTTCTTTTTAGTTGAAAAAATTTTTTTTGATGCTTTTTTGGTGTTTTTATGGTAATTAAACCATAAAACATGTCTAAAAAAGTACTCTACCTTTTGGGAATTTTAGCGACAGTACTTTTAGGAACTTGGAAATACACCACTTATTGCTGAAACTGTACTTCAGAAGAAACTTTAAATACAGTGTTAAAAACAAACGCTGAATTAAAAGCAAAACCCGAAATTAAAAGAATAAATTCTTATTTTAATTTTAAAAAATCAGATTTTAATGTAATCCCTCCAATTTCAGATTCGATAGCTATTCTTATTGCAAAATTAAAATCTGACTTAGATAATTCTCCTGATGATCAATTTAAATTGCTGGCATTTATTCAACTAAAGAAGAAAATAATTCTATTTTCCAAGACTTGGGAGTGACTCGTGCAAATAATGTAAAGAATTATTTGACAGACAAAGGCGTTTCAGAAAAAAATAATGGTTTCAAGTGCGCTTAAAGAAAATATATCTATTCCAAACAATACAGTTTTTGAGTGGATTGTATTTGGTGCTTTAATTCAAAATGAAGATTTAAAGAACAAAACATATTGGACTTCTTTAAAAGCTAGCGCAAATGCTAAACCACTAACTTTATATTTTTAGAAAAACGAAGCTGGTATTACTTTATCAGATGCGGATAGAGGCGAAATAGCCAATCTATTATCTTATTTAGAAAATGTAGCTTTAAAACTAAGTCTATACATTCTAATTAAATACATAATCGTA
>Ga0105055_10006782_pt1 | contig 15580 bp, 17 predicted proteins | sample BON03_FD_78090 | JGI IMG/M metagenome (GOLD analysis project Ga0105055, IMG submission 78090) | Freshwater microbial communities from Lake Bonney liftoff mats and glacier meltwater in Antarctica - BON-03 | ecosystem: Environmental > Aquatic > Freshwater > Ice > Glacier meltwater | place: Lake...
CACGGTATAAATCTCCAAGCCCTCCATGCTGTCGCAAGAAGAGCAAAGTGGCCGACTTTTACGCCGCCCGCAGCAGGATCATCCGGCCGCTCCCGTGGCCGACTTTTGCACCGCCGCTTACACACAACCAGTGCTGACGGTGCATGACCTGACGCTGGACCTTCTGTCGCGCATAGCCCGACGGCAGGGACAGGTGGTCGAGCTGCAAGCCAAGGAATTCGCCTTGCTGGAGATTTTGATGCGCAACGCAGGTCGGGTTGTGACGCGCACAATGCTCTTGGAACAGGTCTGGAACTTCAACTTCGAACCGAACACGACAGTCGTCGAAACCCATGTCAGCCGTTTGCGCGCCAAGATCGACAAACCGTTCGATCTGCCCTTGATCCATACGGTTCGAAGCACCGGATACTCAATGCATGGACCGCGCTAGGGTCACTTCGGGTGCGGCGTTCAAGACGGCCGTTCGCGGGACGTTGATCCTTGTGGTCATCTTCATTCTCGCCAGCATTTCGATGTTAGTCTACTTGCGGCACGAAATGATCGGCATGCTGGAACAACAGATTGCCGAAGACCAGATCGTGCTGGCACAGGTTTACAAGGAAGGTGGGCAAGAGGCCCTTGTCGAAGTGATCGACAACTTGCGTCACCCGTTGCAGGTCCGCCAGCAGATCGCCGGGCTCTTCGACGCGAACGGCCAGAAAATGGCCGGCAACATTGATCTTGCCCCAGATCTGGTAGGCTGGACCAGCACTACCTTGGCAGTCGCGTCCGCATTTGTGCCGGATGGCCTCGTGGTCGGCAATTACCATGTCAACCGCAGTTCCATCGATCAGTTTACACTGGTTGTCGGTCGCGACCTGTCGCTGGTCGAGGTGCAGGAACGGCGGATGCTGACGGCCCTTGTGCTGATGGGCGTGACGATCAGCGCGGCCTTTCTGATGCTGGGCTATCGCGCCAGTCTGCTTTCGCTGCGCAAACTGGATCGTATGGCAGACACGCTTGACCTTGTGTCAAAGGGTGACGCACAGGCGCGACTGAATGTGTCGACCGAAAATGACCAGATCGACCGTGTGTCGCGCGCGATGAACGTGCATCTTGACCGGTTGTCCAACCTGATGGCCACCACGCGCGCCAGCGCCGCTGCCATCGCGCATGACCTGCGGACCCCCTTGGCTCGGGCGTTTCTAGCGGTGGATCGGGCACAGTCACAGTTGGAAAAGGGCGAGGATGCACGCGACGGGATTGACGATATCGGATTCGAACTGACGCGCCTGCGCAGCATCTTCGACGCGATCCTGCACATCTCGCGGCTTGAGCACACGCTAGACGGTGCAGCTCTGATACCCGTCTCGCTGGCGCCCCTGCTGGCAGATCTGGCGGAAACCTTCGCCCCGCTTGCCGAAGACCGGGATCAGACTTTGCGGCTGCTGCCGGTGGCAGACGGCGTTTCGGTCCTGGGCGACAGTTCGATGCTGTCACAACTGGTGGCAAACCTCGTTCAGAATGCCATCACCCATTGTCCCCCGGGCGCGGAAATCACTGTTGGAGCTGAGTGTTCGGCGCGCGATGTCGTCTTGTCGGTGCAGGATAACGGCCCCGGAATTCCCACGACGGAGCGCGAAAAAGTGTTTGATCTTTTCTACTGCCTTGATCCCAACCGCACGGGAGGCGGAAACGGATTGGGCCTAGCACTGGTCAAGGCGATTGCCGAACGTATGGGGGCAACTGTCAGCTTGTCGGATCCCCGGCCCGGTCTTCGCGTAGAGGTGGCATTCCCGGACCAGTGCGCCTCTTTTGCCGGTCGAAGCGACGGACGCCTAATTTTTCCGCACGGCCAAGTTGCACCACAAAATCGGGAACTATTCGAAGACGCGTTAAAGGCAGATGTGCGTGCTTCCCCACATCCGTAAAAAAGACCACGGGCTATAGAGCACTAGGTTTAGTAGAAACCCGCACAGGGCATGCTTTCTGCGCACTGGGTGTCGTGACAGTGCCACAGCGCTCAGTCAGCCGCCTCCGCACCGCCCTTGTCCTTGGCGACATCGACGCTGACGGGGACAAAACCATCAGCTTTCAGAACGAATTTCACCGTCTTTGCCGCCTGGCTGCTGATGTAGATCGAGTTCGGGTTGGCGCGGAAATGCTCAGCCTCGATGCCGTCGTCGAGGTGGATCCGCGCCTCGCTACCGGCGGGGATGCTGAAGCCGTCAAGCTTGCAGAAGGTGCCTTCGACCTTGCCGGTGTCGGCGTCCGTGATGCTGTAGTAGATTGAAAAGCCCGTCAGCGGTCCCGAACCCGAATTCGTGACCAGCAGTTCAAGGTGGTCCGTCGCGTCCTTTTTGGCGGCAAAATCATAGTTGTTCTCGACCAGCGCCTCCTTGATCGCAAACGTGGCCGGGGCTCCGGTCATGTCGATCGGGTTTGCCATGAAGGCAGGTTCGCTATCGGCCAGATCGTTCTGCCCGTCGCCATCGGTGTCTGCGACCATCGGATCGGTGCCGAGCAGAACTTCGGACGTGTCCGGGACGCCGTCAACATCGGTATCCGTGGTGGTTTGCGAAAACCCAGGGCTGGCCAACGTCAGGCCGAGGATGGAGACGAGCGCCAGCGTCGAGATGTGTTTCTTCAGTGTCATTTTCAGTTTCCTTTGAGGTCAGGCTTTTGCAAGCCGGTCGGGGTTGAGGGGAAGGGCCAGCGCCAGCGCGCCAAGCCCGAGGGCGGTCAGAAAAATCCAGATCAGATTGCCCAGCATTTCGATCAGGATGGGGCCGAGCGGCAGTCCGGCGTAGGTGGCTTTGATGCCCAGCACGGCGAAGGTGAACCGCTCGAAATGTTTGGTGACAGAGGCCTGTTCGATGCCGTCGCGCACCGTCTCGAAGGTGGCAAAACCCTTCATGATTTCGACTTGGTCAGGTTTGGCGATGTTCAGCTGTTTGAACACGCCGCCTGCCACCTGATTGTCAGGATCCAGGGTGTCGCCGATTTGAGGTGCCACCAGCACCAGCGTCAGCCAGATCGCGAAGGCCACCAGCAGCGCGTGGCTGGGATGCTTCATGTGCAGCGACAGAATGAAGCTGACGAGGAAGAAGCAGGAGGTGTAAGTGACCGCCACACCCCAGACCATGGCGATCCGCAGCAGATCATCCAAACCCAGACCAACGCCGGACAACAGGTGCAACAGCAGCGCCAGCCCGCCCAGCACCAGCGCCAGACCACCCGCCAGCAGACTGATCCCGGCCAGCGCCTTGCCTGCCACGAATTGCCACCGGCACATTGGCCGCGTCAGCATCAGCGACAGCGTTTGCCGCCCCCGCTCGCTGGCGGCCGACCGGTAGCCAATCAGGATGGCGATGGCGGCACCGATGATCTCGATCTGTTCAATTGCGCCGCGCAACAGCCGTAAAGGGTAGAATTCCGGGGCTTTGATTGCATCGGCGGATTTGCCGAGCGCCAGAAGAGATGCCTTCGCCGCCTCATATGTTGCAACATCGCCGCGCAGGGCGATGGCACCGGTGACAAGGGCCACCAGCGCGGCCAGCCCCAGAAAACCCGTGACAATAAGGATGAAGCGGTCGCGCAGCGCATCGCGGATATCCTTGGCCGCGATGGTGCGCACGGGGGTTGGATTCAAGAAGACCGAACTCGGCGAGTCAGGGCTCAGGGTAAGATCAGACATTATACTCTCCTTGCGCCATCGAAAGCTGGGTCAGGGCGCGCCAGGCGAGGGCCAAAGCCACGCCAGCCGCGAGGATCAGGGTGACAACCGGGGGGATGAAGGACGGCGAGGTGATGCCCGGCGGCAGGTAATCCAAGAGCCCAGCCGACGCGAACTTGTAGGCATCAGCCAGCGAGAACGGCCAGAGGATTTGGGCGGCCCAGTGAAAGAAACTGGTGTCGGGCGGCACTGCCAGCGCCGAGATCGGATTGATCGCCGCTGTCGGGTTCAGGTTCGCGGTCAGTTGAGGAAAGATGAAGGTCAGCGTCAGCCACAGGGTGACCGGCAGCAAAAGCCCCACGGTTTCCGACCGCGCGGCGGCCCCGGCGGCCAGACCGATCAGGCCGAAGATACCCATGTAAAGCGTGGTCACGCCCATGAATCCTGCCAGTTGCGCCCATTGCATGCCGGTCAGCATAATAGCGGGCAGCAGCAGAAACGTCGCAACCGCCACCAGAGATGCCACCGCGGCCAAGGCGACAATCAACCCGGTCAGGGCTGCAATCTTGCCCCCCGCATAGGCATTGCGGCCAAGCGGGCGGATGCCGATCAGCGGCAGCACCCCTGCCTTGCGATCCAGGCCGACAAGGCGATTGCCAATCACGATGGCGGATAGTGCCCCGATCAGCGCCACATAAACTGACATGTTGCGCATCAGCGAAAGGGGAGAGTTGTCCAGCACCGGATTGGTCGGCACCAGCTTGCCCGCCGCCTGCAAAAACGCAGCGGCGTCCAGATAGATGCGGTTGACCGTCGAGGTGGCCGACCAGCCAAGCCAGGCCGAGATCAGCACAAGCACGACGAACATCAGTGACAACAGCGCCACTGTGCGTTCGCGCAGCACAAACCGCGCCGATTGGCGGGCGATCAGCCAGCCGGGTGAGGTTACATCAGCCATCACGCCACCTCGGCCAGACGGCCTACCGGGGTCAGCGAAAGGTAGAGCTCTTCCAAAGCGGCGTCGTCGCCATAGCGGGCCGTCACAGCCTCGATCCGGTCGTGATAGACGAGCTTGCCATGGCTCAGCACCGCAATGCTCGTGCAGGTCTTGGCAATCTCGGAGATCAGATGCGTGTTCATGAAGATCGTCATTCCGAACTCGGTGTTCAGGCGAAGGATCAGATCGCGCAGCATCTTGATGCCCATGGGATCAAGGCCCGAAGTCGGCTCATCCAGAAACAGAACAGCGGGCTGATGCAGGATGGCCTGCGCCAAACCCACCCGCTGGCGCATCCCCTTGGAAAAACCGCCCACGCGCTTTTGGGCCAAATAGGTGCAGTCCAGCAGGTCGAGCACCTGGTTCACCCGGCGCTCCGGGGCAGCGACGCCCGACAGACGAGCAAAGAAGACAAGGTTTTCTACCGCCGTAAGGGTATCGTAGAGCCGCACGTTTTCGGGGACATAGCCGATGGCGCGGCGCACCGCCAAAGGGTCGGTGCCGATATCATGGCCCGCCACGGTGGCCGTTCCAGAAGCGGGACGCGCCAGCGTGGTCAGCATCTGGATCGTCGTGGTCTTGCCAGCACCGTTATGGCCCAGAAAGCCGAAGATCTCGCCCTTGGCGATCTCCATCGACAAGGCTTCAACGGCGATGACCCCATCAAAAGACTGGGTCAGTCGGTTTGTCCGGATCATGGGTTCAGGCATTCTGGGGATTCCTTTTATGGATTGCGCTGCGGCAGGGTCTTGATGAACCCTCAATGCCCGCGCCAAACCGCAGATGCCTTTCCCGCGACTTACAGTTTTGTAAGATGGTGCTTTTCCGACTACCGCAGTCCGGCAAAGAAAAAGGCGGCGCCTTGCGGCACCGCCTTTTCTGTTCTCAGGTCAGCGATCAGTTGTTGGCGCTTTCGCCGTCCTGTTCATCGCCCTGCTGATCGTTTTCGGCCAGCGTGACGTTCATCACCTTGCCATCGGCCGGGTTGATGGCGACCGTCTTCTCGCTGCCATCGGCCAGCACGACATCCGCCATGATCAGATCGGGCGCACCATTTTCGCCGCTCTGGTATTCGATGCCAGACACCTTGCCGCCTGCTGCTGCCTCAGCCGTGGCAATTGCTTGCGAAAGGCTGGTCGGCGAGGCGAGGAAGGCCTGCGCCTCTGCCATCGGGTCTTCCTTGCCTTGGGTTTCGGCAAAGGCCAAGGTGCCCGAGATCAGGGAAAGCGCAAGCAGCGCGCCGGTGATCGTCAGAGAAGTTTTCGTTTTCATGTGTCTCTCCAGTCAATCATGACCGCGGGGGTGCGGCCTGATGAAGGAAAGATGGGGAGGCCGTCTTACACCGGCCTTTCAGCGACCTTACAACCTCAAGTCTTGCGAGGGGTAGGCAGATTTCCGCCGCGCCTGAACAGCAATGCCAAGGCCGCGGCGCTGAACATAGCCCCGGTCAGAAAGGTTGCCGGGGCACCAAGACTGTCCCAAAGGAGGCCTGCCACAAGGCTTGCAACCAACAGGGCAATGCCGCTGACCAAATTGAAAAAGCCATAAGCCGTGCCGCGCAGATCGGTGGGCGCGGTATCGGCCACCATCACGGCCAGCAGGCCTTGCGTCATACCCATATGCACGCCCCAGACCGCGACACCCGCCAGAACGACGGCCCAATGCGCAGAACTGGCCAGAATGAGGTCAGCCAGGATCAGCAAAGCCAACCCGCCCATCAGCAGGGACTTATGGCTGACCCGGTCAGACAGTTTGCCAAATGGATAGGCCGACAGCGCATAGACCAGGTTCATCGCCACCATGACCAAGGGCACGGTGGCCAAAGGGATGCCGCTTTGCTGGGCGCGCAACACCAGAAACGCCTCGCTGAAGCGGGCCAATGTAAAGACGGCCCCGATGCCCACCACTTGCCAGTAGGCGACGGGCAGACGGGCCAGATTGTCCCGCCGGATCGGATTTTGCCGGGGCGCACCGGTCTGTCGCGGCGGTTCGTTCACGCCGAAAGCCAGAAGGGCCACAGCCATGACACCGGGGATCACCGCCACCCAGAACACCGACTGAAAATCGTTTGCCCACAGCAGCATCAGGCCGACTGCCAGCAACGGCCCGGTAAATGCGCCCACAGTGTCAAGCGACTGTCGCAGCCCAAAGGCCGCACCGCGCAACTCGGGCTGGGCGATGTCGGCCACAAGCGCATCGCGCGGCGCACCCCGGATGCCCTTGCCCACCCGGTCGAGCAAGCGCGCGGTCAGCACGACGCCAATGCTTGGGGCCAAGGCGAACAAGGGCTTGGTGGCCGCCCCAAGCCCGTAACCGATCAGCGCCAGCCCCTTGCGCCGCCCGAACCAGTCGCTGAGGACACCGGAAAAGACCTTGACGATCAAGGCCGTCGCCTCGGCCATCCCTTCGATCAACCCGATCATCAAGGCGCTCGCCCCCATGGTCGTGACCAGAAACAAAGGCAGCAGGCAGTGGATCATCTCGGGCGAGACATCCATCAGCAGGCTGACAAAGCCTAAAACCCAGATACCTGCGGGGATCTTGTGGTTTGTTTTGAACACGTTCACGTCTCCGGTCCCGGTTGCCTTGGGGGTAAGCCCGGACAATGCGTCGCCTCGCAGTACCTGCGCAACTGCAGCACCGCACCGCCAACTTACAAATTTGTAATCCGGCGGAAAGGCTGTCGCGGTGGCAGGGGCCTAGATAGTGCGCATCGGCCTTTTTTGGCCCACGCAATTGGAACCACCTAACATGCACAGCGATTTTCACGTCCTTCCTAAACCCCGGCACAATCGGGCCACCCGGCGGCTTCATGCAGGGCTGGCGCTTGCCATTGTCAGCCAGCTTCTGACCAGCCTTGCCATGCAGGGGCCGGATGATGTGCAGGCTGGCGACAACCTGTTTCAAGTGCATCGTTACTCCGGCCTTGCGGCCACGGTTCTGGCGTTTGGGCTTTGGCTGACAATTCTGTTCCGCTCCCGCGGGACAGATCTTGGTGCTTTGATCCCATGGTTTTCAGTACGGCGCCTTTCAGCACTTTGGCGGGATATCAAGGTCCACGGCCGCGCCGCTCTGACCCTGAGGCTGCCCGAGCATGACTCACAAGCCGCGCTGCCATCGGCGATTCATGGACTGGGACTGCTGCTGATCTCGGCGATGGCCGGTTCTGGAGCGGTCTATTTCGTACAGGTCGGGCTTGGCCTGCACTCTGCCGAACCCGATGGGATGATCGCCATGACGGTTCACCTCGCGCTCGGCAATCTGGTTTGGGCCTATCTGATCGCTCATGCTGGCCTGGCTGTGCTGCATCACCTTTTGCGGTCGATGAGCCTGGCGACCATGTGGTCCTTTGGAAAGTAGGGCATGACTTTGACCCTATCTGTGATCGAGCAATGGAACCAATCTGCGTTCCTCGCCGTCAATGCCGGGGCCCACGCCCCGGCATTGATCATTTCACTTGCCAAAGTGTTGGCCAGTTGGTCGATCTATCTTGCGCCAGCCCTGTTTGTTGTCGCATGGGTTCGCCGTGGCAGAGCCATTCGGTTTGTGTTGCTTGACGCGACACTCACGGCGCTGATCGGCTTGGGACTTGCGCAAATCATCGCCGCCATCTGGTATCACCCAAGGCCCTTTGAGCTCGGACTGGGCCGCCAACTGATCGACCATGCTGCCGAGGCGTCTTTTCCCAGCGATCACGCCACACTGATGTTCGGCCTTGCGATCCCGCTTCTGCTGTGCACCCAGACCCGCCGCTGGGGCGCAGTGGTTCTGGCCGTGGGCTTTGGCGTGGCCTGGTCGCGGATCTATCTCGGGGTGCACTACCCTTTGGACATGATCGGAGCTTTTGGAGTTGCGGCTGCCGCGACACTTTTGGTGCGGATGGTAGGTCCTTTTCTGCAGCGCAGCGTCTTTCCCAAAATGATTTCGGTCTATGAAGTTCTGCTTTCCCGACTTGCGCTGTCACGGATGGTCTTTCCCCGAAACCGGTAGAGCCGTTGTCAGGGCACAAGGGCGGCTGGCAACTCCATAACGCCGCCCACCCCGGTCTGGCGTAGTGCCGCCACGATGGCTGCCCTCTCGGTGGCGATCTGTTCAGCCGCCACTGTGGCCTCTTCCAACTGCGCATATCCGAATGCCACCGGGTCAAGTCGGTCAGCCGTCAGCGACACCATAAGAAGCGGCATACTGGATGGCCCAGCCTGAATGACCGTCTGCGAAGCCCAAATCCGCAGGACATACCTCTGATCCACAGCGCCCGTCATGGTAAGGGTTGCCAATGCCGAGCGGCCAAGATGCGTCATCGGCCACGGCGCGCGCAGGTCAATCGTCTGGCGTGACGGCAGAACCGCTGAGATGATTTCTCCAGACAAGGTCACGTCCGAGGGATGCCACCCGACGGTTTTCAGGGCGCCGACCATATCTGCCAGCGGCATCGACGCTTGCAACAGCATCGGCTCACCCGGATCGCCGTCCAGCAAAACGCGGTGACTAGGCTCGTTTTGCCACCCGCCCGCCTGCCACTCGGCTACCATAAGCGTTGCCACGGGCGGAGCCGCATCATAGCGGGCCGAGGCCGCAGCCCAACCCGTCCAGATGTGCAATGGCATGATGGCAATCACCGTGATGGTCAGCACAGCCGCCAGCAGTTGACGCGACACTGTCACGATCCGGGCATGCATCATAAGGGCGACGACGCAAACCAAAGCTCCGCCGAACAGCATGCCTGCCAGCACATCGCTGGGCCAATGCGCCTGAAGGTAAACCCGCGACACGCCGATCAGTACAATCAGGCAGGCAAAGCCGCCGTAGACTAGGCCCCGAAACCGTGGGGGTATGGTCCGTGCAACCAGAAGTGCCAGCATTCCGAAGATGATGGTGGCAAATGTGGAATGCCCGCTCGGAAAGCTGAAACCATCCGCACCCTGATACATCGGGATCGGACGCGCGCGGTGCAGCAGTGCCTTGAACACGGGCAAAAAGATCACCCCGGCGAGGCTGGCCGCCGCTACGGTGCCCGCCATAACCCATTGCTTGGCCACCACAAGGACCGCGATCACCAGAACCGCCACCGGCAGCAGCACGGCCATGTCGCCCATCATGGTGATGCCGACCATGGCTGATGTGGCCCAATCCGTCCGCAGGCCCTGCACAAACTGCCCGATGGCCGCATCTGCCAACGCGACCTGCGGATCGAAAACGACAGCCGACAGCACCAGCGCAAAGCCTGCCAGTGCCACGACCGCCAGCCCGATCAAGGCCGCCGCTTCCAGCTTGCGGTCGTCGTTGCGCAACACCCCGGCCAGCGATCTGCTGCCCCTTTCCCGGCGTTCCAGCCAAAGCGCGAGCGCGAGACGCCCCCGGTCGGCCGCCGGAATGATAATGCCGCGCAAAATGCGCAACAGAACCCATGACACGACCGCAGCAACGACTGCCAACCCGATCAGGATCGCAATGCGCGGGTTGGCCGCATGTGCGACCTGAAGGCCACGACCAAGGGCAACCGCAGGCAGCAGATGCGCCGCGGCCCAGACAATCGCTGATCCGACATTGACCAGTGCAAAGCGGGTCGTGGTCATGCCCATCATCCCCGCAATCGTCGGCACCACGGCCTTCACGCCGGGGATGAAGCGGACAATGAAGATGCTCTTGCCACCGTGGCGGGCAATGAACGCTTCGCCCTTGTCCATCAGACTGCCGTAGCGCGAAAACGGCCAAAAGGTCCGGATCTGCTGTTTCCAGTGAACCCCAGCCCAGAACGACAGGGCATCCCCCGCAATTGCACCGGCAACTGTCGCGGCAAACACTGGCAGAAAAGCCATCTTGCCCAAGCCGATCAACGTGCCGAGGCCGACCAGAACCACCGTCGAGGGCACGAATAGACCAAGGATCAGCAAAGCCTCGCCAAAGGCCACGAGGAAGGCAACCAGGATTGCAAGATACTGATGCTGGCCAAGGAAATCGACAAATTGAGAAAGCAGTTGGGTCACGACACACCGATTATCCGAGGAAACTTCAATTCAACCCGCAATCCTGGCGCTGCGTCGCCAAGGGCGATTTTTGCTCCGTGCAGGTCTGCCACCGCCTTGACCAGCGAAAGGCCAAGCCCGGTGCCCGTGGTCGTTCGACTTTTCTCCAGGCGATAGAGGCGGCGCAGGACGAGGTCGCGCTCGGCTTCCGGTATGCCGGGGCCAGTGTCAGTAACTGAAGCAGTCACTGCGGTGCCGCTGGCGCGCGCGGCGCAGGTGATCTGTGTGCCCGGTGGGCAATGGCGGATGGCGTTTTCGATCAGGTTGGCGAAGGCTTGGGTCAAAAGTTCCCGGTCGCCCATGACCCATGCCGCTTCGGTGATATCACTGCGCAGGGTGAGACCGGCATCTTCGGCCACGTCGGCATAGACCTCCCCAACGCTAGCCATGAGGGCTGCAATATCGACGGGTGCAAATTTCTCGCGCCGCGCACCGGCCTCGATCTGGGCAATCCGCAGCAGGGCTGAAAATGTCTGGTCTATCGCCTCGCTTTGCTGAATGGCGGCGGCAAGGTCGTCATCGACGGACGCACCGCTTGCGGCATTGCGCGCGGCCCCCTCGATGTGGATGCGCAGCCGGTTCAACGGCGTGCGCAACTCATGCGCGATATCGGCGCTGACCTGCCGCATGGCCTCGACCAAGGCGCCGAGGCGGCCGAGGGTCTGGTTGATCTCGTCCGAGATCACGTCCAGATCGTCCCGCCGTCTTGAGACATGAAGGCGTGTGGACAAATCACCGCTCGCGACGCGGGCCAGCGTTTCGGTCACATCGTCGAGGCGGCGTTGCAGCCGCGAGGCAATCCAGCCTCCGGCAGCAATTGCCGCGACAAGGACGGCCACTGCCGCCCAGCCAAAACCGGTCAGAATGATCTCGGCCAGATCATCAAGATCTGCGTTGCTGAGGCCGATGACCAGATAATCGCCGTGCAGTTCGCCTGCGAACATGCGGTAAGGATAATCCGTCGGCACACCCAAGGTGGCCGCTTCCACGGTGGACCAGCCTGCAGGGACCGAGACATCGTTGATGTTCGCGACCAGTACCTTGCCCGCAGCATCGCGCAACAGATAAACCGACGACTGGTTCGGGCTGGCCTTGATGCGCGCAGCGATGGCCTCGATCAGGTCTTGCTGGTCCGCCGCATCCGATTGTTGGAATGTCGTGAATATTTCCCGCAGTCGGGCATCCTGCCGGTCGGCCAATTGCCGGTGAAGCACGGTATAGCCGACAGCGCCCGCCAGGATCAGCGCACAAAGCACCGCCAACGTGACACCAAGAGCCAGCCTGAATGAGCTGTGCCGCCACAGATCAGCGGGGCGCATGAAGCGAATAGCCCATGTTTTTCAAAGTGTGCAGCAGGCTTACATCAAAGGGCTTGTCGATCTTGGCCCGCAAGCGGCTGATATGGGTTTCCACCACCGAGGTTTTCGGGTCGAAGTGGAAATCCCAGACCCGCTCCAACAGCATGGTACGTGTCACCACACGGCCTTCATTGCGCATCAACACCTCCAGCAGCGTGAACTCTTTGGGCAACAGGTCAATCGGCTGGCCTGCGCGTGACGCCTGCCTGCGCATCAGATCCAGTTCCAGATCCGCGACCTTCAGCATCGTCTTGACCTCTTGCACCGGTGGGCGGCGGGCCAAAGCGTTGACGCGTGCCAACAGCTCGGCAAAGGCAAAGGGCTTGGTCAGATAGTCATCACCCCCGGCCTCCAGCCCTTCGACCCGGTCGTCAATGCCGCCAAGCGCTGTCAGAAACAGCACCGGCGTCTTGCGCCCGGCAGCCCGCAAGGCGCGCACCAGCGACAGTCCGTCCAGACCGGGGATCATCCGGTCCACCACCAACACGTCATAGGACTCACGCGTGGCGGCAAAGAGCCCATCAGTGCCGTCCGCCATGACATCGCAGACATGCCCGTTCTCCGACAGCCCGCGTGAGACATAGCCAGCGGCAGAGGGGTCATCTTCGATCAGGAGAATACGCATTGGGGTCTTTCGGGTTCGGAACAGTTTTGATGCTGCTTGGATTATATCGGCGGCTTAACACAAAGGTCTCGGCCACCATACAAATCTGTAAGTCGGGCGAAAGCTTGCTGCAGGTTTGGGCACTCAGGACTGCGCAAGCCGGGCAAACTCCGGCCCCAACCGGAGCACACCATGAAACAACTCCTGCTCGCCACGGCATTGATAGCACTGCCTGTGGCCGCATTCTCCAGCTATCAGATCTTTTTGGCACCGGCAGCGGCGCAAGTCAGCGCGGGCATCGGCGACACTTCTGCATTCACTGGCATCATTGCCGATGTGCAAGCCTTCGCTGCCAAAGGCGACATCAAGGGCGCTAAAACCCGCATCAAGGACTTTGAAATCGCATGGGATGAAAATGCAAAAGGTCTGCGGTCGCTCGACCCTGCCACTTGGGACACTATCGATGGCGCGGCCGATACGGCGTTGAAGGCGGTTCGCGCATCAGCACCCGACGCAGGCACGATCCAGACAGCCCTCGCCGATTTGCAGACAAGCCTTGGCGCGCCTGTTCAAGCAAACGCGGCCGCACCCACTGCCGTTGCCGCCGGTCTTGGCGATACATCAGCCTTCGCGTCGATTATCAGCGATGTTCAGGCAGATGCAGACAAGGCTGACTTCGCGGCGGCCAAGACGCGCATCACAGATTTTGAAACAGCTTGGGACGACAACGCCAGCGCCCTTCGCGCTTTGGACGGGGCGGCCTGGGGGACGGTCGATGATGCTGCTGACGCGGCACTCGACGCGGTTCGCGCGACGTCACCGGACGCCAGCCGCGTGACCGAAACGCTCGCTGCCCTTCAAGCAGCGCTGCAAGCTGCAAAGTCGGTGACCCCATGACCAACATTTCCTCCTCACTTCTTCAAGGAACCGCTCCGATGCAAAACCCGGCAACCGTCATCAACCGCGTGCCAGCGGTCACTATGGAATTCTGGCTGATCAAACTGATGGCAGTCACCATGGGTGAGACGGCGGCCGACTATCTGGCCGTCAATCTGGGGCTCGGCCTGACCGCAACATCCCTGCTGATGACGGCCATCCTGATAGGCGCGCTTGTGCTGCAATTCGCGCAGAAACGCTACGTGCCGTGGTCTTATTGGCTGTCGGTCGTGCTGATCAGCATCGTCGGCACCTTGGTGACCGACAATCTGGTCGACAACTTCGGCGTTTCGCTGATCACCACGACGGTCGTATTCACCGTGGCGCTTGCAGTCACCTTCGCGGTCTGGTTCGCCTCCGAGAAAACCCTGTCGATCCACGCGATCTTTTCGACCAAGCGTGAGGCCTACTACTGGCTGGCGATCCTCTTCACCTTCGCCCTTGGCACGGCCTCGGGCGATCTGGTCGCCGAAGCCTTCGGTCTGGGTTACCTTGCCAGCGGTATCCTGTTCGGGATGATCATCACCTCGCTGACCTTTGGATACTTCTTCCTAGGTCTCGACGCGATCCTTGGGTTCTGGCTGGCCTATATCTTTACCCGGCCGCTTGGTGCTTCGTTCGGTGATTTTCTGTCGCAGCCCACCCAATACGGCGGCCTCGGCCTTGGCACCATCATCACCAGCGCTCTGTTCCTCAGCGCAATCATCGCCATCGTCATGTGGATCAGCGTCACCCGGCGCGGCGAAGATCGCGTGGCTGTGAACTGACCGAAGATTCCGCCGTCGGCTGTTTCTCCAACAGTCGACGGTTGCCGCTTCAAGTTCGGGGGAGTTTCTTCGGCGGTATCCGAGAAGGCCGACCCAGTCGCGTTTCCTCGATCACTTTCCTGTAAGGAAAGTGGCTTCGGATCCAGCTGCGGCGAACTTTTCCTGTTGTTGCAAAGAGTCAGACGTTTGAAAACAAACGGCGACTGGCGCAACCACCCCCAAAATGCAAAGACCCCCGCTTTTCAGGGGGGACTCGTCAAACGTTGAGGTGGCGTTGAGGTAAAACAGCGAGTGCTATACACAAGTGTTTTTGTCGAAATCTAACGCTCTGATTTATTTCCGTTTTTTGGTTGCGGGGACAGGATTGGGCTTATGCTGTAAGCCATCCAACGCAGCTTGCGCTTTGGTCGCTTGCGTCTGCAACCATGTTTGCCCGGCACAAAAGCGGGTTCCCCTATTGCAGAGAAACTTGCATACGTCTTCATTCTTGCTTATCTTGAAGACAGGAAGCCGGAGGCCACCATGTCCCAGACAACAACGATGACTGTCCGCATCAGCGGTGCGCTGAGCGAGTTCGTGGCGTCGAACGTCGGTGAGAACGGATCCTACGAGAACATCAGCGAATACGTCCGCGATCTGATCCGACGCGACAAGGAGCGGGCCGAGGCTGAAGCTTTCAACCGACTGAAGGCTGAACTGACACGCGCCTTTGCTGCGCCAGAAGCCAGCTATCGCCCTTTGAATGCCGTCGATGTTATCGCCCGGAACCGGGGCTGACGAGATGGCCGTCCGCGTCCAGGAAGCCGCATCCCTGCGGCTTGACGAGATTTACCGTTACACGCGCGAGCGCTGGGGCCTTGAACAGGCTAATCGGTACATCACCGACCTTTTCTCAGCTTTTGAAAGGATCGAAAGCCACGGCGTCGCGTCGCGTCCGATCTCTGCCGAGTTCGGGGTGGAGGGCTTCTACTTTCGGCATGAGAATCATTTCGTTTACTGGCGGCGGGTGTCGAACGGTGATGTTGGCATCGTGACGATCCTGCACGAGCGGATGCATCAGATTGATCGCTTCCGGCGATGATCATCCGAAGTGAACAGGGTCAACCAGCGCAATCCTTCAGCCCGTTTAGGGGGGACTCTTTAAACGTTGACCAGGTGTTGGCGTTGTTGCAGAACTCTGACGTTGGAGGATTCACATTATGAATCCATGCAGTTAGACAGGCGGCATGAGCAAGCC